>Ga0070734_10002238_pt1 | contig 24331 bp, 15 predicted proteins | sample Coa_R1_8_FD_66444 | JGI IMG/M metagenome (GOLD analysis project Ga0070734, IMG submission 66444) | Surface soil microbial communities from Centralia Pennsylvania, which are recovering from an underground coalmine fire - Coalmine... | ecosystem: Environmental > Terrestrial > Soil > Unclassified ...
GAAAGCGTTCCGGAACGTTTTGGTCGTTTTGGAGCCTGATGGCGGCACTGGCGAAGGAGGGCCGCAGTCCTCACATGATCGTTCTCGAAAACGTTACCGGTGCACTAACGTCGCACGGTGGCCGAGATTTCAGCGCAATTGTGCGAGCATTTGCGGAGATCAATTATCGCGTTGGTTGTCTAGTACTGGACGCTGCCCGTTTTGTCCCACAATCTCGCCCGAGGCTTTTTGTTATTGGCGTTTCAGGAAACACGGCAATTCCAAAACATTTAGTCGCGGAAGCTCCTTCTGACCCGTGGCAGCCCAAGCCATTGCGCACTGCCGTCTCGCTTCTACCTCTAAGCTTGGACAGGAACTTAGTTTGGTGGCGGCTGCCATCACCCAACAGCCCAGTTCCACCGCTGGCGGCAATGATCGAAGAAGAACCCATTGGGGTGTCTTGGCACAGCGCCTCTGAGACAAAGTATTTACTTAGTTTGATGTCTCCGCTTCATCGCCGCAAAATCGATGCCGCTGGAGCGGTAAGAACGAAAACCGTTGGCACAATCTACAAACGCACGCGTCCCGACGAGGCGGGTAACCGGAGTCAGCAAGCGGAAGTTCGTTTCGACAATGTCGCCGGATGTCTTAGAACTCCCGTTGGTGGATCCAGTAGGCAAACCGTGATTGTCGTCGAAGGCAAGAGCATTCGGTCTAGGTTACTTTCACCACGAGAAGCCGCGCGGCTGATGGGTGTTCCGGAAAGCTATCCATTGCCCGCAAAGTATAATGACGCGTATCACTTATTCGGCGACGGTGTTGTGGTACCCGTGGTCGCTTGGCTGGAGAGGTATCTTCTGCGTCCCATAGCCAGCTCGATTCATAGCGATCGAATCGCCAAGCAGATAGCTTAGAGGGAATGTCGAAAGAGTTCGGGCCACCTTCCGAGTTGGATTTTGAAAAGGCGTTGATGTTTTTCCACGCCTACATGTATGGTCCACTTCAAGGAAAGCTGCGGCTCTACGCTGTTCGGAGTGTAAGACCAGGCGGTGTAGCAATGTCGTCCGATTGGGAAGTGTTCGCATCCATTCTCGTCAAGGATGTTGGCAAGAAGCTGGCAGCGGGAATTGACCTGGCCAACTTTGAAGTAAAGTCCGCAGTTAGCGGAGGCAGCTACGAATATCAGTACCACAAGAACACCGGCCAGGAGAAGCTACTCAATGATATGAAGGTCGGCCATTTGTTCTTCGAACATGCCGATAACTTGCGTCTTGTGAACCTAAGATGGGCGCACGGCAGCAAAATGAACCACTTTTTCAAAAAGTGGCTGGATGAATATCCCGATCCCTATCCCCAGCGTTATCGCAAGAACATACCTTTCACCTGGGTCAAGGAAAAAGCGGTTCTCTTGATGACTCTCAAGGACGGAGAGGTAACGTATCCCATCCAGACTTCTGGCGCTCAGAAGTAACACGACTGCGGGGAGGCAGCGCTACAGCAATCCGGGTATTCTGAGAGCTTATGAAAACTGCCATTGTTACCGGGGGTGCGAAGGGGATTGGGAGTGCGATCGCGCAGCGATTGGCGCGCGACGGATTCACTGTTGTGATTGCGGATGCGGATGAAGCAGCGGCTGTGAGCGCGGCGGAGGAGTTATCCGGATTGGGCATCGGGGTGGATGTGAGCGATCCGGCGGCAGTGCGGCGGATGGCGGCTACGGTGCTGGAGCATTATGGACGGATCGACGTGTTGGTGAGCAATGCGGGTGTCACGGGCGTCGCAAAGCCGGTGCACGAGTATCCGGAGGAAGAGTGGCGGCGTGTGATGGCGATCGATTTAGACGGCGTGTTTTATTGTGCGAAGGCGGTACTGCCGTCGATGCTCGCGCGCGGATCGGGACGCATCATTAATATCGCGTCGATTTCGGGAAAGGAGGGGAATCCGAACATGCCTGCGTATTCGACGGCGAAGGCGGGAGTGATTGGATTCACGAAAGCGTTGGGAAAAGAAGTGGCGACAAAAGGCGTGTACGTGAATTGCATCACGCCGGCGGTGATCGAGACTGAGATATTGAAGCAATTGACTACTGAAGCGGTGAATTATATGGTCGCGAAGATTCCGATGGGCCGCGTGGGGCAGCCGAAGGAGGTGGCGGCTTTGGTGTCGTGGCTGGCGTCGGAGGAGTGCAGTTTTAGTACCGGGGCGGTTTTTGATTTGAGTGGGGGACGGGCGACTTATTAGGAATTGGTCGGGGCGCGGAGATTCGAACTCTGGACCTCCTGGTCCCGAACCAGAAAAAAACGAAGAATGAGTAACTCAGCCCTGGTCATACCTGGTTCTACTTGTTTCGACCAAGTCATACGCGTTAGGGCACTTGGAGCCGCGTCGTCTTAATCGGTTCAAATCCGTCTATGCAGGGGGTGGGCATAGTATAGGGCATACCTAGTCTCGGTTGATACACTCTGCCTCATGGAGTTTGAACTCGGCGATACGACGGTACCCGCAGGAAGGCTCCCCAGCAGGTTAGAGCCATTTCACGATTCGCGAGCGCGCAAATTGTTTTGCAAGGCGGTGGAGGAATATACTCCCGAAGTTCATGAATGCACTTTCCAGCGGCCATTTCGCTGATACACGGCAGCCGCTTGCAGACAGCTCGCGCAGGAAACGGCGCATTGGCGACGGATGAGCGCAGCCATCGCACGGATTTTGGAGGCTACTTGATTTGTATTAGTCGGGTATCGGACATTTCCTAAAATTACTTACGCCCTAAAAATCTGCTTGTGTTAGACTGTCTGAGGGGTTAGTGCCTATGTGGCGAAATAACCTCGTGTTCGTTGTCCTTTTCTTCTCTCCTCTTGCTCCCGCGTTGGCTGATGCAGTTAATGTAACGGTTAGTGGTGCCGCAGGCGGCGACGGCACTATCATCGCAAGGTGCCTTTTTCTCACCGATTGTGATGAATTCACTGACACCGAAAGCTTCGGAATCAGCGGTTCAAATAACCACGTTGGAACCTTCACTGCATCGGGGTCAACCAGCGCGGATGAACAACGAGTATCCATGTCCGCGTTCGTTCAGCAGATCACAACGGCATCCCCGACTAGCATTAGCGTAGATCTTCTGTCATCAGCCAGCGTCGATGCATTGGGCGCTGAATGGGGAGCCCGGTTTAGTTTAGTCAATTCCGATACATTCGAATGGACGCTCACTACCGAGTCACTTATGAATCTGACGACGCAAGTGACAGAGTCTGACTCGCCTAACTACTCTCCTTGTTTTGTCTTGATGTCGGTGGGCCCCAAAGGAGCTTCCTTTTTTCTGTCTGCTTGTGAACCTGAACTTATCCCTAATCAGTCTTTTATCGTGGCAGCGGGAACGTATACGTTGATCGCCTCTAACAACTTGATGTCTGGCTTTAGCCCCGAGGGCATGATGACCAACGACGAGACCTTGGTAGACTTTTCCCTGACTGCCGATTTTACTCCGATTGTTCCCGAACCAAAGTGGAGCATCATCGTTCCGGCCGCACTATTCATTCTTTGCTTCTCGGTCCGACCCAAGATGCGCGCGTCCGCTTTCCGAAATCAAGTAATGAAAGGAGAACCTCGATGAGATTTCTTTGGCTAACGTTGGCGTTGGCTGCCTTAGCAGCCGCAGACACACTGACGCAGGGTCTGGGGGCAACTGCGTCGCTGGGCTGCGGAGGTCTTCCTTTTTGCGACAGTCTCTCTTTTACCTCAGCGTGCAGCAGTTCGATCCGTCTCTAGGAACACTGCTGGCCGTTGATTTCGATTTCTCTGACAGCCAGTCCGGGCAATGGAGCGTCAACGGAGACTTAACTCCTGGCTTTCTGACCATTGAAAGTTCCGCATCTTCTGATCTTCCGTTAAACGTCACTGCGTCGTCAGATTACTTCCTGGCGCCCCCTTGTACTCCCAGCCCATGTTCCGGTTCAACTACGAACTTCCTAAGCGCCTCCGGCACAGAGTTTTCGAATTTCTTCATTGGCACGGGAACTGTGTAGATTGCATTCACTGACTACTGGGGACTGAATTCTCTCATAATATGTCAGGGTCGGGGTTTGCCCCCGTCTTTGGCGTAGAGCCGGCGTAGAGCCGGGAATTGGTCGGGGCGCGGAGATTCGAACTCCGGACCTCCTGGTCCCGAACCAGGCGCTCTACCAGGCTGAGCCACGCCCCGAATGGAGATTTGCTGCCGGTCGAAGCCGGTGCAATCACGAGTATACCACTCAGCGGCGGTTTACTGCGGCTTTGCGGCGGCCGTGGGATCGGGCGGCGCGAGTTTGAAGGTCAGCAGCACCTGATTCCTGGTGTCGTAGATGGTGACCTTCTTCGTGGGAGCCACCAGTTCGCCGCGCTTGGCTACCAGTTCGTAATTCACATCCAAACGCAACTCGCGGAAGACGAACTTGCCATCGTCTTTAGTGGCGAAATCAATCACCTTCTGGGTTCTCAGATCCTTCAGCTGGACGATCGCGCCTGAGACCGGATTGTCGGCCTGATCTTTCACCGTACCCAAAATGGTCCTTTGCTGCGATGGCTTCAGAGGTTTGTGCGTCTCGTTGCCGAAAGTCGCTTCCGGATGCTTTTGCGGATCCGCTTGCGCGCTCAGAAGTCCGGCCGCTGCCAGAAATGCGAAAGAGACGGCGAACAGGTTTGGAACATTCATTACGAGTGACCTTTTCTCTAGCATAGATCACTCGGAGCGCCGCAGAGTGAATTGCTAAAGTTGGTTCAGGCTCCATGGCGTCGAGTTCGCGTCCTAAACTCACCGAACAAGAATATTTGGAGATCGAGCGGGCGGCCGATTTCAAGAGCGAGTTTGTGCGCGGCGCCATGTATGCAATGTCCGGCGGATGTTTGCAACGCTCCGGCATTGCGCGCAATATCTTAGCGACGCTACATGCGATCTTGCGGGCCGGCGAGTGCCAAGCTTTTGGATCCGACCTGCGTGTCCGCGTCTCAAACAGCCTGTATACATACCCTGATGTAACCGTTGTTTGTGGGAAGCCATTGCTTTCGGATGCAGAACAGGATTGCCTGATGAATCCCATCGCGATCTTCGAAGTTCTCTCCCCCACCACCGAAACATACGATCGAGGAATGAAATTTCAGCACTACCGCACCATCCCCTCGCTTCGTGAGTACATTTTGGTGGAACAGGATCACGTTCAGATCGAACACTACATTCGTCAGGACGCAGATACCTGGACACTCCGTGACCACAAGAGCTTGGACGCTGAGCTAAAGATGGATTCGATCGGCGCCACGCTACCGCTGCGGCTCATCTACGAAGGCGTGGATCTCGCGTCCTGAACTATTCCCAGCGCAGCGCTTCAATGGGATCGATTCGCGATGCACGCCGAGCCGGTATCCAGGTCGCCACGACCGCGAACAAAACGAGAACGGCCGTTGCAACCAGACAGGTCGCCAAATCGTTGCTTGCCACTCCATAAAGTACGCTGGATGCCAGGCGCATCACCGCCAACGCGAGCGCGACTCCCGCGATCGTTCCCAGCGCGCACAACCGCATTCCTTCGCGGAGCATCATGAGCAAAACTTCGGACGGCTTCGCTCCTATGGCCATCCGGATTCCGATCTCATGCGAGCGTTGGGTCATGGAATAAGTCATCACGCCATACAGCCCGAGCGTAGCCAGCGCGAGTGCGATCACACCCAACACACTGAGCAAACTGGCACCCACTTTTTGCGCGAAATAGGATGCGCTCATGTAACTTACGAACGGAGCCGTACCGCTGATGGCGACATTCGGATCCACGGATTGGATCGCCTTTCGAAGCTTGTCCGCGAATGCCTGGGGACGTTCTGCGGTTCGTACTTCAATACCGATCCCCATGCCCGAAGAGTAGAACTGAGCGATAGGAATATAGAAGTACGGAGTGGCCGGCTCCGACAGCTGATGATATTTGCTGTCTCGCGCTACGCCGACGATCGTTATATCTTCTCCGAAGCCGTGGAACTTGTGGCCTAATGCGGGACCTCCCGCGAGGAATCGCTTGACGAAGCTCTCGTTCACAATGGCAACGCGATTCATCTTGCGATCGTCAAGATCGGTGAAATCGCGGCCATCCAGTAAAGGGATTTGAAGCGTTGCAAAATATCCGGGCGAAACCACGTTGCGATAGAGCTTCATATTTTCGCCCTCGCGGGGCGCGTAACCCTGGATCCTTAGTTCCTCCCACGATCCGCCCGAGAAACCCAAGGGAACGTCCTCACACATGCTCGCGCTTTGAATCCCCGGCGTCTGCAGAAGATGATCGCGCAAGCGCCGCAGCAGCGATACGGATTGCTCCTGCGAATAATGGCTTTGCGAAAGATCCAGTCCGGCGAGTAGAACATGATCGGGTTGGAATCCAGGGTTCGCGGTTTTCGCGTTTTCAAAACTCCGGATGAACAGACCGCTGCCTATGAGGGCAATCAACGCCAAAGAGATTTCAGAAACTACCAGGGCGCCCCGCAAGGCTCGCGCACCGACGCCGGCGGAAAGGCCGCGCCCGCTCTCTCGCACTATCTCCAGCGCTTTGCGCCGGAAGATTTGCCAGGCTGGGGCTAAGCCGCACAGAATCGTTACTGTCAGGCACAGCGCGATAGTAAAAAGCAATCCCGCGCTGTCGAATCCACCGGCGATGTTGGCCACCGGAAGATCGGTCGCGGGCAAAAGCAGCTCGATGCCGCGTGTCATCCAACTGGCGGCCAGCAGTCCCACTGCACCACCCGCTAGAGCCAGCGCCAACGCTTCGGTGAAGAGCTGACGCAACAAACGAGCGCGCGTTGCACCCAGGCTCAGACGGATTCCGAACTCTTTCTGTCGGGCGGTGGCGCGGGCGAGCAAAAGATTGCTGACATTGGCGCACACGATCAGCAAAACCGCGGCGCCGACCGCCAGCAACACTTTCAGCAGCTTTCCCAGAACGCTTTGCACTCCATCGGGCGAATCTTCGAGCGAGAGCACTCGGGCACTCATTCCGCGATTGCTTGCAGGATAGGCGGTTTCCAGATGTTTGGCGATTGCGGCGACTTCCGTGTTGGCCCGATCGAGATCCGCGCCGGGGGCTAAGCGGCCCATCAATGCCAATGGCCTTGAGTTGCGATCTTCCAGCCAGTTCCAGGAGCCGGTCAGTTCCGAGTGCATCATCAAGGGAACCCACAAATCGAACTTGAGCCCATTCACGGTGCCCGCGAACTCGGCCGGGGTCACGCCGATGATTGTGAAGGATTTCTGATTCAGTTTGATCAGGCGCCCGATAATGTTCGGATCGCTTTGGAAGCGCCCGCGCCACATGCTTTCGCTGATCACCGCGACGGGCGCCCCGCCCGGCCTTTCCACCTGCTCTTCTGCGGAAAAAGTGCGCCCGCGCAACGGCTTCACCTTCAGCGCATCGAAAAAATTGCCGGAGACCATCTCCGACCAGACGCGTTCCATGTTCGGCGCGTCGCCGATGTAAAGTGGCCGCTGCTTGAACGCAATTACGCCCGCGAGAGTTTTTGTCTGATCGCGGAAATCGCGATAATCAAGGTAGGAAGAGTCCAACAGGTCGCCATTGGTCGCGACGTTCTTGACGGTCACCAGCTCGCGGCCACCCGGGACACCCGTCATAGGATGGAGAAGAATGCGCTCCACCCACGAGAAAATGGTGGCGTTCACCGCAATCCCTAGCGCGAGCGAACCCACCGCCACCAGAGTAAACGCCGGGCGCTTGAGCAAAGTGCGGATGGCGAAGCGCAGGTCTTGAAGAAACGAACCCATGGGACCGCCTAATCCGCATGTTAGGTTCCAAGAGGTAAGTTGAAGAAAGAAAAGCCGCGCGCTTCGGGGCACCTTCCATGAGCTGTTCGCTTCTGGGATAAAGAAGCGGTATTCAACCGCGGACGAACGCCTATAAACAGCGAAGGGTTCTGTGGACTTAGGCCGCTTTGCGCCCCAAGGGCTCCTCGCCCACTACTTGCTGCGGAACGCGAAGCACCTGCCAGCTCTTCCACAAAGCCTCGCCCCATCCATAGGATCGATACGCCAGACCCTGTCTCTCGCAAAAAGCCTGGACGGCGACGCTGACTTCGGGATAGTGGATGTGGCTGATATTCGGAAACAGATGATGCTCCACCTGATATTCCAGACCCGAGCACAAGAACCGTCCCAGCCAACCCGTCCGGAAACTCACGGTTCCATCGGTTTGCGCCGTGTAGAAATCCACACTCTGCCGGCTCTCTTGCGTTATGCGTTGAGCGTCGGCGGGAAAATGGCCGGGCGCCAGGATTGCGTACATGGCGTATCCGAGCAAAATTGTGCGCAACACATAAAACGCCGCAACCGCCGGGAACGGCCAGAACAACAGAGGTAATCCGATCCAGAAGGCATAATGCATCGCGAGGGCGCCGGCATCGATCCAGTGGGCAGCTTTTCGCTCGCGGGGATTGGTCAGCTTTCCGATGACAAATCGCCAACCAGCTGCCTGAATACTGAAGCAATTCACCGCGAGTGCGAGCGGAAATAACCAGAACTGCAGGTGCCGATGGTAAAAGCGCCGGAAGCCGGAGCTTGCACCTACTTCTCCCGCTGTGATGGCGAACCAAGGAAGCAGGTCGGCATCGCTGTCCACGCCAACGACGTTCGGCGACGGATGATGTAGGGTGACATGCTTATGCCACCAGTACGTCGCGGATAGTCCGTCAAACATCGGATATCCGAAGTAACTCAAAGCTTCGTTCACCCAGCGTTTGTCACTGGTCCCGTAATGAGTGGAAGTGTGCGTGTTGGTCCCCACGCCCATACATCCAAAGGCGGAGATCAGAATTCCGGCCACTTTGAGCGCCGGATGGTGGAAAGCAAAGAAAACAATCATGCCTCCTAACGCGATTGCCACATGAATCAGCAATTCGAAGAGGATCCGGCCAGTGGCTTTCTTGTTCCAGCCGCGGCGTACGAATTCTTTGCGCAGTTCACTAACTGCTTCGAGGGTAGACATCGGAATATAAGTAGGAGTGAAACTTCAGGTTAACCGGGATTGGGCGCGAGTTTTGTAAGAGTTGCGTAATATAACGAACAGGCTGCTCGCCGAGCATTTCCATCGGCCGATTTTTGCCGCTAAAGTAATAAAGGTCCGCCGCGTCCCAATGCCTGAACCTGACTACGGTCTCGATGCTCCGAAATTGGTCCGGCGTCTCGCCACTCGCGGCGGATTGCTCATGGCTTTCGCCATCGTTCTGTATTTGGCTAATCGCGCTAGCAGCCCCGGCACTGCGCTGGCTCTCGCAGGCATGTTGGGTTTCATCGGTCTGGGATTTTTGATTGTCGCCGCGACCATGGTCTGGTCCAGCCGGGTGGGCAAGCTGAAATTGCGCGATCAACTGCTCAACGGTTTTTCCTGGCGAGGCGATGAAACCGTTTTAGATGTCGGATGCGGCCGCGGCTTGCTCGTGGTGGGCGCCGCCAAACGGCTGAAGACCGGCAAAGCGACGGGCGTCGATACCTGGCAGCCTGAAGCTCTTTCCGGCAACAGTCCGGAAGCCGCGCTGAGCAACGCCAGGTTCGAGAAAGTTGAAAATCGCGTCAAGATCGAGAGCGCCGATGCGCGGAAACTTCCGTTCGGCGCGAGCAGCTTTGACATCGTGGTTTCGAGCTTGGCAATTCACAACATCGACTCCGTTCCGGAACGCGCCAAGGCGCTGCGTGAACTTGCACGCGTGCTCAAACCCGGCGGACAGTTGGCTATCTTCGATATTCTTCATACCAGCGAATATGCGAAAGCCCTTCAGCAATTGGGTCTGGTGGACGTTAAGCTTTCCGGCTACAGCCTGCTCTGGTCGATGCCGTGCCGGACAGTGACAGCGAGAAAGCCGTAAAAGCCGCACGACCTCCCGAGTCCCAAGCCCCCGCCCTGTGCTCTGATAAAGAAGATGCACGAAGAACGGCAACGCCTTCTGGACGCACACCATCGCAAGAAACATTGGAAGCGCTGGGGACCGTACCTTACCGAACGGGCCTGGGGAAACCCTCGCGAAGATTACAGTGCGTATGGAACAGCCTGGGACTATTTCACGCACGACCATGCTCGCTCGCGTGCTTATCGCTGGACCGAAGACGGAATCGCCGGCATCTGCGACAATCACCAGCGCCTCTGTTTCGCATTTGCGTTTTGGAACGGAAACGATCCGATTTTAAAGGAGCGCCTCTTCGGCCTCGGAGGTCCCGAAGGCAATCACGGCGAAGACGTCAAGGAATATTACTATTACCTCGACTCGACTCCTACGCACTCCTACATGAAGTGTCTGTATAAATATCCGCAGCAGGAATTTCCGTACAGCCGGTTGGTGGAGGTGAGCCGGCATCGCAGCCGTCTGCAACCGGAATACGAGCTGATGGACACCGGGATTTTCGAGCATGACCGCTACTTCGACATCTTCGTCGAATACGCCAAGCACGATGCGGACGACATTCTGGCGCGCGTCACCGTAATCAACCGCGGGCCCGACCCCGCGTCGCTTCATTTGCTGCCCACCATTTGGTTCCGCAATACCTGGAGTTGGGGGTACGGAACGCCGCGTCCGGAGATGAGCCGCGTGGATTCGCACTCCATCGGCGTTTCCGAGCGTTCGCTGGGTGATTTCCGGTTGTGGCTACAGGACGCTCCGCGGCTGCTGTTCACCGAGAACGAAAGCAACTCCGAGCGCTTGTGGAACTCGCCGAACCAGCAGCCCTATGTGAAGGACGCCTTTCACCGCTACCTGATCCAAGGCGAAAAAGACGCGGTGAATCCGAATGAGCGCGGAACCAAGGCCTGCGGGATTTACCAGCTCGAACTGAACCCGGGCGCGGCGAAAGTCCTACACTTCCGCCTGCACACCGGCCGCGATCCGATGCCCGATGTGGAAGATGTGTTCGAGCGGCGCATCAAAGAAGCGGACGATTTCTACAGCTTTTGCCCGGCGCAGCTCTCCGGTGACGCGCGCGCGGTGCAACGGCAGGCATTCGCGGGATTGCTTTGGTCGAAGCAGTTTTATCATTACGTGATTGAAGAGTGGTTGAAAGGCGATCCGGCCATGCCGCCGCCTCCACCCGAACGCCAGTACGGGCGAAACCGGACCTGGATTCACGTCTATAACGACGACGTTCTTTCCATGCCCGACAAGTGGGAATATCCGTGGTTCGCCGCCTGGGATCTGGCGTTCCACATGATTCCCTTTGCGCTGATCGATCCGGATTTCGCCAAGCAGCAACTCTCGTTGTTGCTGCGCGAGTGGTACCAATCGCCCAACGGCCAGCTCCCCGCTTACGAATGGGAGTTCAGCGACGTCAATCCGCCGGTGCATCCGTGGGCTTGTTTTCGCGTTTACAAGATCGCGAAAAAAGTGACGGGCCGCTCGGATTATCCGTTCCTGGAATCGGTTTTCCATAAGCTGCTGATGAACTTTACCTGGTGGGTGAATCGCAAGGATTCGCGCGGTAACAACATCTTCGAGGGCGGATTCCTGGGCCTGGACAACATCGGCGTTTTCGACCGTTCCAAGCCTCTTCCCACGGGCGGATTTCTGGAGCAAGCCGACGGCACCGCATGGATGGGTATGTACTGTCTGACCATGCTGCGCATCGCGATTGAGTTGACGCCGCACGACCAATCCTACGAGGACATCGCGAGCAAATTCTTCGAGCATTTTCTGTATATCGCGAGCGCGATGAACCGGCTGGGCGACGGCGGACTATGGGACGAAGAAGAGGGATTTTATTACGACTGGCTGCGGCTCCCGGACGGCAAGAAAATGCCCGTGCGCATTCGATCGCTGGTGGGGCTTATCCCCCTGTTCGCTGTAACCACCCTCGATCTGGACGCGCTGGATCAACTTCCCGGATTCAAACGCCGCATGGACTGGTTTATCAAGCATCGGCCGGATTTGTGCGGCAACATCGCGTCTGTGACGCGTCCCGGCGTGGATCAGCGGTTGTTGTTGTCCATTGTGCATCCCTCGCGGTTACGCCGTATGCTGGCCATGATGCTCGACGAAAACGAGTTTCTTTCGCCGCACGGTATCCGCGGAATCTCGCGCTACCACAAGGATCATCCGTTCATTTTGCATGTGGACGGCCAAGAGTATCGCGTGAGTTACGACCCGGCAGAGTCCACCACGGGAACTTTCGGCGGAAATTCCAACTGGCGCGGCCCGGTCTGGTTTCCGGTGAACTATCTGATGATCGAATCGCTGCAGCGTTTCCATCATTACTTCGGCGACGAATTTCAGGTGGAATGCCCAACGGGGTCAGGGGTGATGATGAACCTGTCGGAGGTAGCGGCCTTCCTGTCGCGCCGGCTTTCGCGCCTGTTCCTGCGCGATGAACATGGCCGCCGTCCAACGTTTGGGGACGTCGAAAAAATGCAAACGGATCCGCATTTCCGGGATCATATCCTGTTCTACGAGTACTTCCACGGCGACACCGGCGCGGGCATGGGCGCGAGCCATCAAACAGGCTGGACTGCGTTGGTAGCAAAGCTCTTACAGCAAAGCGGGGAATAACGATTCGTTTCTCGCAAAAACCTACTAACACTTTCGTACTTGGTCCGTCATACTGACGAAAGGTGATCCACATGAAAAAGCTGCTGCTCGTTTTGTCCATATCCGCCCTGGCTTTTGCCGGAAGTAGCGACCGGTACCGGGAGGATTTCCATTATTCTTATCCGCAATCCGCGGGCGGGCGGTTGACGCTCGAAAACTTCAATGGTTCGGTGGAAATCAGCAGTTGGGACCAGAACAAGGTGGACATCGCGGGCACCAAGTATGCCGAGACCCAGAGTCTGCTGAATCAGATTCAGATCGAAGCTTCCAGTTCCGGCAACGCGGTCCGGGTTAAAACCACGCGGCCCGATCCGCATCACGGCAATATGGGGGCGAAGTATGTGATCCATGTTCCGCGCCAAACCACGCTTGAAGACATCTCGAGTTCCAACGGATCCATCCGGGTGGACGATATTGACGGCAACGCGCGTCTCGCCACTTCAAACGGTTCGGTCCATATGGGAAGCATCCGCGGCAACGTGGAAGCCCGGTCTTCGAACGGCAGCATCGAAGTAAAGGATGTGAAGGGGGACGCGAATTTCAACACGTCGAACGGCGGGGTGCATGCCGAGAACGTAGAAGGTTCGTTCGAAGCGCAGACGTCAAACGGCGGCATCCATGCGCGTTTGCACGACAGTCCGGGCGGCCATCCCATCCGGCTTTCCACTTCGAACGGCGACATCGATCTGGAAGTGGATTCGCTACGCCAAAGCGACGTCATCGCGACGACGAGCAACGGTCCCATCACGGTGCGCATGCCCGCGGGCATCAGCGCGAACCTTCATGCATCCACCAACTCGAACGGATCGGTGCGGAGCGATTTCGATGTTCTGATTCATTCGGGAGAGCTGTCGAAGCACCGGATGGAAGGCACCATCGGATCGGGGGGTCCAAAGATCGACCTCACCACGTCGAACGGTAATATCAATTTGGTGAAAATCTAGTAGCGTTCTTACGGAACCGCGACCGCGAGGGAGCGTAGACGTTCTACACAATATGGCCGCCGCAAGGAAGCCGAGCTCCGCTACGATGTCCGCGCTGCGCGCCGATTAGCCGCGTAATAAGCGCACAGCTTCCGACAAAACGTTGGGACCAGCGCCGCGTGGCGCGGAGGCTCCGTTGGCGTCGGGCTTTTCCTCGCCTTCGCCGGGCGCGAGAAACAGATTCGCCTCGATACCGTGCTGCTTGGTGTACAGATCGTAGTAACGTCCACGCGCCGCGTACAGCTCTTCGTGCGTGCCGCGTTCCGCGATCCGTCCGGCTTCGACCACTAGAATCTGATCGGCGCGTCGAATGGTAGACAGCCGATGCGCGATCACAAATGTGGTGCGGCCCTGCATTAAGTAGCGCAGGCCTTCCTGGATCATTGCCTCGGATTCGGAGTCCAAGCTCGAAGTGGCCTCATCCAGAATCAGAATGCGCGGATCCGCGAGAATCGCGCGAGCGATCGAGACGCGCTGGCGCTGGCCTCCGGAAAGCTTTACGCCGCGCTCGCCGACGATGGTGTCGTACTTCTTTTCGAAACCTTCCGCGAACTCATCCACGCGCGCGATCCGGCACGCTTCCATAATCTGCGCCTCGGATGCCAGCGGCCGCGCGAACGCCACGTTCTCACGGATGGTTCCATCGAAGAGAAATGTCTCCTGTAATACCACGCCAAGTTGCGTGCGATAGGAATCCAGGCGCACGGTAGACAGATCCACCCCATCTACCAGAATTGTTCCGGTGTCAGGTGTCTGAAACGCGGTAATCAATCCGATGGTGGTTGATTTTCCGGATCCGGAGGGTCCGACGAGAGCCGTCACTGTTCCTGGTTCGGAACGGAAAGAAAAGTCTTTTAAGATGTCCTTGCCCGCGTCATAGGCGAAGTTGACGTGATCGAATACAACTTGCCCCGTGATCGCAGGAAGCGCTACCGTGCGCTTCGGATCCTGATCTTCCGGCCGTTCGCGCAACACTTCGCGGGTCCGCTCGAGTCCGGCCAACGCTTCGGTGAGCTGCGTGCCGATCCCGACAATCTGGAACATCGGCGCGATCATGAACGCCAGCATCGCGGTGAATGTCATGAATTGGCCGAGTGTCATCGCATTCGCCAAAATCTGCCGCGCGCCCACATACATGATCAGCGCGCCCACCACGCCCATCAAAACAGTCGCCGACAAGCTCATGACGGATGTTGCGGTCAACGACTTCAGCACGTTCGTCAGCAGCCGCTGCACGCCCGCCGCAAAAACCGCTTCCTCCTGCGCCTCTGCGTGGTAGCCCTTGACGACGCGAACGCCGCCCAGCGATTCGGTAAGTCTTCCGGTGACTTCCGCGTTGATCTTGGATCGCTCGCGAAAGATCGGCCGAATAATTCCGAACGCCTTGCGCAGCACCAGCGCGAATCCAACGACAATCGCGAGCGCGATCGCTGTCAGCATCCAGTTGAGGTAAAGAAGATATCCCAACACCAGAATCGCCGTTAACACACCGCCGACGAATTCAATCAAACCCGTGCCCAGAAGATTCCGGATCCCTTCCACGTCGTTCATAATGCGTGCGACCAGGGTTCCGGTTTTATTGGCGTCGTAATAAGAGACCGGCAGATGTGCGACGTGCTTTTGCACCTTCTCGCGAAGCTCGGCGATGAGACGTTGCCCGGCCTTTGAAACAATCTGCGTCAGCGAGTATGAGGTAATTCCTTGGATCACCGTAGCCGCCATCACGATCAGCACCAGCGGAATCAGCATTTCCACGTGCTTCTTGCCGATCACATCGTCCACCAAATACTTGGTGGATGCGGGCAGCACCAAGCCACACGGCCGGCCGATGAGCATCAGCAAGAAACCGATGGCGAGCATTCCACGGCGCGGGTGAATTAGTTCCTTGATATCCGGCCAGAGTTCACGCAATCGCTCAGACGAGCGTTTCTTGCTGACTGGAGCAGAGCTACGAAGGGCAGTATGAGGGTTCACAACGGCTTAAACTATTGTATTGGATGCCTCCCGCACTCGGCGGGATGCACGCTTAAACATGCCCAATCTTTACGCCGGCACCTCCGGATTCGCTTACGCAAGCTGGAAACCCGATTTCTATCCCGACAAGCTTCCGTCGAAGAAATTTCTGGGTTATTATTCCGGGCGCCTCAATGCCGTGGAAGTAAATTACACCTTTCGCCGGCTACCGTCAGCTTCCACGCTGGAGAATTGGGTCGCTCAAACCCGCGAAGGATTCGTGTTTCCGTGCAAAGCCCACATGCGGATCACGCACATCCAGCGCCTGAAGCCATCCGAGTTTACCGAGGTTTTCTTCAAGGCCATCGAGCCTCTCCGATCCTCGCGCCGTTTAGGTCCAGTGTTGTTCCAACTGCCGCCGGCTATGAAATGCGATGAGGCGTTGCTGGCGGATTTTCTCGCCACTCTGCCCAAAGACATCCGCTATGCCTTCGAATTTCGACACGCCTCCTGGCTGGCAGATCCCGTCTACCAGCTCCTCGAAAAACATGGAGTAGCGTTGTGCTTAGCCGAATCGGAAAAGCTGACCATCCCGGAAGTGATCACTGCAAATTTCGTCTACTCGCGCCTGCGCATGCCCGAGTACAGCGCGGAAGACCGCAAAGAAATCGCCGCGCGCGTAGAACAACTCATGGGGAAAGGCCAAGACGTGTACGTATTCTTCAAACATGAAGAAACCCCCGCAGGCGCCCTGTATGCGGAGGAACTTTTGAAAAGCGCTGCGTCGTTCCGGGGTTCCGCTTAACGGGCCGCCTTCTGCTTCTTGCCTTCCGCCTTGACCTTCGGAGCTTCCGCTTCCGATGCCACCGGCTTCTTTGCGATCGCCAGGCTCTTCTTCAACGCCTCCATGATGTCGATCACCTTGGCAGGCTCGGCCTGCGGCGGCGTCACCACTTCCTGGCCCTTGATCTTGGCGTCGATCAGCGCTTGCAGATTCTCGCGATACGTATCTTTATACTTCTCCGGTTCAAACGGAGCCGCTAGAGACTGCACCAGCATCTCCGCCAGCTTTACTTCCGATTCCTTGACCAAGCTGGTGTCCGTACGGAACTCCTCTACTTTGCGGACTTCGTTCGAGAAGTACATGGTATGCATCATCAATCCGGTCGCGCCCGGACGGAAGATCACGATGTGCTCTCGATTGTGCATCGCGATTTTTGCCACGCCCACCATGCCGGTTTTCCGCAGCGTATCGTAGAGCAGCGCGTACGGTTTTTCGCCGGCATCGTCCGGTGCCATGTAGAAGGAACTTTCGAAATAAATGGGATCCACTTCGGCAGTCTTCACGAACTCGAGAATCTCCATCACCTTGGCCGATGGCGGCGCCATGCGCTTGATCTCTTCGTCTTCGATCACCACATAACGATCCTTCTCGTACTCGTAGCCCTTTACGATTTCACTGCGCGGAATCGGCTTGTCCTCGGCCTGGCAGTAAATGGTCTGTTTGATGCGTGAGTTGTCGCTTTTATGGAGCTGGTTGAAGCTGATGCTGTCGCTGCGCGCGGCGGTGAAAAGCTTCACGGGGAAGGAAACGAGCCCAAAAGTGAGGTGCCCTTTCCAGACAGTCGAGGCCATAAGGGTGATCTCCCAATAATCTATATACACATATCATGAAGATCAAACATTATCAATGACTAACGTTTTTATCAGCTTTTTCAACCACTTAGATAGCATGCCCGCGGCCGTTCGGTGCGAGGACGGCCGGCTCGCAAGGCCCAGTAACGTCCATGACAAAACCAGAGTCAATTAAGACTAGCGTGAGGACAGGAGCTGGCTGTAGTTCCGGGCGGATTCGTGTGTGCGCTTGGGCCGCCTGATTGATCTCGCATAGGATAAATAAGTTACCCGAATGACGACACCGGAAACCAGCGCTTCGCGACTGCACGAGAGCACACCTCGACGGCCTCCGAATTCCACGGAGCCGCGTAAGAAAAGCCGCGTCTGGGTATGGCTGATCCTGCTTTTTGTGCTAGCCCTTTCGAGCTATTATTGGGTGCAGCGCAACAGGCAGAATCCGGCTACCGCGAAGCCCGCTACACGCGCGGCCGCCCGCGCGACTCCAGTTGTAACTGCGACGGCCGCCCGAGGCAGCATGGGCGTTTATCTGAACGGACTCGGGCTGGCCACCGCATTCAACACCGTCACCATCCGAAGCCGCGTGGATGGCGAACTGATCAAAGTTGCTTTCGAGGAAGGGCAGTTGGTGCATGCTGGCGATCTGATCGCAAAAATCGATCCACGTCCTTACCAGGTTCAGCTCGAGCAGGCTGAAGGATTGATGTCGCGCGACCAAGCCACTCTCAACAATGCGAAAGTCGATCTCAAACGCTACCAAGTGCTGATGAGCCAAGACGCGATTCCGAAGCAGCAGCTGGATACGCAAATGACGACGGTCAGCCAAGCCGAAGGCGCCATCAAGGGCGACCAGGCGGCCATCGATAGCGCGAAATTGCAGCTCGTGTATTGCGACATCCACAGCCCCATCACCGGACGGATCGGGCTCCGTCTGGTGGATCAAGGCAACATGGTGCACGCAGCCGATGCCAACGGCCTCGCGGTGATCACGCAATTGCAGCCTATCGCGGTGATTTTCAACATTGCAGAGGACCATCTCCCAGCCGTGACTCAGAAAATGCGCGCGGGCGCGAAACTGCCGGTCGAAGCCTGGGATCACGATATGCGGAAGAAACTTGCCACCGGCATGCTGCTCACCATCGACAATCAGGTGGATCAAACCACCGGTACGGTCCGCTTCAAAGCCAGCTTCCCGAATGAAGACAATTCTCTCTTCCCTAACCAGTTCGTGAACGCGCGTCTGCTGCTGGAAACGAAACGCAACGTCGTCATAGTCCCAGCCGCCGCCATCCAACGCAGTCCCGATTCGATGTACGTCTATGTTGTGAAATCCGACAATACCGTGGAAGTGCGCAACGTGGTTTCGACACTCACCGAAGGCGATCAGGCTGCAATCGATAGCGGCCTCGAACCGGGCGACGTCGTGGTGATCGATGGCGTGGACAAACTGCAGCCGGGATCGAAGGTCACGCTCGGAGGGAAGGGAAGTTCGAATCCGAAGAACGCCCATCCCGCTGGAAAAACTTCCGGAGCAACCAAAAAAGGATAGCGCATGAGCCCGTCCCGCCCGTTTATCGAGCGACCGGTTGCCACAGCTCTGCTGATGGTTGGGCTTCTACTGGTGGGCGGCGTTGCCTATCGCCAGTTGCCCGTTTCGGCGCTTCCCGAAGTCGATTATCCAACCATTCAGGTGGTGACGTACTATCCAGGCGCGAGCCCCGAAGTCATGGCTTCATCGGTCACCGCGCCGCTCGAACGACAGTTTGGTGAAGTGCCCGGCTTGAACCAGATGACGTCCATCAGTTCGGCCGGAAGCTCCATCATCACGCTGCAATTTGTTCTGAGTTTGAACATCGACGTGGCGGAGCAGGAGGTGCAGGCCGCCATCAACGCCGGATCGAATTTCTTGCCGGCCAACCTTCCGAATCCGCCGATATATAACAAGATCAATCCCGCCGACGCGCCGATCATGACCTTGGCGCTCACTTCGAACACGCTCCCGTTGACCAAAGTGGAGGACCTGGCCGACACGCGCCTGGCGCAGAAAATTTCGCAGTTGTCCGGCGTCGGATTGGTGAGCATCAGCGGCGGACAGAAGCCCGCCGTTCGAATTCAGGCGAACCCCACCGCGCTTTCCTCCTACAAGCTGAACCTCGAGGATTTGCGATCCGCCATCGCGACGGCGAGCGTAAATCAGGCCAAGGGAAATTTCGACGGCAAGCTGCAGGATTACACCATCGGCGCAAACGATCAGCTGCTCACCAGCGCCGATTATCGTCCGCTTGTGGTTGCTTATCGCAATGGCGCTCCGGTGGTTCTTTCCGACGTCGCCACCGTGATCGATGGCGCGGAAAACGTCCGGCAAGCCGCGTGGATGAATCAATCGCCGGCTGTGATTCTGAATATCCAACGGCAGCCGGGCGCCAATATCATCGCCGTGGTGGATCGCGTGACCAAGCTGCTGCCGCAGCTTCGCGCATCGTTGCCGGCATCCGTGGATGTGGCGGTATTGACCAACCGCACAACGACGATTCGCGCATCGGTTAATGACGTCGAGTTCGAGCTGATGCTGACCATCGCACTGGTGGTCATGGTGATTTTCCTGTTTCTTCGTACACTAGCCGCGACGGTGATCCCGAGCGTGGCTGTTCCTTTGTCGCTGGTGGGAACTTTCGGCGTGATGTACCTGCTGAATTTCAGCCTCAACAATCTCACGTTGATGGCGCTGACCATCTCCACCGGATTCGTGGTGGATGATGCGATCGTGATGATCGAAAACATCGCGCGCTACATCGAGGCGGGCGAGCCCGCGCTGCAAGCGGCTCTCAAAGGCGCGGAACAGATCGGGTTTACGATTTTGTCTTTGACTGTTTCGCTGATCGCGGTGCTGATCCCGCTGCTTTTTATGGGCGATGTGGTGGGCCGCTTATTTCGCGAGTTCGCCATTACGCTCAGCGCAACGATTCTGATTTCCGCCGTGGTCTCGCTCACCTTGACGCCCATGATGTGCTCGCGGCTTTTGCATCACAAGCCGGAGAGCCAGCAAAGCTGGTTCTACCGGAAATCCGAGCGCGTTTTCGAAGCGATCATCGCTTTTTACGGGCGGACGCTCGGTTGGGTACTGGATCACCAGGGCGCGACTCTTCTGGTTGCGCTCGCGACTCTTGGGCTGACCGGATACTTGTACTACATCATCCCCAAGGGTTTTTTCCCGGTGCAGGACACGGGCGTAATTCTGGGGATTTCGGAAGCGCCGCAATCGGTGTCGTTCACATCCATGGCAGAGCGGCAGCAGGAACTCACGAAAGTAATCCTAAAAGATCCAGCGGTGGAAAGCCTCTCCTCCTTCATCGGAATAGACGGCACCAACACCACGGTCAACAGCGGGCGCATTCTGGTCAATCTCAAACCAATCGAAGAGCGCGGCTCGAGCGCCGACGAGATCATCCGCAGGATTCAACCGCAGCTCGTTTCTGTCGAAGGCATCACCTTGTACATGCAGCCGGTGCAGGATCTAACTGTCGAAGATCGCGTGAGCCGCACTCAGTTCCAATACAGCCTGGAAGATCCGGACGTCAAGGAATTGGCCGACTGGGTTCCGCGATTTGTGTCGAAACTGCAAGCCGAGCCCGAACTGCGGGACGTCGCAAGCGATCAACAAAATGGCGGATTGCAAGCGCGCTTGGTGATCGACCGGGCGACGTCGTCCCGCCTGGGAATCACTCCGCAGATGATCGACGACACGTTGTACGATGCGTTCGGCCAAAGGCAGATCGCCATTATGTTCACCGAGCTGAATCAATATCGCGTGGTGATGGAAGTGAAGCCGAGTTTTCAAGTTGGTCCGGACGCTTTACGCGATATCTACATTCGGTCTGCGATGAACGGCGAAGTCCCCCTCAGCGCGTTCACGCATTTTGAACAGGACCGGGCCGCGCTCGCGGTGAATCATCAGGGCCAATTTCCCGCTGTCACCGTATCCTTCAATTTGGCGCCAAAAAAATCGCTGGGAGATGCCGTGGATGCGGTGAATCGCGTGCAAAAGCAGTTGAACATGCCGGCCAGCATCCAACAAGGATTTCAGGGTACGGCGCTCGCGTTCCAAGCGTCCTTGGTCAATACGCCGATTCTGATCTTCGCCGCGGTAGTCACGGTGTACATCGTCCTCGGCGTTCTTTACGAGAGCTACATTCATCCGCTGACCATTCTTTCTACGCTGCCCTCGGCCGCTGTCGGCGCCCTGCTGGCCTTGATGGTCTGCGGCCAGGATTTCAGCGTCATCGCTTTGATCGGAATTATTTTGCTGATCGGCATCGTGGAAAAGAATGCCATCATGATGATCGATTTCGCGCTCGAAGCTGAGCGCAAGGAGGGCAAAGACCCCCTCGAAGCCATTTACCAAGCCAGCCTGCTGCGCTTCCGTCCAATCATCATGACCACGCTGGCCGCGCTGCTGGGCGGCGTTCCACTCGCGCTTGGAACCGGCACCGGCGCTGAATTGCGCCGTCCGCTGGGGATCGCGATCGTCGGGGGACTGATCTTCAGCCAGCTTTTGACGCTTTACACGACACCCGTGATTTACCTGGCGTTCGATCGGATGGCTCGCCGTTTCCGCCGAAGCCGAGAGGTAGTGGCATGATCTGGTATGCAAGGTTGGGCGGACCCCTTGGTCCGCGGCCGACGCCCTCGTCGGCCTGGTGTGGCTTTGATCGAACCTTTGACAGCGGGTCCTGGGGGACCCGCGCGGACCTAGGGGTCCGCCCCACGAGGTGCGCGTGAGCATCTCCGCGCCCTTTATTCATCGTCCCGTCGCCACCACTCTGCTCACCGCCGCGCTTGCACTCGCCGGGGGTATCGCGTACACGTTCCTGCCCGTGTCTCCGATCCCCCAAGTGGAATTTCCCACCATCTCGGTATCCGCCGCGCTGCCGGGCGCGAATCCGGAAACCATGGCGTCCTCCATTGCGACGCCCTTGGAACGGCAATTTGGACGAATCGCCGGTATCACCGAGATGACGTCCACCAGCTATCTCGGATCCACGAGCATCACGATGCAGTTCGATCTTACGCGCAACATCGATGCGGCCGCGCGTGACGTCCAGGCAGCCATCAACGCGGCGCGCGGACAGTTACCTACGAATTTGCCAACAGCGCCCAATTATAGAAAAGTGAATCCGGCGGATGCCCCAATCTTATTTCTGGCCCTGACATCGCCGACCATGGACACGGCTCGTCTCTACGACGCAGCCTCCTCCATCCTGCAGCAGAAACTTTCGCAAGTGAGCGGAGTCGGCCAGGTTTTCGTAGGCGGCGGAGCGCTGCCTGCGGTTCGAGTGGATGTCAATCCAACGCTGCTCAATAATTATGGTCTCAATCTGGAAGATGTCCGCTCCATGCTTGGCAGCGCCAACGCGAATCGGCCGAAGGGCGAACTGGCCATCCAGCATCGCGTGTGGGAGCTGAGCACCACCGATCAGCTTTTGAAAGCCAGCGATTACAAGCCGCTGCTGGTTGCGTATAAAAACGGCGGCGCCGTGGTGCTTTCTGACGTCGCGAGCGTTACGGATTCGGTGGAAGACATTCGCGTGGCCGGCATCGCCAACGGAAAGCCGGCCGTCCTGGTAATCATCTTCCGCCAGCCTGGCGCCAACATTATCGATACCGTGGATCGCGTGCGATCGCTGCTGCCGCAATTGAAAGCGGCGATTCCCGCCGCCATCGATCTCTCCGTGGTTCTCGACCGCAGCATTACGATTCGCGCGTCGGTGGAAGATGTGCAATACACCTTGATGATTTCGGTTGGCCTGGTGATTTTGGTGGTATTCGTTTTTCTGCGGAGCGTCCGCACCACCATCATCCCCAGCGTCGCGGTTCCCGTCTCGCTGGTTGGAACGTTTGCCGTCATGTATTTGTTGGGATACAGCGTGGACAACCTGTCGTTGATGGCGCTCACCATCGCGACCGGATTCGTGGTGGACGACGCCATCGTGGTCATCGAAAACATCACCCGCTATCTTGAGCAGGGAATGGGGCCTATGCAAGCCGCGCTGCGAGGGGCGAAGGAAATCGGATTCACCGTACTCTCGATCAGCATTTCGCTCGTAGCCGTATTCATTCCGATTCTGATGATGGGCGGCATTGTCGGCCGTCTGTTCCGCGAATTTGCCGTGACACTATCGGTTGCGATCCTCATTTCGCTGGTGGTTTCGCTGACCTGCACTCCGATGATGTGCGCCAAGCTTCTTCGCAGCCATGAGCGCGAAAAACACGGCCGCATCTATCGCCTGAACGAATGGACGTTCAACAAAATCGTAAGCGGGTACGACGTCTCACTCCGATGGGTACTGCGCCATCAACCTCTGATGCTGCTGGTCACGCTTTCCACCATCGCGCTCACCATCTATTTGTATGTGATCATCCCCAAGGGATTTTTCCCGCAGCAGGATACAGGACGTCTCTCCGGACAGATCCTGGCCGATCAAGCGACATCCTTCACCGCGATGCGCGAACGTCTGCTTCAAATCGTGAACGTAGTGATGCGCGATCCCGCTGTGGATAGCCTGAATGCCTACACCGGCGGCTCCGGCGGATTCAGCCGGGGCATCAACACCGGGACAATGTTCATCACGCTGAAACCGCAAAAAGCCCGCGATAACATGACCGCCGACCAAGTGATCGCGCGCTTGCGCGGACAAACCGCCCGCATCCCCGGCGCCACTCTTTTCCTTCAACCCGTGCAGGATCTGCGCATCGGCGGGCGCGGCAGTGCCGCTCAGTATCAATTCACGCTCCAGAGCGACAACGTGCAGGACCTGAACCACTGGGCGCCGATCATGCAAAGCAAGCTACGGGCGCTGCCGGAAATCATCGATCTAAATTCCGACCAGCAGAATAAGGGATTGCAAACTTCGCTGGTGATCGATCGCGCGACTGCATCGCGCCTTGGAATTTCGGCGCGACTGATCGACGACACGCTTTACGACGCGTTTGGGCAACGCCAAGTCTCCACCATGTATCAGCCGCTCAATCAATATCACGTAGTGATGGAAGCGGCCGAGCGTTTCTGGCTCAATCCGGATGGCCTCAAGCAGATCTATGTGCGTGGCAGTAACGGCGCACAGGTTCCGCTCAGCTCGTTCACGCACTTTGCATCGGAAACCGCGCCGCTTTCCATCAATCATCAGGGCCAGTTTCCGTCC
>Ga0070734_10002239_pt1 | contig 24329 bp, 23 predicted proteins | sample Coa_R1_8_FD_66444 | JGI IMG/M metagenome (GOLD analysis project Ga0070734, IMG submission 66444) | Surface soil microbial communities from Centralia Pennsylvania, which are recovering from an underground coalmine fire - Coalmine... | ecosystem: Environmental > Terrestrial > Soil > Unclassified ...
TCCGGCGTCCTCACCTCACGCGAGGTCCTCGGTGTCATCACTCCCGGCGACCACGGCAGCACCTTCGGCGGCAACCCCATGGCCTGCGCCGTAGCCCGAGCTTCCCTCAAAGTTATCGTCGACGAACACCTCGCCGACCGCTCCGCCGAGCTAGGCACTCTCTTCATTAACCGCCTCCGCCAGATCAACAGCCCGCACATCATAGAAATCCGTGGCCGAGGTCTCTGGATCGCCATTGAACTGACCACCCCCGCCCGCCCCATCTGCGAAGCCCTCATGCGCGAAGGCATCCTCTGCAAAGAAACACACGACAACATCATCCGCTTCGCCCCTCCCCTCATCATCGAGAAGGAAGAACTCCTCTGGGCAGCCGACCGCATCGAGGAAGTCCTCAAAGCCGTCTAGCCAATAACCAGCCATCCGTCATCGAGACGGCCTCATCGTCGCGAAGGATATAAATCCTTTCGACATGAGGCCCTCAGGCTTACGACCTCAAGCCTGCATCCGTCTTACAGGGGCTTAAGTCGTTTGGAGGCTTTCGTTTCGATGACGCGATACCCAAAGTCCCTCTCACTGGCAGCAACGTTCCTTCTCTTTTCTTCTCTCCTTCTTGCACAGCAGCCCAAGACGCTCACGCCGTCCGAAACTGATCTCTGGAATCATCGCCTCGGCCCCGAGAGGGCCATTCACCTTACAGCGGCAGAGTCCGCGGACCTCCAGCGTCACCTCGGTGGTCATGAATACCTCGAGTACGAGATCGTCGTCTCTGAGAACGGTCGCGTTGAGTCTGCAAAGCTTGTCCCCAACGCCCAGCTTGACTCGCTCAAACTCCACGTGGAAGAAGGGCAGGGCATCGAACTCTCCCGTATCTTCAAACCCTGGCTTCAGGATGGCCGGCCCATCAAGGTCAGCATCCACGATTACGTAAGCCTCTATCCGCCCGAGCAGTGGGTCGAGCCCAGCGTCCCCTTTCCAGAGGTCACCGATCTCTCCTCCGTCAAAATCGGCCTCACCCGAACCCCTTGCTACGGCGCTTGTCCGGGTTACGCAGTCACTATCTCGGGCGACGGCGTCATTCACTACACCGGCGGTCACATGGTCCTCATCCCCGGAGACCACATCGCTCACATTAATCCCGATGCAGTCCGAGAACTTCTGCAGAGCTTCCGCAAAGCGGACTTTTTCTCGGCAAAAGATGAATATCGCGGCAACTGGACTGACAATCCTACCCAGACCATTACCCTCGTGATCGGCCCACGCCATAAGACCGTCATCGACTACGTTGGCACCGATGCCGGTCTTCCCCTCGCAATCCGCAACCTGGAAGAGCAGATCGACGAAGTCGCCGATACCAAACGTTGGGTCAAGTTCGACAGCAACACTCTGCCCTCGCTGTTGGAAGAAAAATGGCCATTCAAGTCATCCAGCGAGCAGAACCTCGCGCTCTACTCCAGCGCCATTACCAGCAGAAATACCGCTCTCATCCATCAATATGTGGCATCGGCGGCCCCTATCGTCTCACCGGTTGCCGGCACTGCATCCCCTGTCTGCGTCGCCAGCTCAATCGGCGACGTGTCTCTCGTCAAGCGTATGACGGAGTACACGAAAACCTTTCCGCCGCGTGTCCTCAACGAATGCCTTTCATCTTCAGCGCGCAGCGGAAACCTCACCCTCCTGCAGCTTTGGCTCGATCACGGTGCCGATCCCAGGGCAAAGCCAGAAAAGATCAAGGGCGATTGGATATCAGATGTAGGTCCGTTGCCCAACGCCCTCATCTCCGGAAATGCCGATGTCGTTCGCAAGCTGCTCGACTACAAGGTCGATGTGCATGCCAATGTGCAAGAAAATGAACCCCTCCTCTTTTGGGCACTCGAGCGTAACCAGTCCAAAGACGAGGGTCAGCAGATAGCCGAGATTATTACCATGCTTGCCGAGGCAGGAGCCGACGTAAATGTCCGTGGCAACATGAACGAGACGCCCATCTTCGCTGCAAACTACCACCCCGAAGCGATCAAAGCTCTCCTCGCTGCCGGTGCAGACATCGAGGCGCGCGACAGAAATGGCAACACCCCGCTCATCCGTAATGCTTTTATGGAAAAAGTAGTTCGTGAGCTTCTCGCCGACGGAGCGGATCCTGCAGCTGTAGCGAAGAACGGCGACACGGCGCTTAAGAACGCCCACCAGTATAGTTGTCCTGCATGTGCCACTCTCATCGAAGAAGCGCTCGAAAAGCGCGTCGCGAGTCTTCCAAGATAGGAGGGCTTATTGCTCCTGTTAGCCTTCTTGGGTTGCGCGCGGAAACGCCGCACAGTCGACCCCTCGCAACTCCCCCACAAAGGTGGGATACTTAAAGTCAAACCGACATGCCGATTACCGAACCCATCAAAGCCCGCGGCCGCAACGTACTCGGTCAACCGCTCGACGTCTGTGGCTGCGAGCCCATGACCGGCTTCTACCGCACCGGATGCTGCGAAACCGGCCCTGACGACTTCGGCGTCCACACCATCTGCTGCATCGTCGACGAAGAGTTCCTCCGCGTCTCCAAGGCTCTCGGCAACGACCTTAGCACCCCGATGCTCCAGCACGGCTTCCCCGGCCTCAAGCCCGGCGACCACTGGTGCGTTTGCGCCGCGCGTTGGCTCCAGGTCCAGCAAGCCGGAGCAGCCTGCCCGATCGTCCTCGAAGCCACCCATGAGGCCACCCTAGCCATCGTCCCCTTCGAACTGCTGATCCAATACGCCGTAATCCCTGACCAGCTCCACTAAAGTCAGCCACGCACTTTGTGTCCACGCCGTAATCCCTGACCAACTCCATTCTAGTCGATTCGTCGGCATCACAAACCTACCCAAAATCGAAGCCAAAACCTTTTGTTACCAAAAGTTGATCAAATTGGCCTTGACAGAGCTTCTTCTAGGCCTGACCGTAGAAGTAATACAAAAATTCTCTCTTCGGCTACAACCGAATGATTCTGGCAGACACTACAGCCGAATCAGGAACTGTTTTTGTTTTAAAGGAGCCCAGTACCCATGACTCGTCCCTCAGGCTGTAAGCTCGCACTTGCCCTAGCAGCAGCGGCTCTTCTCGCCGTCTCCGCTGTCCTGCCTGCCTCCGGCCAGACCTCAGGCGTCGGCAACATCACCGGCACCGTCACTGACTCTTCTGGTGCGACCGTCACCAACGCCACCGTTGTCGTGCTCGACACCGATACCGGCATCTCCCGCACCCTGACCACAGACTCCGATGGCCGTTACAGCGCCACCTTCCTCCAGCCCGGTCACTACGAGCTCATACTCGGCGGAGGCGCCTTCGGTAAGATCGATCGCAAGAACCTTGTCCTCACTGTAGGCCAGACCCTCACCATAGACGCCGCGCTTCCTGCCGCTACCGTCTCCTCTGAGGTCACCGTCTCCAGCGAAACCCCAATCCTCGATACCGAGAAGACCGAGGTCTCCCAGACCGTCGACCAGCAGCTTATCTCCAATATTCCTGTCAACAGCCGCAACTGGAGTGCCTTCGTCCTGCTCACCCCCAACGTCGTCCAGGACGGCGGCAGCGGCCTGGTCAGCTTTCACGGCATCTCCGGCCTCTACAACCAGAACTACGTCGACGGTGCCAACAACAACCAGATGCTCTTCTCGGAAGCTCGTGGCCGTGCATCAGGAGCACCCTACGTCTACTCCCTCGACTCCATCAAGGAATTCCAGGCCCAAGTCGGCAACTATTCTGTCGAGTTCGGTCAGGCCGCTGGCGGTCAGGTCAACGCCATCACCAAGTCTGGCACCAACGCCATCCACGGCGATGCCTTCTACTTCCTCCGTTACCCTGGTCTCAATGCCCTCGATCCTTATAACAAGTGGCAGGCCCTGCACAACAACGGCAACCCATTCCTCCTTACCCAGCCCATCCACCAGCAGCATCAGTTTGGCGGCTCGGTTGGCGGTCCCATCGTCAAGGATCGGCTCTTCTACTTCTTCACCTATGATGGCTTCCGCCGTGTCGGTCGCGTTCTCTTCGCCAACACCAATACCATCTCGCTGACCCCCTCCGGCTCTACCAGTTCCACAACCACAATCACCCCCACGCAGTGCCCGACCACGATCTCGGCGACACAGTGCAACAGTGCCATCAACTTCCTGCTCCAGACCTCTGGCGCCACCACTGCCCCACCCTCGCGCTTCAGCAAGCAGAACATCTTCTTCCCTCGTCTCGACTGGCACATCAACAGCAGAAACGACGCCTTTGTAAACTACAACTACGCGAACTTCGACTCGACCTTCGGGTACAGCGGCGCTCCTACCTTTACCAACAGCTCGCCCAGCACCAACGGCCCTACCAGCTACCACGAGCGCTTCCTCATCGCCGGCCTCACCACCCAGATCTCTGGCCGCTCCGTCAATCAGGTCCACTTCCAATTCGGTCGCGATCTTGAGACTGCAGGCGCCAATGCGCCTGGACCCAGCGTTGGAATGGGCGTTATCACCTACGGCATGCCGAACGCTCTGCCTCGCGTGGCCGAGCCCGACGAGCATCGCATCCAGTTCACCAACGTCTTCTCTACTGTCCGTGGCCGTCACTCCATAAAGGTCGGTGGCGATCTCAACTTCGTCCACGAGGTCATGATCAACCTCTTCCAGGGCGGGGGCGTCTACAGCTACAGTGGCTCCAGTCCCCTGCAGAACTTCCAGAGCTGGGTACAGGACTCATTCCGCGGCCAGCCTGGCGACACCGATCCCTACGCTGGCTATCACTACACCAGCTTCGTCCAGACCGTTGACCAGGTGAATCCTGGCAACCGTGCTGGTGCCGACGACTTCTGGATGAAGATGTTCGATGGCTTCGCCGAAGATTCCTGGAAGGTGAATCAAAACCTCACCGTCAACATTGGCGTGCGCTACGACGTCCAGCTCACCCCCGCGCCCACCAAAAACAACACCAACTACGATCCGATCTCGACCTTCTACTCGAGCACCATCAAGAATGTCACCAACCGTGTTCAGCCGCGTATCGGCTTCAGCTGGAGCCCCTATACCGGCACTGTCGTTCGTGGCGGCTATGGTCTCTTCTCTGCGCTCAACCAGGGCAGCACCTACTATGCCATGCGCGTGGAAAATGGCATCGTCCAGGTCAACTACAACTACAACGGCTGCGGACCGACCTGCTCCAGTGTCCCTTCCAACGGACTGGCCTTCCCCAACGTTCCCTTCCAGCCCACTGGCCCATCTATTTCGGGATCGCTGTTTCCCACCGGTGGTGTCGCGCCTGCTGTTGCAGGCCCCTCGCTCCTCGGCACTCAGAGCTTCCATGGTCTGGATCCCAACTTTGTTCCCCCTCTATCGCACGAGGCTGAGCTAGCTGTCGAACAGGCTCTCCCCGGTAAGATGTCCCTCTCTGTCGGCTACGTCGGCACCCGCGCCCTTCGTCTGCCAGTCTTCCTCGATGCAAATCTCATCGGCCAGACCCCGCACGGCTCGCGCACGTATAACGTCCTCGATGTAAACGGGAATGTAGTCAAACAACTCACTGTCCCCGTCTACCTCTCCACGGATCGCCGCGATTCCCGACTCGCGGCCTACAACACCGGCTTTAGCGTAGCCAACACCTGGTACAACTCCATGGCCGTCACGCTTCGTCGTCCGTTCCAGAATGGACTCGAGCTGCTTGCCAACTACACATGGTCTCGTGCCACGGATACCGACCAGGTGCAGGGCAACTTCGGCACCTTCTACGGTGGGAACGTTGCACTTGACCCCAACAACGTCCGGGCTGAGAACGGCCTCTCCGACATCGACGTCCGTAACCGCTTCGTCCTGAGCTTTGTCTACAAGCCGCAGATATTCCAGGACAACCGCTGGGTCAACACCATCGTCAACGGCTTTACCTTCTCCGGTAGCCAGATCGCCTCTGCCGGCCAGCCCATCGCGGCTAGCATGTCGGGAACCGTCTTCAATGGCAGTGCTGCCAGCAACGGGATCACCGGTGCCGGCGGTAACATTTACGGCGGTGCAATGAGCTCCAGTTCGGGCGCTGCCACCACCGGCCGGCCTCCGCAGATCGGCCGCAACAGCATCATCGGACCCGGATTCAATAACCTTGACTTCCGTATCTCCCGCGATGTTCCCATCCACGAGAGCATCAAGCTCCAGTTCACCGGCGAGGCCTTCAACCTGCTCAACCACAAGATCATCACCGGCGTGAACTCCACCTACTCGGCCTACACTGCAGCTACTGCGACGAGTACCACCTGCAAGCTCGGATCCTCGGCGCCTGCAGGCTCTCCGCTGCAAGGCTGCATCGCCCCCTTCACCACTCCAACCACAGCGGCTGCATCAGTCTTCGGAGCTGCGACCGGCACCAACAACACTCTCTACGGCCCGCGTCAGCTTCAGGTGGGCGCAAAGCTCTTCTTCTAACCTAGCCGCATAACGAGACGGCTCCGGTTATCCGGAGCCGTCTCGTTTTTAACGGAAAACTGACCAACTGACTTGAGCCCAATCCAGCCCGGAGAGTGTATAACCTCAGAGCAACAGATCAACCAAGGAGCTCGGCATGACCAAATTTCCACATCTGCGCGAAGTCCTGATAGCCGTGGCCGCATTGACGATTGGCTGGTGGGCCCATAGCACTCGTTCGGTACAGGCCCAGGCCGCCGGTCCCGCGATGCTTAACTACGAGTTCAACAACATCGGCCCGGGCACCTCCCTCTCTCTCTACAATCCTGCCGACAACACCATCTACGTCTACCCGGGAATCACTTCCGGCAACTCCAGAACCCATTGCAGCTTCCGCATTCGTCTCGGTACGCCGCTCGGAGGCCCAATCGAACGCGAAACCTGCCCTCGCGGTAGCCTCCGCTAACCTATTTTGCATAGCAAACTGTCCCAATATGATGGGAAAGCCTTGTCAAGCTCCCGAACCAATTATCCATTTTGTAATCATCAAGATAGCCTCGCACAACGATTTTGTATGACTCGCCATAATGGGATACAGCTCTTTATTAAAGGCAGGAAAACCCGGCCCCCCAGCCGGGTTTCCTCATTTAAGATGTGTTGTTTACCTGCAACTACTTAATTTTCCAATAGTTTAGGAGATAGAACGCAACCGGGGGAGAAATCTCAAGAGGGAACAGCGAAGATAAGAGAAGGAATGGTGCGCCCGAGAAGATTCGAACTTCTGACCTACAGCTTCGGAGGCTGCCGCTCTATCCAGCTGAGCTACGGGCGCATACCTCTAGGTTAGCACGACCCATCCTAGCAAGCAGCATTGACAGCGCGTGTCCCACGGGTTCACCATCGTAGCCGAATCTTCGAGGAGGGGACACAATCCATGCAGCTCCGCACCATCACAACGCTGACTTGTAACTGTATCCTCGCCACTGCTGGCCTCGCTCAGATGCCCACGCCTCCAGCCGAGAAGCCCTCGGCCGAACCTGCGGCCGTTGCAAGCCCACGGGCTACCGCGACCGTCTCCCTCAATGGCAAGGATGTCACTATTAGCTATGGAGCGCCTTCCACGCGGGGTCGCAAGATCTTCGGCGGACTAGTCCCCTACGACAAGGTCTGGCGCACTGGAGCCAACGAAGCCACCTCCTTCGTCACCCAAGCCGACCTCAAGATCGGCGGCACCATGGTCCCTGCAGGCAGCTACACTCTCTACACCCTGCCCAACGCCACCCGCTGGCTCCTCATTCTCAACAAGCAGACCGGCCAGTGGGGTACCGTCTACAACGAACCCATGGATCTCGCCCGCATCGCAATGGAGTCCAAAACTCTCTCCCCACCCCAGGAGGCGATGTCCATCTCGTTTGAAAACACCGTAGGCAACACCACCGAGCTTCACATCAAGTGGGACACAACCAACCAGTTTGTCCCGGTTACCGCCCAGTAGTGGCTATTTAGATTCCGCAGCCTCACGATCAAGCCGCAACCGCTCCATCACTGACGCCACCAGTTCCTTGGCCCCATTGATGTTCGCCAGCACCGCCTGTAGGTCGAGGGCGGGAACATTTGGATTCCGCGCGCTCGTGCAGTAAACGCCATGCTGCCCAACCAGAATCAGCGCATCCGTCAGCACATCCAGCGCGACGGCGAGACGCCCCCTCGCCTCGCCCATCATGAACTCATATTTTTCAAGCTCATCCTGCCGGTCATAGAAGACAGACACGTTACCACTCCTTATCGGCGCTATCGACCGCAAGCGGAGTAGAAGCAACCGGAGCCTTCCAGCGAAGCACCGGCTTCCTGGCCGCCGTAGTCTCGTCCAGACGTTGTAGTCGAGTCGAATGCGGAGCCGTCTGCACGAGTTCAGGATTCTCCTCAGCCTCGCGCGCAATCTGTTTCAGCGCATCGATCAGCAGATCCAACTCTTCGCGACTCTCACTCTCCGTAGGTTCGATCATCATCGCTCCCTGAACCACCAGCGGGAACGACACCGTATAGGCATGGAAGCCATAGTCGATCAGCCGTTTGCCCATATCGCCTGTCTTCACACCGTTCTTGGCCTGCAACTTGTCCGAGAACACAACCTCATGCAGCGATTGCGTCTTGTACGGCAGATCAAACGTACCCTCCAGCTTCGCCCGGATGTAGTTAGCATTCAGCACAGCATCCTCGGTCGTCTGCCTCAGACCGTCCGGTCCATTCGCCAGGATATAAGCCAGCGCCCTTACGAACATGCCGAAGTTGCCATAGAACATCCGCACGCGTCCCACACTCTGCGGCCGGTTGTACTCCAATGCTAGCGAACCATCTTCACGCGTCACCACAAGCGGCGTCGGCAGAAACGGCTCCAGGATCTTCTTGCAAGCCACCGGCCCTGATCCCGGACCACCGCCTCCATGCGGAGTAGAGAACGTCTTGTGCAGATTCAAATGCATGACATCGACGCCAAAATCACCTGGTCGCGTTTTACCCACCAGTGCATTCATGTTCGCGCCATCCATGTAGAGCAACGCGCCCTTCGCATGAAGAATGTCGGCAATCTTATGAATCTCACTCTCGAACACGCCAATCGTAGAAGGGTTCGTCAGCATCAACGCGGCTGTATCTTCATCGACCATCCGTTCCAACTCGGCGATATCTACCATCCCCTGAGCGTTCGACTTCAGGTTCGCAACCTCATATCCGCAGACAGCTGCAGTCGCCGGATTCGTACCATGCGCCGAGTCCGGAATCAGCACCTTCTTCCGCGGATTACCCTTGCTCTCGTGGTAAGCCCGAATCATCAGGATGCCGGTAAACTCTCCATGCGCGCCTGCCGCTGGCTGCAGCGTCGTCGCATCCATTCCGGTAATCTCGACCAGCACTTCCTTCATCATTTTGATGATCGCCAGACAGCCCTGCGACAGTGACTCTGGCTGATAGGGATGAGCCTCGGCGATTCCTTCCAACCGCGCAACAGCCTCATTCACACGCGGGTTGTACTTCATCGTGCAGCTACCCAGTGGATACATCCCCAGGTCGATGGCATAGTTCCAGGTAGAAAGCCGCGTAAAGTGCCGGATGATCTCGATCTCACTCAGCTCAGGCATTACACCCAGATCGGTGCGCACAGCCGTACCCAGCAGGGAAGCGGAGTCTACTGTCGGCACATCCAGTTCGGCGAGTCTATACGCCTTTTTGCCCGGCGAGGACTTCTCAAAGATCAGATCTTCGTTCTGATTGACATGCGTCGTCGCCTTCTTGGGCGAACCTACAAACTTCTCATCTGCCATTGCTAAAACTCCTGCGCATCACTTGCATCACCGGTCTCCGAGTAGCTTCCGGACTCCGGACCATCCAAATCTTCCTCACGCAACGAAAGGCCAAACACCGTGCCATTCTCGAACTCAATCGTCAGTGCATCGCCTTCCTCCAGCGAAGCCTGCACAACCTTCTCGCCAATCTGCGCGCATAGTGCATTGCGATACTCCGGCTCGCCATAGGCCACCGAAAAATCGGGCAGCAGCACATGCGGCCAGTTGTAGAGGGTGAACAGCGGAGCAGCGAAACGGAGTTGCAGGTAGTCCTGCACAAACTCCACCGCTACAAGCTCCTCACCGACAATCGCCGAGACGTCCATCGCTATGCTTTCTTGCCTGCGAGGGCGGTTGCTGCGGCATCAATCTGTTTCCGCGTCGTCAGTTCCGTCGCACACCACAGGCTCGCGTTCGGCCCAAGTTCCGGATACCACTTCTGCAACGCCAGTCCGCCGATGATCTTGTCGTCGAGCAGAGCAGTATTGGTCTCTGCAGCACTCTTCGGAAGCTCCAGCACAAACTCGTGGAACCGCGGCGCGCCATCAAACAACACCTTTACCCCAGCAGCTTTCGACAAAGCGCCCTGGGCATAATGAGCCTTCGCTAGATTCTGCTCCGCTAGCTCCTTCATGCCCTGCTTGCCGTAAACCGTGAGAAAGATCGTCGTCATCATTGCCACAAGAGCTTGATTGGTGCAGATGTTCGAGGTCGCCTTCTCGCGTCGGATGTGCTGTTCACGCGTCGACATGGTCAGCACAAAGCCTCGCTTGCCATTCATGTCCTTGGTCTCGCCGATCAGCCTTCCCGGCATTTGCCGAAGAAACTTCTCCTTGCAGGCAATCACACCGCAGTAAGGCCCACCGTAGCCCAGAGCCACGCCATACGATTGCGCCTCCATGGACACGATGTCTGCTTCCACGGGAGGCTTCACAATCCCCAGCGATACCGCCTCGGCAATCGACACAATCAGCAGAGCGCCCTTCTTATGTGCAATCTCGGCAATCGCCGCCACATCCTCGATCGTGCCAAAGAAGTTCGGCGACTGAATTAACACGCACGCGGTGTCGCTCGTAACTGCAGCATCGAGCGTCGCCAAATCGACCCGTCCATTCGACGCATAAGCAACCTCAGTGACGGGGATCTCCTGGTGCTGCGCATACGTTGAAATCACCTCGCGATACTCCGGATGCACAGTCCTTGCAATGACCGCGCCATCGCGTCCAGTCACACGCACAGCCATCATGATCGCCTCAGCCGCGCCGGTCGAGCCGTCGTACATCGAAGCGTTGGCGATCTCCATGCCGGTCAACTCGCAGATCATCGTCTGGAACTCAAACATCGCCTGCAGCGTTCCTTGCGAGATCTCCGGCTGGTACGGCGTATAGCTCGTCAGAAACTCTCCGCGCTGCACAAGCGAGTCGATAATCACCGGCCGATAGTGTCGATATACACCGGCACCCAGAAAGCTCGCATAACCCGTGGCATTGCTCTCAGCGAAAGCACGAAACTTATCCACGATCTCCGATTCGCTATGCTGTCGTGGAATCGCAAGATCGCGCGTCAGCCGATACTCGGCAGGGATTGTGGAAAACAGCTCGTCAATCGACGAGACACCGATCTCGGCAAGCATCTCCTCACGATCGGTAGGTGACTTCGGCAAATAGCGCATGTCGTTTAGTGTCCGGTCTCTTCACTAATGAATTTTTCGTAGTCCGCGGCCGCAAGCAGTCCATCCAGCTCTGCCGAATTGCTCAGATCAAGCTTCAGCATCCATGTATTGTTTGCATCGGCATTGATCTTCTCCGGCGCATCCTTAAGCTCTTCATTGATAGCCGTAACCGTTCCGGACACCGGCGAATACAAGTCCGAGACAGCTTTCACTGACTCCACCGATCCGAAGATTTTGTGTGCTTCCAGCGTATCGCCCACCTTCGGCAGATCGACGAAGACGATATCGCCCAGCGAATTCTGCGCGTAATCCGTTATGCCGACGGTACCCTTCGCGCCGTCAACCTCGATCCACTCGTGTTCCTTCGTGTACTTGTAATTGGCAGGATATGACATGATCTTTGCGTTTTCTCCATCTTCAATTGTAGTGTGTTCAAGCCGGAAATTAGCGTTGCGACGGGGTCGTTTTAGCGTGGCCCAAAACCCGGATAAGGATCGAGCTGCGTCACTACAACAACGTCGAGCATGTCCCGCTTGGCCAGTGGAAGACTCGCTGCTGCAGCGCGCACCTCATCCTCACTGGCTGCTTCCATAAGAATCGCGGCTCCGGGCATATCTTTTCGCCGCCAGATATTCCGAATGATTCCGGCAGAATAAAGCTCACGTACCCTTTGTCCCTCAGCTTCAATCAGTTCGGGCGTCCAGGCTTCCGGAGGGAACACCTCCGTACGGCGTCGACTCAAAATGAGAAATTGCAAAGCAGCTCCTTGCTATTTTTAAAGCGATTTCTTGGGGCGCTTGTAGAAGGGTGTAGGCACAACCTTCGCCTTCACCATCTGACCGCGAATCTCCACCGCCAGTTCTGTATCCAGCGCGGAGTAATCAACCGGCACATAAGCCAGGGCAATGTTTTTCTTCAAAAACGGCGAAGGCGACCCACTTGTAATTTCACCAAGCCGCTCCCCGTTCAGCGAAAACACAGGATACCCATCCCGGCCTATCCCGCGCTCAATCATCTCCAGCCCAACCAGCTTTCTCTTAGGCCCACCCTCATTTTGAATCGCCAGCAAAGCATCCCGCCCTACGAAGTCTCCCTTATCGAGCTTGGCATACCGCCCCAGTCCCGCTTCAAAGACGTTAATCGTGTCCGAAATCTCATGCCCATACAGCGCCATGGCCGCCTCAAGCCGCAGCGTATTGCGCGCTCCCAACCCGCAAGCCAGAATTCCGAACTCCTTACCGGCTTCCAGCACCTCGCCCCAAACCCGCGCACTGGTCGGTTCATCCGAAGGAATATAGATCTCAAACCCGTCCTCACCTGTGTAGCCAGTCCGCGCGATCATGACATTATGCAGCCCACAGACCTGCCCCCAGGTAAACCAGTAATTCTTGATTGGGCTCAAATCTACCGGCGTTAGCTTCTGCAGCGTCTCAGCCGCGCGAGATCCCTGAATCGCAATCTGCGTGTAGTAGTCGCTGAAGTCGTTAACATGCACGCCAGGCATAGAGCCAATCTGCGACCGAACCCACTGCACATCCTTCTCTCGCGTCCCAGCATTGATCACAATCAGATAGTCATTATCCGAAAGCTTATGTAGCACCACGTCATCGACAAACGTCCCATTCGGATACAGCATCGCCGAGTAGTGAGCCTGCCCCACCTGCAGCTTCGAAGCATCGTTCATGCACAGCTTCTGCACTGCCGCCAAAGACCCGGGTCCCCGCAGCTGAATGTCTCCCATATGCGAAACATCAAAGACTCCGACGGCAGTACGTACAGCCATATGTTCCGCAGTCAGCCCGCAGCAATCTACCGGCATATCCCAGCCGCCAAAGTCAACCATCTTGGACTTCGCCGCTCGATGTACCGCATTCAGCGCAGTTTTGCGCAGTGTTCCTGTTTCAGCCATACGATTATTTTCCCTCTGGAAAACATCAACCCGCAATCTTCAACGATAGCATCCCGCGCACAGAAAAATCCCGCATCCCCAATCCACAGGTCTCGTTCCCGATTACTTCGTAGCCGAACTCGAAGTCGGCGCCCGCAAAGCAGCCACCTGTTCTTTCAACGCCCCAAACCCTGCATCTGTGACCTTGCCTGAGGTCTGCCATCGCACCTGGCCATCTCCGTCGACAACTAGAACATAGGCATCATCGGCGTTCGCATATCGCGCAATCTTTCTCCACTCTGATTCACCGGCGAACATCGGCATAAAATGCACTAGCTCCGACTCCGGCACTCCTGATCTGATCGATTTCACCACCATGCCTCGGATCAACTTCGGCACCGACTCCAGTACTGGCATCTGGTAATACATCACTACGCTGGGCGCTGGATAACTAGCCGCCAATCGCTGTCCCCAACCTTTACATACATCGCCCGAGCTCTTGGAGAAGCCAAGCACCAGCACACCCACTCTACCTCGCAGATCATCTGGTAGCGTGACCTGCGTGCCCGCCAACGTCGTCCCATGTGTCACTGGGATCCGCGAACTCTGCGACTGGGCCACAGCCAAACCTCCGCCCAGCAAAGCCATGGCAAGAACAAGCTGTCCCCAAACAAGTCGCATCAAAACACCCCAGTCAGATATCGACTACACCACAACCGTCTCCCGATACTCCCCAAAAACCTGTCGCAGCACATCCGCAATCTCCCCCACCGTCGCGTAGCTCTCCACTGCCGTCAAAATCCGTGGCATCAGGTTTTCCCCGCCCCGAGCAGCATCCTCCACCCCACGCAACGCCGCCGCATGAATCCCCGCGTCCCGCCACATCCGCAGAGCCCGTACCCGTTCCACCTGCCGCCCCTCCAGAGCCTCATCAACGCGCTGGATCGGCACCGCAATCTCATCGCTGGTGAACTCATTGACCCCAACAACGACGGCCTCCTTCTCATCTACAGCCCCCTGATAAGCATAAGCCGCATTCTGAATCTCCCGCTGCACATACCCCTGCTCGATCGCACGCAACATTCCGTACTTCCCATCGCGATCGAACCTTGCAATCGTCGCCATGTACTCATCCGCCCGCCGCTCGATCTCATTCGTCAGCGACTCCACATAGTACGATCCCGCCAGCGGATCCACCGTCTGCACCACGCCGCTCTCATGCGCCAGAATCTGCTGCGTCCTCAGAGCAATCCGTGCCGCCTGTTCCGTAGGCAACGCCAACGCCTCGTCGAATCCATTCGTATGCAGCGACTGCGTACCCCCCAGCACCGCCGCCAGCCCCTGCAGCGTCGTCCTCACGATATTGTTCTCCGGCTGCTGAGCCGTCAGCGTCGACCCCGCCGTCTGCGTATGAAACCGCAGCATCCAGCTCCGCGCATTCTTCGCACCAAAATGATCCCGCATAATCCGAGCCCACATCCGGCGCGCCGCGCGAAACTTCGCCACCTCTTCCAGCAGATTGTTATGCGAGTTGAAAAAGAAACTCAGCCGCGGAGCAAACGCATCCACATCCAGCCCAGCATCAATTGCCGCCTGCACGTACGTCATGCCATTGGCTAGCGTAAACGCCACCTCCTGCACCGCCGTGCACCCAGCCTCGCGCATGTGATAACCCGAGATCGAAATCGTATTCCACTCCGGTACCTCATCTGCCGCCCATGCAAAGATATCCGTCACCAGCCGCATCGCATGTCGCACCGGATAGATATACGTTCCCCGCGCAATGTACTCCTTCAAAATATCGTTTTGAATCGTCCCGTTCAGCCTCTTCACCTCCGCACCCTGACGTCGCGCCACCGCAACGTACAGCGCCAGCAGAATCGAAGCCGTTGCATTGATCGTCATCGAAGTCGAGATAGCATCTAGTCGGATCCCATCGAACAGCCGCTCCATGTCCTCGATCGAATCAATCGCAACTCCGACCTTCCCCACCTCGCCCAGCGCCAACGGCGAATCCGAGTCATACCCAATCTGCGTCGGCAGATCGAACGCCACCGAAAGCCCTTTCGTCCCATGCCCCAGAAGAAATTTATATCGCCGGTTCGACTCCTCCGCATCGCCCATCCCGGCATACTGACGCATCGTCCAAAGCCGCCCGCGATACATCGTCGGCTGAATCCCGCGCGTAAACGGATAAGCCCCCGGCTCCCCGACCTCGGCAGCAAAGTCGAACCCATCAAGTCCGTCGGGCCCCTTCAGGCTCTCCGGTCCATAGACAAGCTCAACAGGAATTCCAGAACTGGTTTTAGGTCTCTCTGGCATGACGCTGTAGTGTAACCGGTAGCATCAACCCCTAGCGTCCGCGCCCTTTGCGCCTCGCCCGCAAAAAGCTGCTGACAAAAAAATACCCAAACCCAACCGCCACCCCACTCAAGACCAGCAAATGCACATGATCTTCATGGTTCGCGGCCGTCTCATGCAGGCTTCCTCGTAGCTTCCAGGCACCCGTCGCAGCAAACAGTGCAAAGATACCGAAGAATACCCCCGTAAACTCCAGCCAGAGAACCCCCGACAGCTTCGTGAAATTCCCCCACACGGTCTCCCCAAACCGCTTGCCACCTCGTGCCAGACCCTCTTTGTTCTGGAGCACCTGAGCAGTCGCCTTAGCGGCTTGATCCACCAACCTACCAGCAGTAGTCGATCCCGGCGCCGTAGCCTTCTCCGGCGCCGCTCCTGCCCTGGCCTGCGCTGCCCCAGCCGAAGGATTAGGCGAAGTCGCCGCATCTACGGCAGTTACCAGCGTCTTTGCAGCCGCACGGGCTCCCACACCAAGCGCACGACCGAAGCGAACCGAGTCCATACCCAAAAGTGTAGCCCGTCGTCGGCCCTTGCGATAGTTCCAAACTCGAATCAACGCCATCGCATTTACCTGCATCCAATCCTCTGTCAGCAGTAAACGGGCCCCGGCAGGGAGGCGAACGCTATGAAGAATCTTGCCCTGGTTGTCTGTGATTTCTGCGCCGCCGCCGTAGGCCTCGTGGTCTGGAGTCCCGCCCGCACACGTTCCGTCAATGAGCTGGCCTATCGTCTCGAAGTAGCCCGGACCCACCACCATAGGGTCGTCTAGGTCGGTACATTTCAACAATTCAAATGTCATTGCAGCCGGTAGAAGCCGGGCGTATCCTGTATCCAGTAATCGCCGTACCCGCAATGCCGTTCCCGCCGGTCTTGTTGGCCGGGAATACCCGATGCGCGGTGGATGCATACATAGGGAAGCCCGGAGGTGGCATTGAATCAAAACGTCAAAAACCTTATCCAGAAGTTAGGCGAAGCGATCCACGAGTCTGTCTCAGAGTCTGAAGACATCGCTGGCGTCGTCAAAAACATTCGCGAACAAGGCTTTGATGTCCTCCTTATGCTCGAGGCCACCATCGGCCTGAACGAGGTCGAACCGGAGACTGGCGAAGCTGCGGAGACCTCAGATGAAACCAAAGAGGGCCCGTTCACCCAGAGCGACCTGACCTTCCTGAAATCCCTGCGTATCAGCCTCACCGAAGAAGCCTCAGAGATTCCAGAACCGGAAGAATAAGCCGCCGCCCGTCACCAGCCGAGGCCCAACATCCACCGTTGGGCTTCTATTCCTGCCTGCCTCTGGACCGCGAAAGATCACAAAATCAATCTGATCGTGGTAGACTCGCGTTTCTCGTGAGACACGCCTAATCTTTGGTGCATCCGAGAAAAGTGACTCTAAGTTAAAGGTTCGAGGTGGTCGGGTTATGAGAGATACGCTTGGAGTTCTACTAGCCGGTGGAGCCGGAGAAAGACTATTCCCCCTAACCCGAGACCGCGCCAAGCCTGCCGTCCCCTTCGCGGGCCAGTACCGCATCATCGACATCACTCTCTCGAACTGCATCAACTCCGACCTGCGGCACGTCTATATCCTCACGCAATACAAAGCCTTATCGCTCAACCGCCACATCCGCGAGGGCTGGGGCCCGGTCGTCGCCAACGAACTCGGCGAGTTCATCGAAATCCTGCCCCCCATGCAGCGCGTATCCAAGAGTTGGTACCAGGGCACCGCCGACGCCGTCTACCAGAACATCTACTCCATCGGCTCCGAAGAGCCCAAATACGTCCTCATCCTCTCCGGCGACCACATCTACAAGATGAACTACGGTCTCATGCTCAAGCAACATCAGGACTCCGGCGCGGACGTTACCCTCGCAACCCTTCCCATCGCCCCCAGCGAGGTCTCCGCCTTCGGTGTCGTCGAAGTAGCCCGCAACGGCGAAGTCACCGGCTTCGAAGAGAAACCCAAGGAAACCAGAATCCGCTCCCCCTTCAACCCCGAGATGGTCGACGTCTCCATGGGCATCTATCTCTTCAACACCGACGTCCTCCTGCCTGAACTCCTCAAGGACGCCGAGGACCCCGACTCCAAACACGACTTCGGCCACGACATCCTGCCCAAGATCCTCGGCCGCTTCAAGATGCACGCCTACAACTTCGTCGACGAGAACCGCCAGAAGGCCCTCTACTGGCGCGACGTTGGCACGCTTGAGGCCTACTACGAGGCCAACATGGACGTTGCCAGCGTCTCCCCTACCTTCAACCTCTACGATAAGTCCTGGCCCATGCGAACCCGCCCCTACCAGTACCCGCCCGCCAAGTTCGTCTTCGGCGAGCCCGGCCGCACCGGCATGGCCATCAACTCCATCGTCTGTGCCGGCTCCATCGTCTCTGGTGCCGTTGTCCGCAACAGCGTCGTCTCGCAGGACGTCCGCGTCAACTCCTACGCCGACGTCGACTCCAGCATCGTCTTCTCCCACGTCAACATCGGTCGCCACTGCCGCATCCGTCACGCCATCATCGACCGCGACGTCCACATCCCCGACGGAACTGTCATCGGCTACGACGCTACCGAAGACAAGAAGAACTATTTCGTCTCCGCCAGCGGCCTCACCGTCGTCACCCGCGACTACTCCGTCTACGAGAACCCCGTCTCACCAGACTTCCTCCAGCAAGGAACCCACTGGTCATAGAAGCAAGCAAAGAAAAGTGGCAGCAAGCAAAGAAAACGGGCGGAGAGGTCTTATCTCTCCGCCCATTTCTATCTGCATTTTTTTGATCGGTGCAATCGGTGTAGATCGGTGTTAAGTCTTCTCCTCAGGCCAATACAAAACCCTACCGCTTCCCAAACCGATAAACCACACCACCCGAGATCGCAAAAAACTCCCGCGTGTTCAACCCAAAGTTTTCCAGAATCAAATCCGGCGAAAACCGAACCGCCCAATCCTTCTTCACATTGAAATCGACGCTTCCACCCAGTGCCACGACCAACGCCGTCCGGTTCGTGTACAGGCCGAGCAACGGCAGCGCCGTCGGCGGAACATTCCCCGTACTGTGCGTGAAATTACCAAACGCCGGACCCGCATACGCGTGATAGTTGATCGCCGCATAGTGGTTCTTCGGCCCGCGATACTGAGCGCCAAACAGAGCCATCTGCATCGAAACCAACGGCCGGTTCGTAACAAAGGGATTCGCACGCACAGGCGTGTTACCCCACTCGCCGCGCCACTGAGCGCCCACGCCCAGCTTTGGCGTGACCCAGTACGTTCCCAGAACCTCGCCGCCGCCCATGTTCACGCGCTTCGGCAGGTCTTGTCCCGCCATGAAGTTCATGAAGTTGGCGCCGCCATAGATCTCATACTTGTTGTCGTAGGTCACTGGAGCCGACGGGCCGATCTTGCTCTTACCCGTTGGTGTTGCCTGCGCCATCGCCCGTCCCGCACCCGCTAGCAGCATCACCGCCGCCAGCATCCCAGTCACTGCGCGGATCCCGTTCTTCCGCGCCCCTGTCGTCTTCTGCTGCAACACCATTCCCCGCATCTTCTTGTCCAACATCTTCTCCTGCGTTTCGGTCACTTATCCAAGATATAACGTCCGGAGCCCATCTGCCCCGTCCTTAGCAACGTATCTGCTAGTAGATCGCAGCTGTGCGACAATAGGGGGAGTGCCGGTCGGTACAAGTCCCGGCTGCAGGGAGAATTTATATGGGCGATCTATTTCAACCTTGGCATCTCATCATGATTGCGATCATCGTGGTGGTTTTTTTCGGTGGCAAGAAGCTGCCTGAACTCGGCAAAGGGCTCGGCGAAGGACTTCGCGGCTTCAAGGACGGCATGAAGGGCGTTACCGATGAGGTCAACAAGCCTGCTGACACGCACGCCGTCACTCCAAAGCCTGAAGAATCAGTCAAGTAATCCGCTCATTCCTAAACGGAATATCGGTGATTCAGCGCCGCGCTCTCTTCTTGTGTCGTCCGGTTCCATCGAGGCCAGACCAACAGCATGAAATTGAAGTCGCCGTACCTGATCAAACCACACGCGGCAGTTAAGCTGTCGCGTCTTTCCACGGAAGAAACCGGCGGCTTCGAGACCGACACCGCTGCCGCCGCCGTCCTCACAAAACACCGCGAACAACTAGCCAACCTCCAGGAAGTCTTCTACGCCAGCCAGAAGAAGGCCCTGCTCATCGTCCTCCAGGGCATGGACACAGCAGGCAAAGACGGCACCATCCGCCACATCTTCTCAGGCATCAACCCTCAAGGCTGCGACGTCGCGCCGTTCAAAGTCCCCACGCCCATCGAAGCCCGCCACGACTTCCTCTGGCGCGTCCACGCCCAGGTGCCCCCGCGCGGCATGATCCAGATCTTCAACCGCTCACACTACGAGGACGTCCTCGCTCCCCGCGTCCACAAGCTCATCTCGCCCAAAACCGTCCGCCGCCGCCTCGAAGACATCAACGAATTCGAAGCCATGCTCTTCGACAACGATGTCATCATCCTCAAATTCTTTCTCCACATCTCTCAAAAAGAGCAGACCGCCCGCCTCCAGTCCCGCATTGACGACCCCGACAAACACTGGAAGTTGGCTGAGGGAGACTTCAAGGAGCGCGAGTTCTGGCCCCAATACGAAGAGGCCTACAACGACCTCATCCCCGCCACCAGCAAAAAGCACGCCCCCTGGTTCATCATCCCCTCCGACCGCAAGCGGTACCGCAACGTAGCGATCTCCCAAATCCTCGTCGACGCCATGAAGAGCCTAAAGCTCGAATACCCCCCACCCACCATGGACCCCACCAAAATCAAGCTCTAGCCTGTGCCGTTGCCGTTGTCGTTGCTTTTCTTGTTGTCATCCCGTAGGGATCTGCTGTTGCCTTTGTCTTTGCTCGTCATTCTGAGCGCAGCGAAGAATCCCTGTATTTCCGAGGGGAGCGAAGCGACCCGAGTGCTGTTGTCGCGTTTAGTACCCCGCTAAAGCGTAATCATCACCACAGCCGCCGCCGCAACCACCATCCCCACCCCCTGCCGCCGAGTAGGCCTTTCATGCAGCGTCCAGGCCGCCAGCAAAATAGTCGAGGCCGGATAAAGCGAAGCCAGTACAGCCGCAACATCCAGCCGCCCCGCCCGCGTTGCTGCAATAAACAACAAATTCCCCGAAGTATCCAGCAGAGCCGTCCCCATCGCCCAAAGCATCGCGACCCGCGTCAACCGCCCCCGCTTCACCTCATCCGACCCAAACAGCATCGTGGCAATCAGCATCACCGAGCAGACGCTCAAACTCCCCATCCTAGCCGTAGCCATCGGCCAGATCACCCCCGCCGCTCCGGCAAACTTCAGCGCAACAAAATAAACTCCGAATCCCGATCCCGCCAGCACCGCAAGCCAAACCGTACCCGCCGAAGCCGGCACAGCCTCCGGATTATCCCCCGCCGCAATCAGCCAGATCGCCAGCCCCGCCACCACAAAACCCACCATGCGCAGCACTCCCGGCGACCCCTCCCCTGCGATCGAAACCCCCGCCGGAATCGCCGCCGCCAGCAACCCGCTCACCGCCGCAGAAGCCCCCATCGCGCCCCGCGACAGCGCCACATAGAAAGCAGTCAGTGAAAGCCCGCCCATCACCCCAGCGGTCAAGCCCCACCACAAAGCCGCACCATGCGGAAACGGATCGCCCCGCAACAACTCGATCGCCAGCAGCACGCTAAAACTGCAAACATGGCTCAGCAAAACCACCCGCAGCGCGGCTCCCATCGTGCCTCCGGCGGTCTTCGCCCCCATGCCGCCCGAAAAATCCCCACCACCCCAAAGCACAGCAGCCGCCAGCGCTAGCAGGGCATTCCCATGCAGCAGCATATCCATCCAGAGATCTCCAAATCAGGAAAGCAGGACCGTTTTCGACGACACACCAAAAAGAACCAGCGCAAAACAGCACTCGCCGTCTTGCGCCGTCTCTACCTCGAACTGCTCAAAGCTACTGGGGCGTAACCGGATTCGCCGGTTTTATATCTGTGGCCGACGGGAAATAGCCTTTCTTCGCGATGACATTGAGGCCCGGCTTCAGCACCTTGACCTCGATCGGACGATACTTCCCATCGATGAACGGCTCGTGCGTGTAATACCCGATCGTGTACTGGTTCCGAGCCTCTTCCGTAATCCGTGCAAAGCTCTGCTCGATGCCCTTCTGCCGGAACTCAGCGTCAAAGTACCCGCCCGTCTCGCTCGCATAAGCCGGAAGCAGGTTGTCCTTCATCATCAGCGGCAGGTGGATCTTGTCGAGATAGCCCACCACCGGCAGGGAAGAGTCGCCCACCAGAGTCCCATACACGGCAACCTTGTTCGTCTGCAGATACTTCACCACATCCTTATACTTCGCCTGGCTGCCATACTCCTTACCGTCGCTGATCACATAGACCACGCGCCGCCGTCCTTTACCTGCCTTCGACGTGGCGATTGCAGCGGCCAGAATAGCGTCGTTCAGCGTGTGAACCTCTCTGGGCGGATTGATCTGCATGCTCGCGCGGTTGCGGTTCGCAGACGTATTCGGATCAAATTGCTGGTCGTTACGCACAATCGTCTGCGCCAGCGGTCCACCCAGCGGTTGCAGTGGTTCGCGCCCCGTCGTCCTCGACGAATCCAGTACGAACTTCAACCGATCACTCTGGCCCGCCGTGAAAGGTGTACGCATCTGCGGCCCATTGTTGTAGGTAAAGACCGCAACCTCGTCATAGGGTGAAAACGCATCCGACAGCGCGGTCATGGCCGCGTTCACTTTGGCCATGTTGTCGACGGTCAGGCTCTGATCGATCACCACCGCCACCGACAGCGGCCATGGATCCACGGTAAAGAGCCTCATCTGTTGCCGCAGTCCATTTTCATAGACCCGAACATCGCGCCAGGTCAGTCCCGGCACCAGCTTGCCACTCTTGTCCTTCACAGTAAACGGCACTTCAACCAGGTTGACCTGGATCGACGGCAGCGTAAACGCCTTCGCACCCTGACCCGCCGCCGGAACCTCCGGCGCGGCACCCTCATCGGGATTCGAGGCAGTTGGCTTGGTTTGCGGCAGACTGGTCGTCGGTGCGGTTGGCTGTTGCGGATCCGGCGCCTCATCCCCATTTGAAGTCGCCGTCGTACCCATACCCGGCCTGGTTCCTGTAACGGGTAAGCCCTGCGGCCTCGGAGCATCAGGGATCGACTGCTGCGCTACATCCTGCGCCGCCGTCTGCTGAGCAGGCTGCCCAAGCACCATGCACGCCAAAGCACCTGCCAATAAACCATTCCTTACCACGCAACAACCCCCATACTCTTCCAGCCGGCCGGTTTCCGGCCCCAGCTATGCCAAGTACCAGATTACCAGCGCATTCGCCGCGCCGCCATCCTACACCAGTCACTTCTCTTTTGACGTAGACCCCACCCCCAACGTTGTGCTGGACATCCACACATCTACGCTTTCTCTATACCCATCATTTTCCCGCTGACTCCAAGCCTCCATTCATCGTCTAATGGGACATATGCGCCCCTCCGTGCTCGCCGCTGCGACTCTCTGCCTCTCCCTCATCCCCGTCCTCCGCGCACAGGAGGCTCCCTCCCCCGGCGGCCCACCCCCCGCCAGCGAAGCTGCCCCTCAGCCCATCGCAGGCCTCGACACCGAAACCCTCAAGGTCAACGTCAACCTCGTCAACGTCTACTTTTCCGTTCGCGACAAAGAGGGATACATCACCAACCTCAAAAAACAAGACTGCAGCATCTTTGAGGACAAGGCTCTCCAGAAGACCAAGAACTTCACCCAGGAAAAGAATCTTCCCCTCACCATCGGCATGCTCCTCGACACCAGCGGAAGCCAGATAAACGTCCTTCCCTTGGAGCAGGAAGCGGGAGCCGAGTTCCTCCGCGACGTCATTACCCCAAAGGACGAAGCCTTCCTTATGTCCTTTGATATCAACGTAGATCTCCTCGCCGACTACACCAACAGCCCTCGCGAGATCAAGCGCGCCATGGACAAAGCCCAGATCAACACCGGTGCCGGCACCGGCTCCGTCACCGGCAACGGCAACCCCCGTGGAACCCTGCTCTTCGACGCCGTCTACCTCGCATCCAACGACAAGCTCCGTCAGGAAGCCGGTCGCAAGATCCTCATCCTCCTCACCGACGGCGGCGACCAGGGCTCACAAGAGACCCTCAAGACCGCTACCGAAGCCGCGCAGAAGGCCAACGCCATCATCTATGTCATCCTCATCGCCGACCGCGGCTTCTACGGCGGCTTTGGCATCAACCTCGCCGACTCTGGCGCCGCCGACATGGAGCGCCTCGCCAAAGACACCGGCGGCCGCGTCATCAACGTGGGCAACAACGGCAAGAAGCTCCAGGACGCCTTCAATCAGATCCAGGACGAGCTCCGCACCCAATACCTCGCCAGCTACACCCCCCTCAACCTCAAGGCCGACGGCACCTTCCGCAATCTCAACATCACCTGCCAGCCCGGCCAAAAAGTCCAGGCCCGCAAAGGCTACTACGCCATAGCCGACAGCCCCGACAACAACTGATCGAATCGGCAAGCAGTCGCGTGCCCCATCTTCGCGCAGTCTTATCGCGCTAAGGTGGGCATCGCGCGAAGCGCGACCGCTCCTGCCCATCTATCCAGCCCTCAAGCCTCCATAGCCCCCGAATAAACCGCCATCCCCGCCACAGCATCCAC
>Ga0070734_10002242_pt1 | contig 24269 bp, 29 predicted proteins | sample Coa_R1_8_FD_66444 | JGI IMG/M metagenome (GOLD analysis project Ga0070734, IMG submission 66444) | Surface soil microbial communities from Centralia Pennsylvania, which are recovering from an underground coalmine fire - Coalmine... | ecosystem: Environmental > Terrestrial > Soil > Unclassified ...
CAAAAAACGCCTGCGGGAATCCCAGAGCGTCCTGGACGCAGCCTATGACTCGGGCCTTTCCAGCCCGGGCCGCCTGCACGACCTCTTCGTTTCGGTGGAAGCCATGACCCCGGGCCAATACAAGGCCCTGGGGGAGGGATTGCGGATTGAATATGGAATCCATTCAACCCCCTTTGGGGAGGCCCTCGCGGCCACTACGTCCCGGGGGCTTTGCGGCTTCCTGTTTTTAGGGAAGGACGGGGAAAAGGCCGCCTTGGCCCAGTTAAAACACCAATGGCCCAAGGCGCAATTCACCCGGAATTTTTCAGCTGTTTCCGGTGCCGTTGAAAAAATTTTCCGGCCCTCCAAAGGAACGAAACTGAAAGTCTTGCTCAAGGGGACGCCGTTCCAGATCAAAGTTTGGGAAGCCCTCTTGAAGATCCCATCGGGCTGCCTGGCGGCCTATAAAGACGTGGCGGAAAAAATCGGAGAGCCCAGGGCTACCAGGGCGGTGGGGACCGCGGTAGGCCAGAATAGCCTCGCCTACCTCATACCCTGCCACCGCGTGATCCGCGATTCGGGCGTGGTGGGAAACTACAAATGGGGTCCGGCGCGGAAGAAGGCCATGCTGGCTTGGGAAGGCTTGAAAGTTTAGGCGAGAATATCCATGAAGTCGGCCAACGAATCCACCAACCAGTCGGGATCAGAAGCGGCAAGGTGCTCCTTGGCCACGAAGCCATGGGAAACCAGGCCCACCAGCATCCCGGCCGCGCGGGCCGCCTGGACGTCCACAGGGGAATCTCCGATCATGACCGATTCGGAAGGCTTAGCCCCGATCTTGGCCAGGGCCGCCAAGAGAGGCTCCGGGTGGGGTTTTTTATTGGGGACGGCGTCGGCGCCCAGGATGGCCTTGAAATAGGGCGAAAGGCCCAGTTTCTCCATGGTGATCAAGGTGAACTCGTGGGGTTTGTTGGAAACCAAGCCCATCCCGATGCCCCGGCTCTTCAGGAAGTCCAAAAGTTCGGCCGCGCCGGGGAAAACCACCGTCTGGTCCACGCAGTGGTCACGGTAGTAAGCTTTCAAGACTTCCAGCCCCTCGGCCAGCCTGGCCGGATCCGCGGTTTCCAGCGACTTTCGGTTCAGGTGCTCGATGCCCCAACCGATGTAGCCGGTCACGACCTCCAGGGGAAGGGCGGGCATGCCGAAATGCACCCGCGCCGCATTGGCGGCCGCCGCGATGTCCTTCTTCGAATCGATGAGAGTCCCATCCAAGTCGAATAAGACGGCTTTCAACGGAATATCGGCGCCTTTGCAACGCATCCTTAACAACCCCCGGTCCAAACTTGAGGCTTAAAGCCGCTGTAATTTAGCACTTAAAATTTGAAATTCAAAATTTTGTTTTGGGTTAGAATGCCTCAACTTCGACGAGGAATCCTGAAATGAAAACCAAACCATCCTTCCTTCCCTTGCCGCTGGGTTACCTTGCCTCGGGCATCCACGCCGGGTTGAAGAAAAACCATAAGCCCGACATGGCGCTTTTTTGCTCCAAGTTCCCCGCGACCACCGCGGGTTTGGTGACCACCAACAAGGTCAAGGCCGCGCCCGCCAAGCACACCGAAAAGGCCCTGAAGGCCGGGGCCAAGGTCCAAGCCGTGGTGGTCAATACCAAGAACGCCAACGCGCTCACGGGCAAACAAGGCGAGAAAGACGCCCAAAAGACCGTTTCCCTGGCCGCGAAACTTTTAAACGTCCCATTCAGTGCGGTCCTGGTCCATTCAACCGGCGTTATCGGTGTGCCTTTGCCCATGCCTAAGATCCTGGGAGGGGTCCGGCAGGCGGTCCTCAAGCTTTCGGGGATGGGCGGCCGGGACGCAGCCGAGGCCATCCTGACCACCGATACCTTCCCCAAGTACAGCGCCAGACCCCTTTGGATCGGCGGCAAGAACGCCTGGCTGACCGGCTTCGCCAAGGGCTCGGGCATGATCCATCCCAATATGGCCACCATGCTGGTTTACCTTTTGACCGATGTGGCCGTCAGCCGGCCGCTCTTGAACGAAGCCCTGCGGGAGGCGACCGAAACCAGCTTCCACCGGATCACGGTGGATGGCGATGTTTCCACCAATGATTCCGTCCTCCTCATGGCCAATGGGGCCTGCGGGAATAAAATCATCACCACCAAGAACCAGGACTACCAGCTGTTCGTGGAAGCCTTGAAGGAAATCTGCCTGGACCTGGCCAAGGCCATCGTCCGGGACGGGGAAGGGGCCACCAAGCTGGTTTCGATCACCGTGAAGGGGGCCAAGACCCCCAGGGATGCCTACCTGGCCGCCATGTCGGTAGCCAAGTCCCCCCTGGTCAAGACCGCCATTTTCGGCGCCGACCCCAATTGGGGAAGGGTATTGGCCGCGGTAGGTTATTCGGGTGCGGCGGTGGACGAGTTCAAGGCTTCGGTGGTGATCGGCGGCTACCTGCTCTACAACGGCGGCAAGAAGGTTTCCTGGTCCCGGGAGCGGCTCAAGCAGATACTGTCCGAAAGGAACGTGGATATCGTGGTGGGCCTGGGGCTCGGCAGGGCCCAGGACAGGGTCTATACCTGTGACCTGACGGATGGTTATATTGACATCAACGGCCGCTACACGACCTGAGGCAAAAAATGAAAGATAAAAAGGAAACCCTGGGCAAGGTGGGCGAATTCGGATTCATCGAAAAGCTCCGCACGGCCATGAAAGCCAAGAACCCCAACGTGGTGCTGGGCATCGGGGACGACGCGGCCATCTTCAAACCCACCAAGGGCCACGAGATGGTCTTCACCACCGATATGCTGGTGGAAGGCCGGCATTTTGATTTCAAGTGGATCAGTCCCTGGGAATTGGGGGCCAAGACCATGGCGGTCAACATCAGCGACTGTGCGGCCATGGGGGCCAAGCCCACGGCGGCGGTAGTGTCCCTGGGGGTCCCCTCCAACTTCCCGGTCAAGGACCTGGAAGCCTTCTACGACGGCCTCAAGGGATGGGGCGAGCAGTATGGCGCCCAGGTGGTGGGGGGCGACACCGTGGGCAGCGACAAGTTCGTCGTCAATGTGGCCCTGGTGGGCGAAGTGGAATCCGGCAAGGCCTTGCGGCGCTCCGGCGCCAAGGCGGGCGAGGCCCTTTTCGTCACCGGCACCCTGGGGGATTCGGCGGCAGGCCTTTACGCCCTTCAGCACCCCTCCAATAAGAAAGATGAGGCAAAGCATTCCGAGGCCCATCTCATCAAGCGGCACCTGACCCCCGTGCCGCGCTTCAACGTGGGGCGTTCCTTGGCCGGCAAAAAGCTGGCTTCTTCCGCCATCGACATTTCCGACGGCCTCTCCAGCGAAGTTCGCCATTTATGCGAGGAATCGGGCGTGGGCGCTGAAATCCATGAGGAGGCCTTGCCGATTTCCCCCTTCCTCGACCATTATTGCGGGGAGATAGGTTTGAACCCCTTGGATTTTGTCCTCAATGGCGGGGAGGACTATGAACTGTTGTTTACCGTCCCCCTGTCCCGTATCTCCGAGGCGGTCCAAAAACTTCCCGCCGAAACCGGTGTGGCGGTCAAGTCGATCGGCCGCATGGTGCCGAAAGCCAAGGGGATCACCCTCATTACCCGCAAAGGTGAAAGGAAACCCCTGGCCGCCAAGGGGTTCGACCACTTCGCCCGTTAAGCCCCCAGTTGCGAAATTTTTTAAAAAACAGGAAAATTTCCGAACCTGAGGGACCGGGCCCTGCCACCGTGGTTTCGCCAGTAAGACTTGAGGATGTTTTCCCCACGAGTTCCGGCTAGTCCGGGTTAGGGGTGCCGCATGAAGATCGCATTTGTCATTTTCGACGGGATGACCTCCCTGGATTTCCTGGGAGCCTATGATCCTTTGACCCGCTTGAAGAGCATGGGATTCCTGAAAAACATGAATTGGGAAGTCTGTGCCCCTACGGAGCAAGTCACCGATGACCGGGGTTTGGTTTTCACCCCGACCCAGGTGGGATTATCCTTGGAACGCTTCGACCTGGTGGTCGTGCCCGGAGGGTTCGTTACCCGCCAAATCCGTTACGAGGGCCCCTTTATCCACTGGCTCCAAAGCATGGAACCCTGCCCCTTCAAAGCTTCGGTGTGTTCGGGAGCCCTGCTATTGGGCGCCGCGGGTTTCCTGAAGGGGCGGAAGGCCACGACCCATCCCGCCGCCCGGGTAGAACTTGCCGAGTATTGTGAAAAGGTGGTGGACCAACGCGTCGTGGAGGACGGCCCCGTCATCACCTGCGGCGGGGTGACGGCCGGCATCGACATGGGACTCCACCTCTGCGAGAAATTCGCGGGTTTCGACGTGAAGGAAAAGATACGACGGCAGATGGATTATTACGGGTAAGTTCAAAACTTATTTAAGGAAACTATTTGCTCACCACCAGCATCACCTGCGACACGGCGGAACAGACCTTTGAATTGGGACAATTGATCGGACAACAGGCCCAGCCGGGCGACATCTGGTCCCTCTCGGGCCCCCTGGGGGCGGGCAAGACCCAACTGGTCCAGGGCATGGCCAAGGGCCTGGGCTTCGAGGGCCCCGTCACCTCCCCCACCTTCAACCTGCAGTCCATTTATGAAGGCCGCCTGAACCTCTATCATTTCGACTGGTACCGGTTGGAGAATCCGAGGGAAGTGGAAGACCTGGGCTGGATGGAATGGACCAACCGCGGCGGTGTGGTGGCCGTGGAATGGGGCGACAAGTTCCCCAAGCTTTTCCCGCCAGCCACGCTCAAGCTTATCCTTGAATTTATCTCGGAAGAAAGCCGCCGGGTGATCGTGGAAGCATCCCACCCGGACAGCATCCCGCGAGTGGAGGAACTGATCAAATGCTGGCCGCTATAGAAGTCTCCACGCGTATTTCCAGTGTGGCGCTGCTGGACCTGGTATCGGGCGAGGAACTTTCCGAGGTGGCCCTGCCGGGCGACTGGGAAAGTTCGGCCACCTTGCTGCCGGCCCTGGAGACCCTGCTCGAGCAGAAGGCGATGACAGCCAAGGACCTGGCCGCCGTGGCGGTGTCGGTGGGGCCGGGAAGCTTCACGGGCATCCGGGTGGGTATTGCCACCGCCGAGGGACTCTGTATGCCGTCCAATCTGCTGGCCTTCGGTGTTTCCACCCTGGACGGGCTGGCCGAGAATTTACGGGCCGCCGAAATGATGGGGGAAGCCCTCTGCCTGGTGGACGCCCAAAGGGGGGAGTGTTTTGTGGGCCATTACCGTATTGAAGCCGAGGGTTTCCGCGAACTCGAACCGCCCCAGATACTGGGTTTTGAGAGGCTGGCTCCGCTTCTGAAGGAAAAGGCCTGGGTGGTGGGACCGGGCGCATTGAAATACGAAAAAGAGCTCCGCGAAAGCCTGGGCACCCAAGGCATGTTCGCTTTCAACAGCCTGCACCAGCCCAAGGCCATGAGCGTTGCCCGCATCGCCTACCGCCGATGGCGGGAAGGAGCGAGGACTTCTTATATGGAGCTAAAACCCCTCTATATCAGGCTGCCCGCAGTCGATGAAAAGGCGAATCCCCAATGACCTTCCGGCCCATGCTGGAAGCGGACCTGGACCAGGTCGTCGAGATCGAAAAGGCCTCCATGCCCTCGCCCTGGTCCAAAGAACTCTTTGACGAGGAACTCAAGCGTGCCGCCGCCCATTATTTCGTGGTGGAAGAAGACGGCAAGGTGGCCGGCTATATGGGCTATTGGGAAGCGCCCCAGGAAGCCCATATCATCAACTTGGCTATCGCGCCGGATTTCCGTAATCGGGGCCTGGGGCAGGAAATGATGGACCACTGCCTGGATTACGCCGCCAAGCGCGGCGCCCAGCTGGCCACCCTGGAAGTACGCCAAAGCAACGCAGCCGCCCAAAGGCTTTATGAGAAATGCAACTTCCGCGTGGTGGCCATCCGCAAGAAGTACTACAGCGACAACCAGGAAGACGCCATCGTGATGATCAAGGAAATGCCCTAGGGATTCCTTCGCGATTCGGTGGATGGGAAAGCGTTTCCAGGATTCGGACCGCTTCCTTGCAATTCCCAACTTCCTGCTAGAATACCGCCTTCTATTTCCTATCGGGGATCCCCATGTTCAGGCCGGTTCAAACCATCCTTTCCAATGTCTATGACGCCACCGAGCAAGGCTATGAAACCTTCCTGAAGCGGCCGCTTTTTTTGCTGGGCAGCCACGGCAAAAAGGTCGGGTCCATGTTTTGGATGCCCCGGCGCCAGGCGATCGCTGTCTATGTTGGCCTGCTTTGGGTCGTCCCCATCGCCGTGGCCAGCCAGTTCGAAAGCCTTTATATGGTCCGGCTGGGATTGTCGGACACCGAGTTGGGGGTTTACCGCGCCTGGATGAACCTGGTGGGCCTTCTCGGTTATTTCATCGGCGGATATGTTGCGGATATTTGGGGGCGGCACCGGGCCATCGTTCTTTTCGATTCTTTCAGCTGGGGCGGTTATTGCCTTTCCCTCGCGCTGGCTTCCGGGAAATGGTGGGCGGTAGCGGCCCTCTTCTTTACCGCCATGGTTTCGGCCTCGGTGCCCGCCTATTTCGGTCTTCTTTCGGAATCCATCAGCGATTCGAAACGCACAAGCGTTTTCAGCGTGCTCCAGATCGTAAACCAGGCGCCCTTCGCCCTCTTCCTTCCCCTTTTGGGGGGGCTTTGGGTGGCCAACCGGGGATTCCTGGCCGCCAACCATGAGATGTACTCGCTTTTTGCGGGGATGGTGGCCCTGGGGATTTTGTTACGTTGGCGGATGCTGCCCAAGTCCGGAGTTTACGAGAAGGCGCCCCGGTCCTGGTTCCAGGCCTTATGGGGGGCCTTCCGGCAATACCGGGAAGCCTTGGGCAAATTCCTCAAACGGCCCGCCGCCAAAGAGCTTTTAGCCTCCAAATTCCTGGATGAATGGATCATTGCCACCTGGAGTTTGACCTATGCCTCCCTTTTTTATGTCGAACGCCTGGGGGTGAGGGACTCCAACCTTTCGGTCATCCAACTGGGTTCCACTTATGTGGGTATCCTCGTCCTTTTCGTCCTGATCCCGAACCTCACACGGCGGTTCATGATCCGTATCCTGGGCGCCGACCAGATTTTGGGGCTGGCGGCCTTGGGTGTGCTGCTTCTGGCGGGGAAGGGGGGCGAAAACCCCTTGCTGGCCTGCCTTTTTTCGGCCGGCTTGGCCGCGGGGGGGAACGCCCTTTATAACTCCATCAATGTTTCCATGTGGATGAACCAGATGCAGGAAAAGGAACGGGCCAAAGTTGTGGCCGCTTCCTATGCCCTTATCCGGGTGGGCCTTACCAGCATGACCCTCGGGGCCATCCTCTATGGGAAAATTTCCCCCGAAGCCCTTCTTTGGGCCATGATTGCCATGCGGATTGCCGGATTCTTCCTTTTAAGGCGCGTTTCAAAACTTCTTTCCGAACGGAGATAAATATGGACTCGGGTTATCTGTACGCTTTTGGAGCCTTCCTTTTTATCGGCAGTTACCTGATGCCGGTGCGCTTTGCCACGGCCAAGGGGCTTCAATTCTTCCCCTTTATGGGGCTGGGAATGGCCGTCGTATTGCTTTTCCGGTTTTCATCGCTGGCGGCGCTTTGGGCCCACCCCCTCTGGTTCTGGGGTTCGGTATTGGCGGGAGTCCTTTGGGCCGCGGGGCAGACCCTGGCCAACATCACCCTGGAACAGGTCAGCCTCGCCAAGGGCTCGGTGCTTTTTAACGTCAATACTTTCATCAATATCGCTTTCGGGCTTCTGGTCTTCCACGAAGCTTCCGGCTTAAGGGCTTATCTTTTTCTGCTGGGAGGCGGAATCCTTCTCTTCCTTGGCGCATGGTGGGTGGCCCGTATTTCGCCGGCTTCTTCCCAGCGGGAAAACCTTAAAAAAGGCATCCTCTACGGTTTGTTGGCGGGACTTTTTTGGGGCGTCTATTTCTCTCCGACGAAGGCCGTGCAGGTTTGGGACCCCCAACCCACCCTCTCCTCGTTGGATGTCCTGAGCGGCATGATACTGGGAGGAACGGTTCCGGCTTTGGCCTTGTTCGCCTTTTGCCCCAAAGGGCTGTGGACGACCCGGAACATCGCGGCCGGGATGGGAACAACCGTGCTTTGGGCTTCGGGGACGGCGTTCTTCCTGATGGCCAACCAAGCCCTGGGAATTTCGCGGGCCATCCCGATCGTGAATGCCAGCGGGTTGGTTTATGCCTTTTGGTCCTTGTTCGTCTTTAAAGAATTTCCACTCTCCGCTTGGCCCAAGGTCGTGAGTGGGACTCTGATTGTCGTAATAGGCGTCATCTTGATGGCCCTGTCCAACTAAACCGCAAGCCGCCTCGCCCTTTAATCCTTGAAACTTCCCATTGAAAAACTCATAATCTCCTCCTTATGAAACTTCAAAACAATATGGCGCTCAAAGAATGGGCTGTTGTCCTCAAGGCCTTGGAAGAAGGGAAGCAGACGATCCTCCTTCGCAAGGGCGGAATCCAGGAAGAGGGAGGGGAATTCAAACCCGAACATCCCGAATTCTTTCTTTACCCAACCTTTGAGCATGAATCGCCCGCGGACATCAAACCTGATTGGCGTCCCCGCTTGGCCGCCATTGAGAAGGAAAACAAGGACCCCAAGCGCATCCATTTCCGCCTTTACGCGATCGCCGAAAAGGTGGAAAAGGTCACCGATTGGGAGGCCTGCAAGCGGCTGATCCCTTTTACGGTGATGAGCGACGAAGCGGTCGAGAAGCGCTTCAATTACGGCGACTGGCAGGGTGTTTATGTCTTTATCGTCCGGGTTTACTCGCTGCCCGTTCCCATGGACCTGCCCTTAAAGCCCGCTTATGAAGGTTGCAAGAGCTGGGTCCCCCTGGAAACGTCCATGTTCACGGCTGGTTCCATGCCGGTCCTGCCGGACGGAGCTTGGCCCTATACACGGGACAAAATCTCAAAACTCGTTCATTCCGCCTAAAACCCGTCGCCTAACTGAACACCTTCTGAACCGGGGGTGAATCCATGAAATTACAACCGGTTGTGGCAGGGTCCTTTTACCCGGGAAACCGCCAGGAACTCAAGGCGGCTTTGGATTCCTTCGGCCAGGCGGAGCCCCCCCGGCTTGCGGGCGAACCCCTCGCCTTTCTTTTGCCCCATGCCGGTTACTTGTATTCGGGGGAAGTGGCCGCCCTGGGATACCGGGCCCTTGCTTCTTCCTTTAAAACCGTCGTCGTGGCGGGCCCCAGCCATTACCTTTCTTTCCGGGGTGTTTCCGTCTTTGCGGGGGAATCGGTTGTAACCCCCCTGGGTGAACTTCCGGTGGACGTTGAAGCCGCCGAATTCCTGATGAAATTCGATCCCCGTATCGCCGAAATCCTGCCCGCCTTCGCCCGGGAACATTCGGTGGAAGTCCACCTGCCGATGATCCAAACCTACCTGCCCGGAGCCAAGGTGGTCCCCCTCGTCATGGGGCAGGGCGTGAAAGAAGCCGTGGAACCCCTTACCAGGGCCCTCTTGGCACTTTCCCAAAAGAAATCGTTCCTCTTTGTGGCTTCCTCCGACCTTTCCCATTACCCGAGTTATGAGACGGCGGTGAAAGCCGACCGGCAGTTTTTGGATGCCGTCCTGACCGGCGACGGGAAAAAGGTCGATGGAGTTGATGAAAAGATCATGGCGCAACGCTATCCTGACTACCATTGCACCCATTGCGGGCGGGAGCCGGTCGCCACGCTGCTCAGGTTCGCCAAGGAAAAAGGCGCCGGTAAAATCCAGCTTTTGAACTACCGCAATTCGGGGGACGTCACCGGCGACCGCTCCCGGGTGGTCGGCTACGGGGCGGTGGCGTTCTGCCAATGAGGTGCGGTTTGAGGCTCGAATGAATCCTTCCGAAATGGTCGATGAAAAGGACCGGCAGTTGCTGTTGGACCTGGCCCGTCATGCCATCCAAACCACCATCCAAAAGGGCCGGAGGCTGCCGACGGTGGAATCCCTTTCACCCCTTTTGCGGGAGAAAAGGGGGACCTTTGTCACCCTTTGGGAAGACCAACTGCGGGGCTGTATCGGGTTTCCCTATCCGGTGAAACCCCTGGCGGAGGCCGTCCAGGAGGCCGCGGTGAGCGCGGCCCTCCAGGACCCACGCTTCCCCCCCGTAAGGCTTGAGGAATTGCCGCACTTGGAAATCGAAATTTCGGTATTGACCGTCCCCAAGGCCATCGATCGCTCCCAAGTCCAAGTGGGTGTCCACGGACTCATTGCCAGCCGGGGCAACCGGTCGGGGCTGCTTCTTCCCCAGGTGGCCATGGAATACCACTGGGATGCCGAGACCTTTGTCGAACAGACCTGTGTGAAGGCGGGGTTGTCCGCGGACGCATGGAGGGACGATAACATCAACCTTTTCGCTTTTGAGGCGCAAGTTTTCAGCGAAGCGGACTTGAGGAAAAAATAGGAAGGCACCACGGGCAATTCTTTTTCCCCTCTCGTTGAAAGGGAAGGTTTCCGGACTTATAATTGAATCGTGACGGTAAGTTTGCCTGTCGGTCATCCGGTCGGTTGAACCCTGCCCTTGAAAAACAACGACACCCTCCCCTTGATTAAGTGGGAAAGCCTTTTTGGACGGAGCCAAAGCCATGATCGAAATGAAGGTGCGGGGAATCGCCATTGATCCCACCCTTAAACAGCCCGCGGTCATCCTGACCGACGAGGATGAAAAGCGTTATTTGCCCATCTGGATCGGGGTGGCGGAAGCCACCGCTATTTTCCTGAAGCTCAGCGACCAGACGATCGCAAGGCCCATGAGCCACGACCTTCTCAAGAGCGTCATCGAAGCCCTGGGGGCCAAGGTCTCCAAGGTGCTGGTAAGCGACATCGATAAAAACACTTTTTTTGCCCGGGTTTTCATGGAGTTCCCCGACACGGGCGACAAGGTGGACGTGGACGCCCGGCCCTCGGATGCCATCGCCCTGGCCCTGCGCACGGGTTCGCCCATCTTCGTGGCCGAGAAGGTGGTGGTGGCCCCGGGGGTCATCATCCTGGACAAGGATAAATGCAAGGAAGAGATGAGCGAGTTCAAGAAGTTCCTTGAAAACCTCTCGCCGACCGATTTTAATTTCCCCGGAACCAACAAACCATGATCGAAATGAAAGTTCGCGGCATCGCGGTGGACCCGGGGCTCAAGATCCCCATGGTCATCCTGACGGACGAGGAGGAAAAGCGCTACCTCCCCATCCCCATCGGGGTGGCGGAGGCAACTGCCATTTTCATCCAGCTCCAGGAGCAGGTCATTCCCCGGCCCATGACCCACGATCTTTTGAAGAACATCCTGGAATCCTTCGGCGCCAAGCTGGTCAAGGTGCTCGTCAACGACCTGCACCAAAACACCTTTTTTGCCCGGCTTTTCCTCGAAATGCCCGATGGGGGCGAGAAACTGGAAGTGGATGCCAGGCCCTCGGATGCCATCGCCCTGGCCCTGCGCACCGGCTCGCCCATCTTCGTGGCTGAAAAGGTGGTAGTGAACGCCACCATCGTGGACAAGGAAAAATACAAAGAGGAAATGAGCGAGTTCAAGAAGTTCCTCGAGAACCTTTCCCCCACCGACTTCAACCTGCCGGGGCCGACCTGAGCCTCCCGGCCCGGGGTTGAAGGAGTTCCCATGCCCTCCGAAAGCGGCGCGGCTCGCCTGGCCCTGACCGACAAGCATTTCGTCCTGCTCTTCCACACCACCCATGAGACCATGCACGCCGAATCCATACTCAAAAACCGCCGGATGCGGTTTAAACTGATACCCAGGCCCCGCGACATCCAGGACGACTGCGGCTTGGGGTTGGTGATCGTGAAGGAAGACCGGCCCAAGGTCGAGGCCCTGTTGCCCGCCGAGGACGTTTATATCAAGGCCGCCTTCCACATTGAAAAGGACGGACAATGGATAAGGGAAAGCTATCCACCGGTGCCATTCTCCTACGACTCTCCACCCTCGGCATAAATTTCGTCCTCTGCACCTTCGCAGGCCTGGGGCTGGGGCTCCTGGCCAGGAAATTCCTTCACGTGGGGGATTGGGTGGTCATCGCGGGGGCCCTCTTTGGCATCATCACCAGCTATGTCGTCCTTTTTAAAGACTTGAAGGCCATCAACCGGGACATGGACGATCCTCCCCGCCCATGACAAGCCCCGCATTGCACCGAAACCGGGAAAAAACCCCCGCCAAGCTCGACGAAAACGGTCATTGGCTCAAGACAACGGCCGTGTTGGTCCTTGCCGGCGGCCTTATGGGAGCCGCTGTTGCCTTTTTCATTCAGAAAAAGGGATTGGCCCTTGGATTTTTTTTGGGATCCTTGCTTTCCATCTTATATTTCTCCTCCCTGCATGTCCTGACAGGAAAAATTTTGAAGGCGGGCAACAGGGGCGGGAAAGTTTTCTGGTTTTGGACCCTCTTGCGTTGGGCGGCGGCCGGGCTGGTTTGCTGGGGTTTGGTCCTTATTTCGCCTTCTTGTTTATTAGGCGCCCTGGGCGGTTATCTGTGGGCCTTGGCGGTTTTGGGGTGGCAAGGGTGGCGTGCCGCCGCTTCGGACAAAGCCTCCTCCAAAGCGTTAGAAAAAGTTAAATAATCCCCAGCCAGGATTGACCAAATTTTAGGAAATCATTAAACTACCCGCGCTTTGTGAAGGAATTCACAAGGTTTTTTCGTGAAAGCGCCGGTTCGACGCCCGTCCTCTTTTCCTCATCCCCGTGCCGCTTCGAGTTTGAAAGAAAGGTTTTTCCATGGAGCACGCTGAGAGCCCCATCGTTATTCCATTTCACCTTTTCGGTTTTGAGAACGGCATCAACGCGCTCACCGTATCCTGGTTCGTGACACTCCTGTTGTTCGTGCTGTTCTTCCTGGTCATCCGGAACCTCAAGACCGTCCCGACCGGTCTGCAGAACTTTTTCGAGATGGTTTACGATTTTGTCCACGGGATGGCCGAGCCCTTGGTGGGCAAACATACGGATTTCTTTTTTCCCCTTTTCTTTTACCTTTTTATCTTTATTTTCTTCTCCAACCTGATGGGGCTCATTCCCGGGTCCATGTCGCCGACGAGCCGTGTGGACATCAATTTGGGAATGGCCCTCATCATTTTTTTCTCGACCCATATCTGGGGCATCAAGGAAAAAGGCCTCCTCCAATACCTGTCCCACTTCCTGCCGCCACCTATTCCGGTGGAGCCAGGGGCGGCCCTTTGGCTGAAGGTCATGATCAAGACCATCAGCCTGGCACTTCTCGTGATGATGCCCCTCATCCATGTCATCGGCGAACTGGTCCGCCCCGTTTCCCTGACCATGCGGTTGTTCGGCAACATGATGGCCAAGGAAAAGGTCCTGGCGGTTTCCATCCTCCTGATGCTCATTATCCTCGGCGGGTCTCCCCTGATGGACAGCGTGGCCGTCCTGCCTTTTTTCCTGCGAGTTTTCATCATGATCCTTGGCGTCCTGGTTTCTTTCCTCCAGGCTTTCGTGTTCATGCTCCTGGCCATGGTTTACATCGGGGGAGCGGTGGCCGAACACGACCACGAGGAGCAAGCCGAGCACTGACAGACGATGTTCCCGCGCTAGCGGGATTCCCCAAGGCTTGCCCCCGCCTGTCCTTGGGAGATTCTTTACCACTTGAAGGAGCGGTTATGAAAAAGGTAATGGTTGCGGTTGCTTTGCTGGCGGTCTTGGGCGCGGCTGGAAGCGCTTGGGCCGCCGATACGGTAGCGCATAAGGCCTCGGATGCCTCGGTCTGGTTCTTCGCCATGACGGCCTTGGGGGCCGGCCTGGCTATCGGCTTGGGCGCCATCGGGGCCGGGATTGGACAGGGTATCGCGGTCGGCAAGACCCAGGAAGCCGTGGCCCGCCAGCCCGAATTGAGCGGCAAGCTGCAGGTGAACATGTTCATCGGCCTGGCCATCATCGAATCCCTGGCGATTTACGCCTTGGTGATCTCGCTGATCCTGCTGTACGGCAACCCGTTCAAGGACTTGTTCCTGAACTGATGAAGGTTACGGACCGGGAGGCTCCGGCCTCCCGGCCGGTTTTCTGAAAAGGTGAAACATGGAATTTGACCAAAGCGTATTCTGGCTCCAACTGGCCACGTTTGTCGTCGGGATGTGGCTCTGCTCCAAAATTTTCCTGCCCCAATTGCGCCAATGGATGACCGACCGGCAGAAACGCATCGAGGACCAGCTGGCCACGGCCGAAAAACGGCAGAAGGACGCCGAAACCCTGAAGGCCGAGTTCGAGAAAAAAGTGAGGGAACTGGAACAAAACACCGCCGAGATCCTTCACCGCACACGCCAGGAAGCCACCCAGCACCGGGACGAAGTCATTCATGCGGCCCGCAAGGAGGCCGAGCTCATCCTCTCCGACGCCCGCAAGGCCATCGAAAGCGAGCGCCGGGAAGTGACCCGCTCCCTGCAGCAGGAAGTGGGGACCCTGTCGGTCGCCATCGCCGAGAAGATCCTGCGCGGTTCCGTCGACGCCAAGGCCCAGGAAAAACTGGTACAGGAAGGCGTCCGCGAACTCGGAGCCCGGAAGAACTAACGCTATTGCCGGAGAAATTATGGAATCAGTGATCGCCGAAAAATACGCCGTAGCCCTGCTGCAGGTGGCCCAGGAACAAAAGACCGTGGACGCCATCGGGGCCGAAATCCAGTCCATCCAAAGGATGGTGGAAACCAACGCCGACCTGAAGAACACCCTGGAACACCCCCGGGTGAAGGCGGGCGAAAAGCTGTCGGCCCTCCAGGGCTTCCTGGGACAGAAGCTTTCCACGACCATGGAAAACTTCCTCATGTTGCTGCTGGTGAAAAAGCGCATCAAACACTTGAAGGCTGTGGCCGACCATTACGAAAAACTCCTTTACGGCCTGAAGGGAAAGGCCATGGCCCGGGTCCTGACCGCCATGCCCCTACCGGCCGCCCAAAAGCAGACCCTGACCGACAAACTGTCCCAAATGTTCGGCGTGGCCGTGGAACTCCGGGAAGAGGTCAAGCCCAACCTTATCGGCGGAATGATGGTTTACCTGGGCGACCAACGGATGGACGGAAGCGTGCTGGGGCAGCTGGAACGCATGAAGCAAAGGCTCACCAAAGTCGATATCGAATAACGAATAACTTAAGTGGAGGCTGGTATGGCGATTCAAGCGGATGAAGTGACCAAGGTCCTGAAATCCCGGATTGAGGAATTCAGGACGGGCGCCGAACTCAACGAGGTGGGCGAGGTCCTGAAGGTGGGTGACGGCGTGGCCGTTATCTACGGCTTGAAGAATGCCATGGCCGGCGAACTCCTGAAATTCCCCAACGACGTATACGGCATCGCCTTCAACCTGGAAACGGACGTGGTGGGCGCAGTCCTGATGGGCGAAACCCGAAAGGTGCATGAGGGCGACCCGGTGCACCTGACCGGCCGCATCGCCGAGGTGCCCACGGGCAAGGAACTGCTGGGCCGCGTGGTCAGCCCCCTGGGGCTTCCCTTGGACGGCAAGGGGCCCTTGAAGGCCTCCTCCACCCGGCATATCGAGTTCAAGGCCCCGGGCGTGGTGCAGCGCCAGCCGGTAAAGGAGCCCCTGCAGACAGGCATCAAGGCCATCGACTGCATGATCCCCATCGGCCGCGGGCAGCGCGAACTCATCATCGGCGACCGACAGACGGGCAAGACCGCCGTGGCCCTGGACGCCATCCTCAACCTCAAGGGCAAGGGCGTCATATGCGTTTATGTGGCCATCGGCCAGAAGCAATCCACGGTGGCGCAGGTGGTGCGCACCCTGGAGGAGCACGGGGCCCTCGATTATTGCATCATCGTTTCCGCCACCGCCGCCGACCCGGCGCCCCTCCAGTACATCGCGCCTTACGCCGGCTGCGCCATGGCCGAGGAATTTACCTACAATGGCGGCCATGCGCTGGTGGTCTACGACGACTTGTCCAAGCAGGCCGTGGCTTACCGTGAATTATCCCTGCTGTTGCGCCGTCCGCCGGGACGTGAAGCCTACCCGGGCGACGTCTTCTACCTGCACTCGCGCCTTTTGGAGCGCGCCTGCAAGCTCAACGAAAGGCTGGGTGGGGGATCCCTGACGGCCCTTCCCATCATCGAGACCCAGGCGGGGGACGTGACGGCCTACATCCCCACCAACGTGATTTCCATCACCGACGGGCAGATCTTCCTGGAATCGAACCTTTTCTATTCAGGCATCCGGCCCGCCATCAACGTGGGCATCTCGGTCTCCCGCGTGGGCGGCAACGCCCAAACCAAGGCCACCAAGAAGGTGGCGGGGAAGCTCAAGCTCGACATGGCCCAGTACAACGAATTGGCGGCCTTCGCCCAGTTCGGCGCCGAACTCGACAAGGCTTCCATGACCCAGCTCAACCGGGGCGCCCGGCTGGTGGAACTCTTGAAACAAGCCCAGTACGCCCCGATGGAAATGGAGGAGCAGGTGGCATCCATTTTCGCGGGTAACAACGGTTTCCTGGACCCCCTGCCTTTGGACAAGGTCAAGGCCTTCGAAAGCGGGATGCTGTCCTTCCTGAAGTCCAAGCACGCCGAGGTTTTGAAAGAGATCAAGGCCAAGGGCGATTTGACGGACGACTCCAAGACCAAACTGACGGCCGCCATCGAGGAATTCACCAAGACGTTTTATTTCGGCCTTCCGAACGCCTGACATTCATTAAAAGAACAAGGACCGGTTTTAAGTGGCGCAGATCAAGGAAATCAAAACCCGCATTAAAAGCGTGAAAAACATCGGGCAGATCACCAAGGCCATGAAGATGGTGGCCGCGGCCCGCCTGAAGCGCGCCCAGGAACGCATTTTGGGCGCCCGGCCCTATGCCATCAAAATGGCGGATGTCATGAAGAACCTGGCTTCCAAGGCCGGGGAAGAAGTCCATCCCCTCCTGGCCATCCGGAAGGAAGGCCCGACAGCCCTCATGGTCATCACGGCCGACCGGGGTCTTTGCGGCAGCTTCAACACCAACGTGCTGCGCCAGGCCCATCATTTCATGCAGGAAAACCCCGAAACGGTCCTGTTGACGGTGGGTAAAAAGGGGCGGGATTTTTTCAAGCGCCGTAAATACGCCATCCGCCGGGAATGGCTGGGGGTCTTTCCCCGCGTGTCCATGGAGACGGTTTTGGAAATGCGCGACGAGATTGAGCGGATGTTCGTGGCGGAAAAGTTCAAGACTGTGAAGATCCTTTACACCGAATTCAAGAGCGTGATCACCCAAAAGACGACCCTGGATACCCTGCTTCCCATCAAGGTGGCGGAGCTGCCGGGGGAGGGGAAAAAGAAGGATTACGAAGCAGGGGACTATGAGTTCGAACCGGATATCGAGACCATCATGGAGAAGTTGATCTCCCAATACCTGGCCACCCAGATCCACCGCTACCTTTTGGAAAGTTTCTCCTCCGAAATGGGGGCCAAGCGCAACGCCATGGAGGCGGCCAGCAAGAACGCGGGTGAAATGATGGCCAAGCTGACCCTGGAGTTCAACCGGGCCCGGCAGGCCATGATCACCAAGGAAATCGCCGAAATCGTGGGCGGAGCGGCCGCCCTGCAATAAGCCGGGGACAGGGTTTTCTTTCACTTTAATGAAACGAGGAAATTTATGAGCGCAGCCAAGACGGAAACCAAAGCCAACACCGGTACCATTGTCCAGGTCATCGGGCCCGTGGTGGACGTGAAATTCGAGGGAGGCGTCCCCCCCATCTATAACGCCGTCAAGGTCGTGGACGAAAAAGCGGGCCTTAACATCACCTTTGAAGTGGCCCAACACTTGGGCGACCAGACGGTGCGTGCGGTGGCCATGAGTTCCACGGACGGCCTGCGCCGGGGAGCGGTGGTTACCGATACCGGTTCCCCCATTTCCGTCCCTGTTGGCCGCGGGGCCCTGGGCCGTATCGTGAACGTCTTGGGCGACCCGGTGGACGAGATGGGCGAAGTGAAGGTCGAGAAGCGTTACCCCATCCACCGTCCGGCGCCGCCGCTGGTGGAACAGTCCACGAAGAAGCAAATCCTCGAGACGGGCATCAAGGTCATCGACCTGCTGGCTCCCTATCAAAAGGGCGGCAAGATCGGCCTTTTCGGCGGAGCCGGCGTGGGCAAGACCGTGGTCATCATGGAACTGATCCGCAATATCGCCACCCAGCACGGCGGGTTTTCGGTTTTCGCGGGCGTTGGCGAGCGTACCCGCGAAGGCAACGACCTTTGGCTGGAAATGAAGGGATCGGGCGTCATCGACAAGACCGCCCTGGTTTACGGGCAGATGAACGAGCCGCCCGGCGCCCGCGCCCGGGTGGCCCTGTCGGGTCTTTCCATCGCGGAGTATTTCCGCGACGAGGAGAACCAGGACGTGCTTCTCTTCATCGACAACATCTTCCGCTTCACCCAGGCGGGGTCCGAAGTGTCGGCCCTCCTGGGCCGCATGCCATCGGCCGTGGGTTACCAACCCACACTTGCCACCGAAATGGGGGCCCTGCAGGAGCGCATTACCTCGACCCAGAAAGGGTCCATCACCTCGATCCAGGCCATCTACGTGCCCGCCGACGACCTGACCGACCCTGCGCCGGCCACGTCCTTCTCGCACCTGGACGCCACCACCAACCTGAACCGCGCGCTCACCGAACTGGGCATCTACCCTGCGGTCGACCCGCTGGATTCCACCTCCCGCATGATGGACCCACTGGTCATCGGCGACGAGCATTACGCCGTGGCCCGCAAGGTGCAGCAAACCCTGCAGCGCTACAAGGAACTGCGCGACATCATCGCCATCCTGGGCATCGACGAGCTTTCCGACGACGACAAGCAGATCGTCAACCGGTCCCGCCGCATCCAGAAGTTCCTGTCCCAACCCTTTTTCGTGGCGCAGGAATTCACAGGGACCCCCGGCCGTTACGTCTCCCTGGCCGACACCATCCGCTCCTTCAAGGGGCTGGTGGAAGGGCAATACGACAATATTCCCGAACAGGCCTTCTATATGGTGGGGAGCATCGAAGAGGTTCTGGAAAAAGCCAAAAAGATGTAAAACGGCCGTCGGCCGTCAACAGCAAGGGAAACAAAAGAAATGTCGAAAACCTTCATGCTTCAAGTCGTGGCGCCGGACCAACCTGTCCTCGCGGAAGAACCGACCCTGGTGGAACTGCCGGGCGAAGTCGGCGAATTCGGGGTCATGGCCGGCCACATGTCGCTTTTATCCGCCTTGAGACCGGGCACCCTTCGCATCATCAAGGGCCACGAACGGGAGCTTTATTTCATCGCGGGGGGGTTCGCCGAGGTGAACGCTTCCTCCGTCATTGTCCTTGCCGAGGAATACGTCAAGGCAGGGGAAATCGACGTGGAAGAAGCCAAGAAGACCAAAAAACAGTCCGAGGCAATCTTGTCTGAAAAGAAAGAGGGCGCCGACCTCAAGGCCGCCGAACTGGCCCTCCACCGCGCCGAGGCCCGTTTGAAGGCTGCCGATGAAAACAAATCCCTGAAGAAATAGCCCTGAAATTCAGCCCTTCTGATTGATTTTTATTTCCCCACTTTCCCGACCTTGGATTTAATAACCGCGAAAGATAAAATGTCTTTGGTGTTCTTGTAACAAAGGGTATGCAACATGATCGTGGGTTTGGGTGTGGATTTGATCGAGATCGAGCGGGTGAAGCGGGCCCATGAGAAGCACGGCCAGCGCTTCATCGACCGGCTCTTTACGACCGCTGAAGCCAAATATTGCCTGAGGAAAAGCGACCCCTATCCTTCCCTGGCCGGCCGTTTCGCCGCGAAGGAAGCGGTCATCAAGGCCTTCAGTCACGGGTTCGGCGGCCGGTGGAAATGGACCCAGATCGAAGTGGTCCGGGCACTGAGCGGCAAACCGGGCTTAAAACTCACCGGCATCATGGAAAAACTCCGGGTCCAGAGAAAGATCAATTCCATGCACCTGACCATTGCGCACAGCAAGCGGGACGCCACCGCCACCGTGATTTTTGAATCCGATCCCAAAGGCCGAAAAAAATGACCGAAGCGCATCCTTACCAACCCCGCCAACTGACTCCCGCCCAATGGGCCTGGTTCCTGGCCTTCATGGGGCTCCTGGCGCGGCTGCCGTTCTTGAAAGTCTTTTCCGCCGAGACCACCGACGGCGTCCTTTGCCTGACCTATTTCTCATCGGATTTCGTACAGACGCCCCGTTTCGTTATCCTGCCGGGTTATCCGGCCTTATTGTGGATAGGGCAGGCCGTGGGGCTACCGGGATGGTTGTGGGGAAGGGCTATCTCCATGACCGCAGGCCTTCTTTTCCTTATCCCTTTATGGAAGCTTTCCCGGCGTTGGGTGCCGGTGGAAATGGCGGGTGTCATCTGCGTTATAGCGCTTTTTTCGCCGCTGCTGTGGGAGTGGTCCTTGCGGGTGATGCCCGACACCCTGTTCCTGATGGCCTTCTGGTGGTGCCTGGAAAGATTGACGACGGTTTATATCGAAAAGAGACCCGCCGCCTGGTGGCATGCCTGCCTCTGGGGGGCTTTGGCCGCCCTGACCCGGCCCGAGGGATTCCTGCTATTGCCTTGGATCCTGGTTTCCGGCGTTTCCCTCTCCAAGGAAGCGGTTTGGAAAAGACTGGCCGGTTTGGCCCTGGTTTGGGCGGGGCCCCTTTACTTCATCTACCCCAAAGTCCTGACCCTTCTTTTCGCCTACCAGGAAGGGATGGGCCTCACCGAAGGAACGGAACGGATCCGGTTTCCTTTCGTCAATTTCATCGACCATTTTTACGCTTATCTTTCCCAACCCCTTTACGTCTTTACCCCCCTGATTTTTTGGTTCGCGGTCCTAGGGATGGCCAAAATGGCCCGCCGGAGCGGTGCGGAAGGGGAGGCTTTCCGGAAAATCCTGCTCCAGGTCTATATCCTGGTTTTCCTCTCGCGCCTCATCCCGGCCACCTATCAGGACCGCCACATGCTGCCTTTCCTTCCCTTGCTCGTACTGGCTGCGGGCTACCAGTTGGAATCCTTCTTTGAAAGCCTGGAACGGCACCGGGGAACGATCCGCCTGATGTTCTGGAAGAACGGCCTCCTCACCTTTTGCCTGGCCTGGCTCGCGCTTTTCGGATCCGTGGTCCTGATGGGTACGAACGATTCTTTCGGGGATATCAAACGCTCTTCGGAGTTCCTAAAAAACCTGCCTTCGGAAGCCCTGATTTACACGGACGAGGTTCCCAAAACCCAATACTGGTCGGGGCGCAAGGTCGTCCTCATGCCCTATCTTTACCAGAACACCCAGTTCAACCCCAAGCCGGGTGACTACGTCGTCCTCCACAGTTGCTATATCCCCCGAATCAACGACGTGGACCGCCACTTGACCGAGGTCCATGATGCCAAGCTGCTGAAGGAGGAGACCAGCATGGTGGTGCCCCTTCTGACCGACCTGATGGAAGACCCCAACCTCCAGAATCGGACGGCTTCCACGGCCTTCCGTTTCAAACCGCAGTTTTTCAGGAGCCGGGTCTATCAAATCCTCAAATAACCGGGGGAGACGATGAAGTTAGCCGCCGCCCAGGACATGCGAACAATTGACGCACTGGCCGTCAGGGACCACGGGTTGACGGTGGCCCAATTAATGGAAGCGGCGGGGATGGCCGTGGTCAAGGCCATAGGTGAAAGCTGGTTAGACCTGCCGGAAAAAACCATCGGCGTCCTTTGCGGGAAAGGGAACAATGGCGGGGACGGTTTGGTAGTGGCCCGGTTGCTCAAGCAAAAAAAGGCCAGCGTGGTGGTCATCCTCACTGGCGAAGAAGAAGACCTCTCCCCCGAGGCCAAGGCCCAGTACCAAAAGGCCAAGACGGCCAAGGTGCCCATCATCCCCCTCCTGGATTCCGAGGGGATGAAAACCGTGCGGGCGGCTTTGGAGGAATGCGACCTTTTGGTGGACGCCCTCTTTGGCACGGGGCTTTCCCGGCCGACGGAAGGTGTCAGCCGGGAATTAATCCAGGCGGCGAAAAACTTGGGCAAGCCGGTCGTGGCGGTAGACATTCCCTCGGGGCTTTCCGCCGATTCGGGTTTTCCCCTGGGGGAAGCCCTGCCGGCCCAGTTGACGGTCAGCTTCGGGCTGGCCAAGGCGGGTTTTTACACACCCATTGGGTCCGGCTTCACCGGCCGGGTGGTGGTGGACGACATCGGTTTTCCACCCCCGCTGTTGAATGCACCTTCCTTAAAACTCGAGGTCACTGAACGGGAGATGGTCCAAAAGGCCCTGCCCAAGTATGACGAAAACACCCACAAGGGAACCCGGGGACGCCTGGTTGTCGTGGCGGGTGCCACGGGTTTGACGGGGGCCGCGGCGTTGAGCGCTTACGGTGCCCAGCGCATCGGGGCGGGTTTGGTGACGGTGGCCTGCCCGGAGAGCCTTATCCCCATCCTGGGCGCCAAATTGACCGAACCCATGACCGCGCCGGTCCCCGAAGTGGAGGGCGGTTTTCTTTCACTCAAAGCCGCGGGGCGCATCCTCCACCTGACCACCAACGTCAATGCGGTGGTCATCGGCCCGGGCATCGGGCGGCACCGCGAGACGGGCCAATTGCTCCGGGAGATTCTCACGAAGTTGACCATGCCCATGGTGGTGGACGCAGACGCCCTCTACTTGCTGGGGGGGCAAATGGATATCTTCAAGGCCTTGCGTGCGCCGGCGGTTTTAACCCCCCATCCGGGGGAAGCGGCCTGGCTTTTAAAGACCTCCATCAACGAAGTGGAGCAAAACCGTGTGAAAGTTGCGAAGCAAATAGCCGAGGGCTATAATGTCACGGCTGTCTTGAAAGGCCGCTTCACCGTGGTCGCCAGCCCCGACGGAAGGGTCCGCATCAATCCCACGGGGAGCCGCGCCTTGGCGACGGGCGGGACGGGGGACGTCCTTTCCGGGATCATCGGAGGCCTTTTGGCCCAACGGATGACCCCCTTCGAGGCGGCCACCGCCGGGGTTTACCTGCACGGACTGGCGGGCGAAAGGGCCGGCCGGAAACTGGGGCCCGACGGAGCGCTGGCGGGAGACCTCTTGCCCCTTCTTCCGCGCCTGCTGAGGCAGATCAAAGAAAACAATCCGGAGCCCCTATGGCCGTCGCACCCGAACTCCAAAACCAGTGGGAAGCCTTTCTCAAGCTCGTCCAAGTCCGGGAGCCACGGCTCCACGAACACCTCCAAGCCGCGCGGATCAAGGAAGTGACCAAGTACAATATTATTGTTTACGCCCGTACGGCCGATGATTTAAAAGAGATCGAGGTCGGCCTCAAGGTTTACCATGATAAGATAGGCGAATTCGCCTCCATGGTTTTCGGGGACAACAAGGGCATCAAGACCGAATTGGCCTCCGAAGAGGATTGGAAGGCTGCGGCGGCGCCGGCCACCGCGGCAGCCGGCCAGGCGGCCCCCACGATTACAGTGGCGGCGGACCAAAACGAGCTCTTAAAAGTACTGGAATCCTCCATCCGCCAAAAACTGGAGGCGGAGATCAGGGCCACCGTGCAGGCGGCCGCGGCCTCCCCCGAAGCCCAGAAGCAAATGATGGAAAAATTGAAGGATGATTTCGAGCAGGAAGAGGAAAACCGGCGCCTGGCGGTGCGCATGGCCCTCATCGCCGAGGGGGACAAGATCCTGACCCAATTGGTCATGGTCTGGCAGCAGGCCAAGCAGAACGGGGACGGCGGGCCCCAATGGAACGAAGTCAAACAGAGGCTGTTGGAACTCTTGGACGCCACCGTCCAGCTGACGCATTCTTAAAGAGAGAATTCGAAAGGAACGAAAATGCTCAACCAATATATCGGAGCGGCCCCGGGTTTCCTCATCCTGACCTTCCTGACTTCCTGCATCACCTTCGCCATCGTAGTTTTCGGCGTGATGCTGCGCAGTAAGATCCTGTTGTGGAACGACCAATGGGAGGAAAACATCAAGTCCACCGGCGTTTCCATCGCCGATTACGCCGACGACCTGGAGAGGACCTTCCACAAGATCCGCGGCACTTTCCGCCTGCTGGGGTTCTTCGTTTTCGTCATTGTGGCCCTGATGGCCCTGGTGGTTTGGGCCGGGCTCAACGCCAAGCCCATGTTGGGGCCCTTCCAAGTCATGAGCAGCCTGTGGCTTCTGTTGCTGGTGGCCCTGTCGGTAGTGCTGCCGGCCTTCGCGAGCTTCGGCGTGGGCAGCTATATGGCCGAGACCATGCTGCTGAAGGCCAACGCCTTCGCCTTCCGGGAAGCGCGGGAGGACTATAAAGAAAAGAAAGCCAAGATGCAGATGGTGGAAAAGGCCAAAGAACTCAGGGCCAAACGTGATGC
>Ga0070734_10002243_pt1 | contig 24255 bp, 18 predicted proteins | sample Coa_R1_8_FD_66444 | JGI IMG/M metagenome (GOLD analysis project Ga0070734, IMG submission 66444) | Surface soil microbial communities from Centralia Pennsylvania, which are recovering from an underground coalmine fire - Coalmine... | ecosystem: Environmental > Terrestrial > Soil > Unclassified ...
CGGCAATTTCTGACCCGCGCTCTCCAGGGCTCTTCGCTGGTGGCGCTGAATGCAGTGGTCCCCCAGTTCGTGGCCCGCACCGCACAGGCGGCAGCTCCGGGCAAGGATCGTATCCTCGTTGTACTCGAGATGACGGGTGGGAACGACGGTCTCAACACCGTTATTCCCTATGCCGACGACCTCTACCACAAAGCTCGGCCCACGCTGCGTCAACCGAAAGACGCTGTCATCCGCCTGGATGATCACGTTGGCTTGCATTCCGGGTTGAAAGGTCTGCGGCCGCTGTGGGAGCAGGGGCAGTTGGCGGTTGTGCAGGGCGTTGGCTATCCCAATCCGCAGCGCTCCCACTTCGATGCGATGGATATTTGGCAGTCGGCCGACCTGGGACGGACGGTGACGACCGGCTGGCTGGGGCGGGCGGCTGTCGCGACCGATGACCACACGGGAGGCGTGCCGATCTTGCATTTGGGGCCCAGTCGTCTGCCCCTGGCCCTGATCGGTGCACCAAGCGGCGGTGCGGTCACTATCAACAGCCAGTACTCCTTCCGTCTCGAGCTGGGGAATGGTCCGACGGACGAGCAGAAGGTTCGCCGGCAACTGCTACACGACTTGTCGACACCGGCGGCACGAGCAGGGGAAGAAGACTTGGTGGCGTTTGTGCAGCGGCGCCAGGTGCAAACCTTGACTGCCGTCGAAAAGCTGCGCGTGCTGTTGGAGGGACCGAACGCCGTCCCGCGACAGGGTACCGGCCTGGCACAAAAACTCCAGCTGGTAGCTGGCCTCATTGCCAAGGGCTTCGGCACTCGGATCGTCTACCTCAGCCTGGATGGCTTCGATACTCATGCGAGCCAGGCCAGCACCCATGAGAAATTGTTGGCCGAGCTTGCCGACGCCGTCGGTGGCTTTTTTGCCACTCTGAAGGCGACGGGCCACGACAGCCGGGTACGGCTGATGACCTTCTCGGAATTTGGCCGGCGCGTCCACGAAAACGCCAGCCGCGGCACCGACCATGGCGCGGCTTCCTGTCTCTTCGTGGCCGGGCCGTCTGTGAACGGTAGCGTCGTCGGCCAGCACCCGAGCCTCGCGGATCTTGATGCCGGCGATCTGAGGTTCCATACGGATTTTCGCCGCGTCTACGCCACGCTCCTCGACCACTGGCTTGGCTGCGACAGCAAGGCCGTGCTGGGGGCGAAATGGGACCCCATCAAGGAACTCACGCCTCGGGCTTAAGGCCAAGCGTGAGATGCATGCGGTCCGCATCATTTGCTTTGGCGGACTGGCGTCGTGCCTACGTCGTCCTCAATATTCTGGCCGATCGTTTTCCAGCGTTGGCCCGTCGCGGTATTGATCCTGACGACCGTGGGGCTGTTTGCGTTGCGGCCTGACGCCGCAACATGCAAGGCTTGGCCTGCACTGTACACATTGACCAGCGGTGAGAGAAGACCTTCGCCGCTGCTCTGCACGCTCACCGTCAACGTCCCGCTTGTTGAGGCTGGCGCTGCGGCAGTGAAGTGCCCTGCCTGGCCCATGGTCGTGATGTCCCGGCCAGGCGTGATCACCTGGAGCGTCTGCGCATTCAAGGAGCTGGTGAGATCTGCTGCTGCCGCGGTGTTGCGCGCATCGTTCATCGTCTGCCAGGATCTGTAACTCGTGACTCAGGGTCGGTTAAACTGCGCCGCCCTATCACTCGTACGGCTACACCAGCAAACAATTCGGTTCGCCTTGCCTCACCGCTGGCCGGGCGAGACAATGACCCTGTGGTAGTTTTGTCAGCCCCATGGACTTGCACGCATGCCAACCTACATCGACCCACACATCCACATGATCTCCCGAGTCACGGACGACTACCAGCGCATGGCCCAATGTGGCTGCGTGGCGCTCAGTGAACCGGCCTTTTGGGCCGGCTTCGATCGCGGGTCGGCGGAGGGATTCCGCGATTATTTCCGCCACCTGACCGAGGTTGAGCCGAAGCGGGCCGCCCAGTTTGGGATCCGCCACTACAGCTGGCTGTGCATCAACGCCAAGGAAGCGGAAAACATTTCTCTCTCCCGCGAGGTGATCGCTCTCATTCCCGAATACCTACATCGGCCCAACGTGCTCGGCATCGGCGAGATCGGCTTGAACAAGAACACGCCCAACGAGGCCACGATTTTCCAGGAACATGTCGATCTGGCGATGCAAACCAATGAATTGATGCTCATCCACACTCCCCACTTGGAAGACAAGTACAAGGGGACCCGGATGATCGTCGACATGCTGAACGGCGACCGCCGTGTCGATCCGGAGCGCGTTCTGATTGACCATGTGGAAGAGCACACCGTCCGCCTGGCCCTGGACAAGGGGTTCTGGTGCGGCATGACGCTCTATCCGACGACCAAATGCACTCCCGAGCGCGCCGTAGACATCCTGGAAATGGTCGGTCCTGATCGGATCATGGCCAATTCGGCTGGCGATTGGGGCAAGTCGAATCCGTTGGCGGTGCCGGAGTTCATTCAAGAAATGAAGCGGCGGGGCCATGCCGAGGCAATCATCCGCAAGGTCGTGTACGACAATCCGCTGGCTTTCTTCCGCCAGAGTGCCCGCTGGCAAGCCTGGCCCGAAGAGACCGGCAAAGCTGACGCAGCGAGCCCAACACGCAAGATTCGAAAGTCCGTAGTCCGTAGTTCATAGCATGTTGACCACGGACCACGGATTATGGACTACGGACCAGAGAGATGTTCTTCCTAGCAATCGAATCGTCCTGTGATGAAACGGCGGCCGCCGTCTTTTCGGAAGAGCCGAAGATCTTTTCGAGCGTTGTCGCTTCGCAGACGGACCTGCATGCCCGTTTTGGCGGCGTGGTCCCCGAAGTCGCGGCGCGGGCCCATTTGCAGCGACTCCTGCCCGTGATCGATGAAACGCTGAATCGGGCCGGTGTGCGGCTGGATCAGATTAACTGCGTGGCCGTGCACAATACGCCAGGCCTGGTCGGAGCTCTGCTGGTTGGGGTCAGTTGTGCCAAGATGCTTGCCCTGACGCTGGACGTCCCGCTCATCAGCGTCAACCATATTGCCTCCCATGTTTATGCGTGCCGCCTGGCGGCTGGCCGGGATATCTTTCCCTGCGTGGGTCTGGTAGTCAGCGGCGGCCACACGGCTCTGTTTCATTGTCGCAGTGCCCTGCAATTCGATTTGCTGGGGGCGACCCTGGACGATGCTGCGGGCGAGGCATTCGATAAAGTGGCGAGCATCCTTGGGCTCGGTTTTCCCGGCGGCCCAGCCGTCGAACGCGCGGCGGCGGGAGGAAACCCACAGGCATTTCATTTCCCGCGTTCTTTCTTGCGGGAGGTACGGCTAGATTTCAGCTTTAGTGGCTTAAAGACGGCGGTCCTATATGCGGTTTGTGGGCAAGATCTATCCTGCCCGGCCACGCCACCGGTCGGGACGCTTCGGGCCGACCTGGCGGCCAGTTTTCAGCAGGCCGTCGTTGACGTGCTCGTGGAGAAATCACGCCAAGCCTTGCGCGCAACCGGGCTCGAGCGCCTGGCGGTGGGAGGGGGTGTTGCTGCCAACCGCGGGTTGCGCGGCGCCCTGGAAACGATGGTTAGCGCGGAAGGAGCCGAACTGCTGATTCCGCCCTTGTCGTTGTGTACCGACAATGCCGCAATGGCGGCCTTGGCGGTTGAAAAGTGGCGTGCTCATGAGTTCGCGCCGCTCGATCTGGATGCGGTGCCCAGCTACCGTTGAAGTGCTGTGGCCCGCCCTCCAATGCTCGCCGGGTCATTTCTACACACATTCTTGAAAACAATCGCAAGCTGATTTCCAATGCAGTTCCGGGCCTGCGCTCCCTAGCGAGGGGGCTCTCTCTACGTTCTGTACGCTGGGGGCAGCTGCACAACGTGGCGGAATCGAGCCTGATTTGGCATCCTTGTGTCCACCCATCGGGTAGACTTCCGGTGGGAAGCGGGCGCGCACCCGTCATCAGGAGGGTGGTGGGGCTGTTCGCCTGGAGCTGCAGGGATGAAAAGAAACCCATGAATAGAATCCTGACCGTCTTTCTCGTCGGCTTGGTCAGCCTTGGATCGGGCACCGGGAACGCGTCCGCTTGGTGGCCGTGGGATGCGCTGTTTTCCAGTCATGACTGCTGCATGCACGTCCGCTGGCGCCAGTACAACGCATTCAGTCCATTTTGCTGTGAAATGGCCGATGGCTACTACCCCCTGGCTGGATGTGGCTCCGCGGGATCGCCCGCCTGTTCCTTCGCAGATGGTCAGGGCTATCTTGGCGAATTGCCGACACCAGGGAGCGTAACCGGGCCCACGACGAGCGTCCCAACCACTGTGCTGCCAAACCAGGGTATGCCCCCGGTTTCCCCGTTGCCGTCCTCGAGCACAAATACCCAGGCGGCCATACCCAACGTGCCGGGGCCTACCTGGCCGGCTTGGGGTCCGGGGATGATGAATCCGATGATGATGCCGCCGGCCAGCGCCGGCGTGACCAATTCAGGGCCGATGCCTGGAATCGGTGGTTTGCCGTATGCTCCAGGCCTCAGGGGCTCTGGCGCGACCAACGGATGGGGTCGTTACTAGCCACGAGCCCTGTCGAAGGGCGATCGCCTCCCAATGAACGGATTCGGATCAGAAGGGGCACAGGCCCGCGCGGATCACTCCGCGCGGGCCTCCACGTTTGCCAAGGGAACCGAAATTGGCTGGGATTGGCGGTGGCTTGCACTCGGGACTTCCCAGAGCATGACGATTACCAGAAAACCGGCCGACAGCCCAAGCGGTGCCAGTCCGTCCGCCCGATGCCAGGCGGCCAGCAAACTGCTGGCCCCGAGAAACAGCAACGTCGCCACGAAAAGGCAGCGACCCATGGCGATCCCGCCGCGCGACCCTCCCGCTCGCGCCCACACAATTCCACACACACCCGATACAAGTCCGATCGCTGTCAACGCCAATAGCCACAACTCGAAAACAGACACGCTACGGTTCCTCCATGAACCCGGCTTACGGGGCATGCCGGTGGTTTAGATAACGAAGTGAGCGGCGGCTGTAAAGATGGGCTTTTTCCTAGCCGTGTATTCAGGTCGGCTTGCGGCGCAGACGGAAACAGGGTAATTCCTGTGAGCCGCATCGATGCGGGTGTGACGCGCGCAGCCGAGCCGGTTGCAGAACCATGGATGGCAATCCCGCGGGGGTGTCGCTTGCAGCTCCGAATGGTTGTTCCCCGGTATTGCGGGATTGCGGTCGCAGTCGTGCTGAGCGCGGCGACCATACCTGCCCGTGCCGATCTTCAATTCAGTGATCCCGTTACCAACGCGGGCACCGTCTACGCCGGTGTACCGCTCATCCAAGTATTCCATTTTAAGAACGTGGGCACGGAGGCTGTTTCCGTCATCCAGGCCCGCGCAAGCTGTGGGTGCTCCAAACCGACTTTGGGGCAGTCCACCTATCAGCCAGGCGAGACCGGCAGCATCCGCCTGGAAGTCTACACTCTGAGCCAGGCCCCCGGTCCGCACACATGGACCGTCACCTTGAACTACCAAACCGGAAATGAGGCACGGGAAATTCGCTTGGAGCTGCACGCCCGCCTGGTCCGCGAAGTGACCGTGCAACCTTCAGCACTGGTGGTTGTCGCGGATAAGATTGGGCAACACGAACTGGTTGTGACCGACGCGCGTCCCAAGGCAATGGCGATCCGGGATGCGCACACCAGCTCCGAGAAGTTGCTGGCATGGGTGAGCGAACCGGCGCGGGAGGCCCAAGACGTCACGGCCTGGAGAATTCGCCTCGCCGTAACAGAGGATTACCCCGACGGCCGGCACGAGGAATTCGTCGACTTGCATACGGATGATCTGCGTTACAGCGAAATTCGAGTGCCAGTTACGGTTGTTAAGCGTGTCCCTACCCGTGTCGCCGCCACGCCGAGTGACGTAGTGTTGGTCGCACCGGCCGGACAGCCATTACCCTCACGGCTGGTCTTGATCCGCGATGAGCAGGGCCAACCTGTGCACATTGACCAAGTGCGATCGGACGACCCGGCCATCACTGCACAGTGGGTCCCGGGGCCGGGGGCCATGGCCACGTTGAGGATTCGGGCCGACCGAAAGCTGCTCTCGGGTGAAACGATTCGCTGTGCCGTACACGCTCAGATCGATCAACCGGTGCAGGAAACGGTGACGATTTCCGTACTTTGTACGGCGCATTGAGCATCACGGGCAGCATCCGGGCGTCTCGGTTTGCTCGGCCGGATGCGTGCGGAGGAATTCCTTCACACCACGGAGAAACTCGGGCCGCCAAAAGGTATTCATGTGATCGGCGCCTGGAATCACGATCACCTTGAAGTCGCGCAACTCCCCTTTCAGGTCGTCCACACCCTTCTGGAAAGGATCGAGGTCGCCGATGATGGACAAAGTTGGCACTTTGCACCGCTGCAGATCCTCCGCAGAAATCGTGAACACGGCACGCAGTCCGCGCGTGGCGGCCACCAGGGCTTTGATATCGTTGACGGCCGCAAGCAAGAGACTGGCCAATCGCAGCTGCTCCTCGGTCGGCTTCGGTCGGCCCGGCGGATTCAACATCAACAAAAGCGGCCGAATCCCCTTCCCCTGTTCCAGCGATTCCGCCAGCTCATCCTGGAAGTGGGTGTCGATCGTCTTGGTCCACCCGCCGCCTCCCAGGGTCGCGCTCAACAGCCGGTCGGGGTGGGTCGTGATCAACTTGAGTGTGATGAAGGCGCCCAGTGAGTAGCCGACGACATGGGCTTTGCGGATCTTGAGATGATCGAGCAGCCGAACCAGATCCTCTACGACCTCCATTCCGTACATCCGCGGGTCGTGGGGTTTGCCACTTTGTCCGTGTCCCCGACAATCCATAGCAATGACCTGGTAATCCTTGGCCAGGGTTTTCAAGATTCCCGGCATGCCCCATTGAAAATAGATGTTGGCGGCAAACCCGTGCACTAAGAGCACGGGCTCCCCTTTGCCTTCGACGACGTAATGAATTTTCACGCCGCCGGAATCAAAATAGCACTCCTCCGCACGAAGAACGGTGGGGGCCAAGAGCAGCAACCAGGCAACACTTGCTACCACGGGTCGGCGAAACATCAGCTACAATTCCTTTCGGGGACTCCTTGGCCAAAAGCGGAACTGCTCGATTCTACCATTTTTTCACGGCTCGACTCAAAGCGAACTCCAGGAGGGAACGACGGATGAAGACGGCCCTACACTCGGTCAGCTACGCCGGTGTTTGGCCCGGACAGGCCCGGCTCTCCGTCGAGGCCTTCCTGCGCCATGCCAAGGAGCTTGGTTTCGAGGCGGTGATGTTGATGGCCAAGCGCCCCCACGTTTCGGTGCTGGATTTTGAGGCCGAAGCGCGCATGCGGCTCCATGAACTCCTTGCCCAGCTGGGAATCCGTGTGGTCTGCTTGGCGGGCTACACCGATTTCTGCATGGGTGGGGATCGCCTGGATATTCCCACACGAGAAATGCAAATTCTCTATGTCCGCGAGCTTTGCCGGACCGCCCGCGATCTGGATTGCCGGCTCGTGCGCGTGTTCACCGGTTTTGACTACGCCAACTCTTCTCTGGATCAACAATGGAGCTGGTGCGTCTCGTCTCTGCGGGAGTGTGCACGGCGGGCTGCCGAGTTCGGCGTGACCCTCGGGGTGCAGAATCATCACGACACGGCTGCGCATTACGAAAGCCTGTTCGACCTGCTGCAAGAAATCGATGAACCCAATTGCCAAGCGATGTTTGATGCCTGGGCACCGGCGCTCCAAGGCAGCGACCTGGTGGCTGCCGTCCACAAGTTAGCCCCCTACCTTGTCCACACCACGGTAGCCGATTATGCGCGGCGGCCCCGCTTTCGCTATCAACCAAACCTGGTCAACTACAGCCGCGAACCGGACGCAATCCGTGCCGTACCGCTGGGCGAAGGTTTCATCGACTATCCTGCGTTCTTCCAGGCCCTCCAGGAAACCGGCTTCAATGGCCATGTCGCTTACGAGATGTGCGCGCCCGTGCGTGGCGGCGGCAGTGCTGAAAACCTGGATCGGTGTGCCCGGAAATTCCTCGAGTACATGGCTCAATATGCCTGATCCGGTGCGATCTCATCCGGAGCAGTCTGCATTGACCTCGCCCGCCCAAGCTCCTATCATCACGGAAGTTAACGCTCGCAACCGCACACCCGCTCAAGGGAGTTAAGGCCGCATGAAAGCGGAACATCGCCATCAGCTCCACACGAACGAGCTGGCTGACCGTATGGGCCGATTGCTTCAGGGGATGCGATCGGCTCCCAAATCCACGTCCACACTCATCTGGGTCTTCGTCCTGTTGGCTCTCGCGAGCTTTGCCGTCTGGCAGTACGCAATCAGTGCCACGGTTCGGCAGCGGTCCAGTCTCTGGACTGGTGTAGATGAGGCAACCCACGATCCGGCCGCGGGCACAGCCAAGTTGCTCTCAATTGAGGCCCGCAATCCGGGCACCACCGCAGCGCGGGCCGCCCGCTTTGATCTGGCTCGCTGGAATATGCAACAAGGAATCTTGTCCTTGGCCAGTGAGGACCGTGTACGGGCCTTGCCGATGCTCAAGGACAGCCACCGACTCTACACCGAGCTGCTGCCCCACTGCGTCGATGCCCCGCTACTTGCCCAAGAAGCGATGTTAGGTAGGGCCACCGCGGAAGAAACGCTCGCCGGCCTCGTTGAACCAACTGAGACTGCGGAAGCTGCCACGTCGGAGAAGTCCGATGCCAGCAAAGAAGAAAAGCGTGCCGGCAGCTTGGATCGAGCGCTGGAGTATTATCAAGAGTTGGCCAAGAAATACCCCGATAGTCCTGCAGGCAAAACGGCGACCGAGCGAATCGGCATCCTGGAGACCTCTCGTAAACAGGTCGAGGAGCTCTACGCCAAAGGAAATGAGAAGGCCGCTCCCAAAGCGAATATCCCAATCCCAAAGATGAATCCAGTTGGTCCGTAGCCCCGGCCGGCAGACTTGAAGGTATGCAGGTCCCCAATTCATCGTTATCCCCAGATGTTCCCTACGTTGACCTGACGGTTCGGCGAAAGGTTGAGGGAACGCGCCTCGACCAGTATCTGGTGCTGATGTTCTCGGAGCTGAGCCGATCCGCCATCCAGCGCATCATTGATGCGGGTGCCGTCCTGGTCAACGATCGGCTGGGAAAGGCAAGCTATAAGATCCGGTACGGCGACCAGATCAGGGTTTGGCCGCCACCGCCTACGCATGATCTGCCCGTACCCGAAGATATTCCCCTCGAAGTCCTTTACGAAGATGAATACCTTGCGGTCATCAACAAGCCGGCCGATATGGTTGTCCATCCTGCCAAGGGCCATTGGAGTGGCACCTTGGCCAACGCCATCCAGTTCCGCTTTGGTAAGCTGAGCCAGCTCAATGGCGAGTATCGCCCGGGGATCGTCCATCGACTCGACCGTGACACGAGCGGTGTGATCCTCATCGCCAAGGATGAGGCCGCGCACCGCGACCTGAGCAATCAGTTCGAGACCCGGAAGGTGTTTAAGGAATACACGGCCATCACTGCGGGCGTCCTGGATCGCGACAGTGACTACATCGAAGGTCGCATTGCCCGCCATCCCAACGATCGGATCAAGATGATCGTGACGGAAGAGGAAGAGGTTGGAAAGGACGCTTGCAGTTATTACGAAGTGAAGGAGCGATTTCGAGGATTTACCTTGTGCCGCATCAATCCGCGCACGGGAAGAACGCACCAAATCCGCGTTCACTTGGCGAGCGTCGGCTGCCCCGTGCTGGCGGACAAGACCTATGGCGGCCGTGATTGTCTGCGTTTGTCCGACCTGGTTCCGGATCTAGAGCCCGAGGCGGATGAAATCCTCATGCCGCGTCAGGCTCTGCACGCCAGCCGGCTCCGCTTTCACCATCCACGGCGGAGAGACTTCATTGAGATCGAGGCCGCGCTGCCGCCGGAGTTCGAGCGGACCTTGGCTGCGCTGCGACAATATCGGTCCGGATCAAGGTGAAATGGTCAACCTTCCGCAAGCGCCACGGCATTCCGACTGGACAGATCGATCGAACTCTGACGGGCCCTCGGAAGTATCACCGCCGGCACCTGAAGCTTGCCGCTCAGTAGATGCCGCTCCAGACGATAGCTGGTCATTTCCTTGATGTGCATCAACCTGTCAGGGCCGAATCGCTGCGCGACCATGTCCAGATAGCGTGGGTTGGTGTAATACGAGACGAATGCCTGATCGCGAAACCGCAAAACCTCCCTGGCCGGGATGTAATGGGTCGGTAACGGTAGACAATCGGAGGAATGCTGCGAATAGCCAGTCCACTGCGGCGGGAGCGGAATGTTCTGCCGGACGGCCAAGGTATAGAGGGGAGAACCCGGATAGGCCATGGTCGAGTAAAAGTTGGCGAATTCGCAGTTGAGTTCCTGGGCCAGATCCAACGTTGCCTGCATGGTTTCCAAATCGTCTTCGGGTAAGCCGAAAATGTAATTGCCAATGACGTGTATGCCGGCGTCGCGGATTTGGGCAATGACTGTGTAAATCTCTTCCTGGGTAAAGCCTTTATCCACATTGGCCCGGACGCGATCGGCCCCCGCCTCGATGCCGAGGGCCAGCCAGTTGAAACCAGCGGCCTTGAGCTTTGCCAGCATCCCATCCTTGATGGTGTCTATCCGTGCATACGCCCAGATGTTCAGGTCATAACCGCGTTCGATGATCCGATCGCAAATCCCCAGCACATGTTTGCGGTTCAACACAAACATCTCGTCGGCAATTTTCAGATTGCGGATGCCGTAGCGGTTGACCAGCACATCAATCTGGGCGAGGACGCTATCCGGGCTCCAGTAGCGGTAGCTATTGGCCGAGTAGCGCTGACCGGCCGCTCGCTCACCGCTTTTGAACGGCGCCTGGATACAGCAGAAGGAACAATGATACGGGCAGCCAAGGGTCGTGTAGAGAGCCGCATAGGGTTGGCGGTCGCTCCCGTCCAGGCAATGCCAGTTATGGGCGCGGTACTTGGACATGGGCAACAAATCCCATGCCTGGCCAGGCATTTCGCCCTCGAGGTCGGCAACCAGTGGCCGATCCGGCGTGCTGCGTAGGGTGCCGTCAGCGCGGTACCACAGGCCAGACACTCGGTCAAGTCTCGGCACCGGCGTCTTCAACGCCTCGACCAGGTCAACCAATGTATGCAACCCTTCACCTGCCGCCACGAAGTCCGCCTGCTCTTCCCGGAGCGTTCGCTCCGGCAAAGCCGCCACGTGTCCACCGAGGAGCAAGACGTGCTGAGCTGGTGTCCGTGCTTTGATCGCGGTGCAGCTCAGCCCGGCCGTCGTCATGATCTGAGTCGAAGCGGAAGGTTGATGGCCATACACGACCACCGCCGCCAATACCGGATCGAGATCTTCGATCCGTTCGGCGACCTCCTCGGGGATTAGCTCCTCGGCCTCGGCATCGATGATTTCAACGGATACGCCGCGCTGGCGGCAAAAGGTAGCCATGAGACCCGCCCAGACCGGATTCTCGACGGCAGTTAGCTTGATGCCCAATGATTGATAAACCTGAGTGCGGCTGCTTGGGTTGATCAGAACCAGATCGAGCTTTTTTGTCGTTGCCATGGCACACTCCGCCCACCGGATCATTCCGTCTATTCGTCATGGGCCACAAGGTTCAGCAGATCGCACAGACGGAGAATTTTCTCCCGCTCCAGCGTAGGGTAGTTCCCGATGTAGAAGCCGTAAAAGTGCACATGATCGGCACGCGGAAATTTCTTGTATTCATGCGGCCCGAAAAGGCGGCGCAGATACGGTTGCCGGAGCTGATTGCCGCCACCTGCCGTGCCGCGCCGGAATTCGACTCCGTAATTCTTCAGGGCGGCCATCACGCGCCGGGCCAAGGCGGGATTGGGATCTTTAAAAATCAGTGTCAGGGCATAGTTGCTGCTCCCTTCGGTTGCGAACTCTGTCTGGTAAACGGTTTCATCCAGGTTTTCCAGGAACAGCAGCAAGTTGTCCGTGCGGCGCTGGATGTTTTCGTCCAGGCGCGGGAGTTGGGATCGACCAATGATGGCGTTGATTTCGGTACCGCGGACGTTGTAGCCAGGGTATGCGAAGGTGAATTCAGGATTCAAATCGGCGTATTCATCCGCGTACTCCTTTTTGCGGCTGGCCGAGTCCAACTCGCGCACCAAACCGTGCGAGCGGAGCATCCGGACCGCTTCGTACATGTCGGCATCGTTCGTGCAGACCATGCCGCCTTCGATCGTGCTCAGGTGATGGGCGTAGTAAAACGAAAAGTTGGAAAGGAGTCCGATCGAACCGAGTTTCCGGCCATGGAAGGTTGCACCGTGGGATTCGCACACATCTTCCAAAAGCGGAATACGGCGGCGGCCAAGCTCGTCGAGCAAACGGGGCGTCAGGGCATTGAAGCCGAGGACATGCGTGAGAAAGACGGCCCGAGTCCGTGAGTTGAGCCGTGCCAGCGCCTGCTCATTGTCCATTCCGAGCGTCGCCGGATCGATATCCACAAAGACCGGCTCAAAGCCGCAATGCAGCACCGCGGCGATATCGGAGACCCACGTGATGGTCGGTACGACGACTTCCCCACCGGCCCCGTGCAGCTCTTTCAGGGCCGCGAGCGTAAGCAGATTGGCGGACGAGCCGGAATTGACAAACACGCTGTACTTCACGCCGAGCCAATCCGACCATTCCTCTTCAAAGGCCCGGACATGCCGCGACTGGGTTAAGACCGGGTCCTCCTCGCTCAGCAGTGCACAGACTGCGTCGAGGTCTTCCCGTGCGATGTTGTTCTTCATGAGCGGCCAGTGGAGGTTGGCCGCCTGAGCCAGGCATTGGGTCTTCATCAGAACGGTCCCTTGAATTCGATCATGCGCAGGTCGGGGCGCTCCTCGGGAAGCCAGCCGGTCTTCTCTCCTTCCACCAGGTCGCGCGCCGCCGTGGCAATGGTCCTTGCGTCTGGATAAAAGAGCTGTTCGAGTGCGGGGGTCGTGGGACAGGTTACCGGCGCGAAGCCCAAGCGCTTCAGACCCAGGTCGCGAATCCCCTGAAGTCGCTCAGCAACCTGCGCGATGATTTCCGCGCTGGCCCCGCACGAGAGCCATCCGGTATCGACGACCAGCAGTCGCCCCGTTCTTTCCACAGAGGCTGTGATCGTGTCGATATCAAGCGGACTGAGCCAGATCGGATCGATGACCTCCGCGCCAATGCCCACCGCTTCGAGGTAATGGCGGGCACGTAGGCATTCCACCTGCATATACGAGATGCCAACCAGGGTGACGTCAGCGCCCGGAGCCGTCACCCGCGCCTTCCCCGGTAGGACGGTATACGAGCCTTCCGGGACCGGCCCCTGTTGAAAGTGGAGCAAGCGATGCTCGACGTACAGGACCGGGTTGTCGTCCCGAACCGCGGCAGTCAGACACCCCTTGGCATCGTACGGCGTGGTCGGCGCGACGACCTCGAGTCCGGGTACGTGCATGAAGAAGCTGTGGAGGCCTTGCGAGTGCTGTGCCCCCTGGCCCCAGCTCCGCCCAATCATCGAGCGGACGACCAGGGGCACCGATACCGCTCCACCGAACATGTAGCGGCTCTTGGCAGCGACATTCACAAGCTGGTTCATGGCCAGCATCAGAAAATCCATGCGGATGTGAACATGGATCGGCCGCAGCCCGGCCAGGGCCATGCCGATGGCCGCCCCGGTCATGGCATCTTCCGACAGCGGCGTGCCGAAGACGCGCTCCGGACCATACTTTTCCACCAGCCCCCGCGTTGTTCCCTGAATCGCCTTCGGGTCGTCCACATCCAGCCCGAACACGATGACGGCCGGGTCGCGCGCCATCTCCAGATCGGTGGCTTCACAGATCGCCTCGACGTAAGACAGCGTCCGGACTGATTTCCGCTTGCTGGTTGGCGATGGCGTAGAGGACGTGTCAATCGGTGCTGGGAACGAGGCGATCGGCATTCCGCGCGTCATCCGTGTACTCCTTGAAGACATCCTGATAGAGTTCCTCCGACGGTGCGAACGGACTGGCTTCGGCAAAGGCGAAAGCGGTCGTAATTTCCGCTTCCACTTCTTCCTCCAATCGAGCGCGAATTTCGGGCTCGACTGCTGCCCTGAGGCGGTTGAGGGGATCGCTATCGATCCACGCCGCCGCCTCCTCCCGGCTTCGGTGGCCGAGTTGGTAATCTTCGCCCGGCCCAACATGTTCCTTCCAGCGGTACGTCAGAACCTCCAAAAACCACGGCCCGCCGCCGGCACGAATTTGTGCCGTGGCTTCCTTGGCCCGTTCGCAAACGCGGAAGATATCGTTGCCGTTAATGCGTTCCGCAGGCAAGCCGTGCGACCGGGCGCGGGCACAGATCGCCGGCGCCCCTTGGCGTCGGCGTTGATGCGTGTGGATCGCGTACTGATTGTTTTCGCAGACAAAGAGAATCGGCAGCCGCTTGAGCACGGCGAAATTCAGACTTTCCGAGAAGACCCCTTCCTCGGTCGCACCATCGCCAAAGAAGCTGGCGACAATTCGTTTGCTCTGCATGTAGCGGAGGGCATAAGCATAGCCGACGGCATTGGCAATGGTCGTGCCGACGACGGCGGAAGTGCCCATTACGCCCTGGTCGGGGGCGATCAGGTGCATGGATCCGCCCTTGCCTTTCGTGCAGCCGGTCGCCTTGCCGTACAGCTCGGCAACCATGCGCTTCAGATCGCCGCCTTTGGCCAGGTACAGCGCGTGGCCGCGGTACGTGCCGAAGACAACATCGTGCGGCTTCAGGGCCTCACAAACCCCGACCGAGACCGCCTCCTGGCCGATCGAGAGGTGGACAGGGCTCTTGATCTTGTCTGTGGGATAGACGCGGGCAATCTCCTCCTCCAGACGACGGATCCGGTACACTGACCTATATAGCCGCTCGTACATCCGTGGGCTCCTCCTTGGCAACGTGATGCAGATACCAGGCGTAGGTCTCGGCAAGGGCCGTGCGAAAATCCGTTGCGGGACGCCAACCCAATTCCCTGAGCCGGCTCGAATCCAGCCTCTTGAACGGGGTGCCATCCGGCCGGCCCGAGTCGAACCGCAGCCGGCCGCGGTAGCCCACCACCTGGGCGATCGTCCGGGCTAGCTCAGCAATCGAGAGATCCTCGGCGCCACCGAGATTAATCGGCTCGGGACCATCGTAGGAGCGCATAACCCACAGGCAGGCGTCGGCCAGGTCGTGGGAATAAATGAATTCGCGGCACGGCGTCCCGGTTCCCCAAATCGTCAGCTCGGGTTCGTCGCGGAGCTTGGCTTCATGAGTGCGTCGCAGCAGACCGGGGATCACATGCGCCCCTTCCGGGCTAAAGTCATCGTGCGGACCAAATGAGTTGGTGGGAAACGCCGTCACGAAGCGGACGGCATATTGCCGCCGGTACGCTTCGCAGAGCTGCCAGCCGGCAAGTTTGGCCACGGCGTAGGCTGCGCTCGTTGGCTCCAGCGGGCCAGTCAGGAGTGATTCCACACGCAGCGGCTGGGGGGCATGCTTGGGGTAGCTACAGGAACTGGCCAAATAAAGCAGTTTCTTGACCCCGTGCTGATACGCTTGGTGAACGACGTGGGCCGTCACCAGCAAGTTGTGCCGCATGAGCTCGGCCGGTCGTTCCTGATTCAGCCGGATGCCGCCCGACCACCCAGCGACGAGGAAGACGTATTCGGGGCGCGCCCGGTCGAAGAGATTTTCGACCTGCACGGGGTCAGTTAGGTCCGGTTCGTCGGGAGGGGCGCCGACAATGTTTGCGTAGCCCGCCGCCCGCAGGCGTTTCCGCAGCGCGGCCCCGATCAGCGTTTCGCCACCCGCAACAAAGATGGGCGCGGTCCGATTCACGATGCCTCCGTAGCCAAACTTACGTGGGACAGCTCTTGAAACTGAACAGGCGGCTGATGTCGGCGGGCTCGTTCCGCCTCGCGGTAATCCACCCCCGGTTCGTAAAAGATGATCTGGCTGCCCACGGACTCGAAGTCAAACGGTACGTGGAGCTGTTTATCCAACGCGTCGAGCACGGCCGCCTGCTTGTCGGGCGGAACGAAAAGCAACAGAAACCCTCCTCCGCCGGCCCCGGTAAGCTTTCCGCCGACAGCGCCGGCGGCCCGCGCCCGCTCATACAAAGCATCGACCGCGCTGTTGGAGACGCGCGGGCTGAGGCTGCGTTTGGCCAGCCAGGCCTCGTGAAGCAAGTCGCCAAATGCGCCCAGGTGCGTGCCACTGGCCAGGATGTCGATACTCTCGTCGACCAACTCTTTCATGATCCGCAGCTGCCGGCTACGCGACTCGATGCCTACGACGTAACTGCGGGCCACATCCGCGGCCGTGCGGGAGATGCCGGTGTAAAACAGCATCAGATGCGCTTTCAATTCCGCGATGCGCTCCAGCGGAAGCACGAGCGGGTTCACCAGGATTTCACCGTCGGAACGAAACTTCACATGACGCAGGCCTCCGTAAGCGGCCATCACCTGGTCCTGCGAGCCGACCGTTTCCTGAAGCACGTCCTGTTCGATGGTGATGCTCTCCTTGGCAAGCTGGTGCTTGGTCGGCATCTCCCCGCGCAGGGCATGCAGGGCGTGCAGCAGGCCAACGGTGAAGGCCGAGCTCGAGCCCATGCCGCTGCGGGCCGGAAGGTCGCCATCATGGTGCAGCTCGATGCCCCGGTCGATCTGGAGGAACCGCAACGCCTCGCGTACGGCCGGGTGGCTGATCTCCTCAATTGCCGCGCAGGTTTCGATCTTGCGGTAAACGATCCGAATCGAATGTTCGAAGAACGGTGGCAGATAGCGACAGGTGAGATAGCAATACTTGTCGATTGTGGCCGCAAGCACCGCTCCACCGTGGGCGCGATACCAGGCCGGATAGTCGGTTCCCCCACCAAAGAAGGAGATCCGAAAGGGTGTTCGGCAGATGATCATTCCGTGACCTTTTCCAGGAACACCAGATCGCTCTCGGGCCGGCCAGGTTGGTGATCCATCACCGCTTCAGGACGGCAGGCCCTGGGTTATCCGCTCGGGCCATACTAAGTGCCATAAAGCGGGCGAGACTGTCAAGCCGGCTTTTTCGGGGAGCGCGGGTTGAAGGGAGAGGGTGGGTTCGGGCATTTCTGCTGCGGATGGCCAGCGGCCCGGTCACGCGCTACGGCGAAAGGCTTGACCGATTCGACCAATCACCCCGGGCCTGGTCTCGTCCGCAGCATCGTGCTCGAACTCCGATTCGCGGCGAATTTCCTCGAGCCGTGGTAAGAGCCCGCGTGCATTGGCAATCTGGATTGCGAGTCCCGGGCGGGCATTGGCTTCGAGCAACATCGGCCCCAGAGCGGCATCCACGACGATATCGACGCCTAGGTAACCCAACCCTGTGGCCGCCGCCACGCGGCAGGACATGTCGAGAATTGCAGACCAATACGGCACACGCATGCCCACCACAGAGTTGCCGGTATCGGGATGGCATTCCACAAGGTGGTTTCGCTGGACCGCGTGGTTCGTGATCCCGGTCTGGAGATCGACGCCGGCCCCGATGCCGCCCTGATGCAAATTGGCCCGGCCATTTGATGCCTTGGTCGGAAGGCGCAACATCGCCATCGCCGGTCGATTGCGATAAAGGATGACGCGGACATCCGGAATCCCTTTGTAAGCAATCGCCTCAAAGGCGGGGTGCAAGCGGATGCGCTGCTGGACCATGGCACGGTCCGGTCGGCCGCCCAGCGAGTACATCCCGGAGAGGATGTCCGATAAGTGCTGGCGTATCTGTTCCGGACGCAGCCTCTCGCCGTTGTGCCGGATGTATTCTTTTCCCGCCCGGCCCATCACAACCAGCACGCCACGGCCCGCCGAGCCGCGGTTGGGCTTGATTACAAAATCATCCCGCTCCCCCAAGTAATCGTGCAAATGCCGCAACATGGAGTGGTAGGCAATCTCCGCGTAGACATCGGGAGTCGGCACACCGATGCGGAGACAGAGATCGCGCATGCGGAGCTTGTCATCCACGAGCGGATACAGAACGCGCGGATTGTGATCGAGAATGCAGCTGGCGTTGCGATGGTTCATGCCCAAGATGCCCAGGCGCTTGAGCCGGCGTGCCGCGGTGAAAATCCAGAACATGGACGTTCCTCCTCGTGGCTGTGGAACTAAATTCGCCATTCTCCTCCGCCGAAGGCTCGCATGCCGGGTGTATCCGGGCACTCCGGCTTCAGAAAATCTCGGAAGCGGAAGAGCTCAGAGAAACGGTACCCGGTGTAACGGCCAATCAGGAGCTGGGCAGCCATGATCAAGCCCAGCGTTTCGGGAAAACGGAACATGTGCCGGACCACCGCATGTAAGCTCAAGAACAGACTGATGCTAGCGGCGATAAGCATCGTGGTAAGCAAGGTCCGGAAGGAAGAGATCGTGCTATCTTCGACCTCCAACGTCCAGAAGCGCTCGATCATCCCGGTCAAAATGACCATCGGAAAGAGCGAGACATATTTCGTCGCCGCCAGATCGTGGTAGTTGGCAGCTACGATGGCCGAGATCAGGACAAACACAATCAGGCTGAGCAGGAAGGCCAAGCGCGGCACCTGCAAGAGATGGAAGCGGTCGAGAATGCGGCGCAGGACCCAGCCGATGAGAACAAGCGACACGAACACGAGGAAACCGGGAAGGCTCCCCAAGTCGCGGAACGCCAAGCCGACAAGGGCTGGGGCAAACGTCCCGAAACTTCCCAGACCGATTACATTGCGGTAAATGCACACGATGAGCGCGGCAATCGGCAACAGAAGCAAGAATTCGACCAGGCGTTGTTCCGGCGGCGGCAACGCGTACAACGATAGCCGCGTCAGGAGTCGTCGGAGCGGGGAGTCGTTGGTCGCCGCAGCCTCCTCGGCAGCCGGACGTTCGATGAGGAACGCATATTTTAGGTCCCGGACGTTGCGGCCGCGGACCAGCGGATAGTCGCCATAGTTGAAGACGAGGTAGGAGGCGGGCACCCGCCCCAGGTTGTGAAACGAGGGACAGGCGGGCATCCAATGGTTATGGACCCAGGCTTCAACCCAGAAAAGCGAGTTCTGTTCCCGGCCCCGTCGGAGCGCCAATCCTGTTACCAATCGTGCGGGGATTCCACGGTTGCGACACAACGCAACCAGTAACCGGCTCTTGCCTCCCGAGCCGCCGCTGCCGTTTCGGAGGCATTCCAGGGCGCTCAATCCTGAGCCGGGAAGGTTCGGTTCACTGTGGATCTCTTGTTCGACATACCGATAGAGAGCTTCGAATTGATCCCGGACATCCTCCAACCCATCGGTCAGACTGCGGGCCAGGGTCGAGATGTCGGGGTCATCGCTCTGGATGCGCGGTTCGCTTTTGAGCTGCGTACCGGCATGTGGTGGGGTGTTGATCGCCTTGGCCAGCTCGGACATGGGTGCGGTCGGAGTACGGACGTTGACGCTGCAATAAAACTCGTACCGGATCCGAAACGAACCATTCGGCACACCCGGCCTCTGGGTCCACAAGACCTGACGGCGCTCCGGATGCTTGGAGTCGGGCGGCTTGGCGAGTAATTCATCACTACGGTACAGTTCGTCGAGGATGTGCTGATGGCCAAAGTCCAGTGGTGTGGTCGTCAGCAGTTTGGCGCCGGCGCCCGTGCCCTGTCCCTGGACGAGCATTGTGACCTTCCATGTGCCCGGTCCAGCAGGAACTCGGACTTCCTCTCCCAAAATCTGATACCGGCCAATCATCATCCCGACCGATGCCAGGGCCAGGATGCTGGCCGTGATTATGCTCATCAATGTGCGTGACATGCAACTTCTCCAGAGTCCGTAGTCCGTAGCCCGTAGTCCGTAATTCCTTGCTATGGGCTACGGACTACGGACTCTGCTTCTGTCCCTACGCTTGCCGTTGTCTCCCAATGCACCTGGAAATGAAGTTCGCCCTTGTCCGTGGCACGAGGGTCGGCTAGCAGATAGCCACAACGGCGCCACGGATCCCAGGAAAAGACATACCGGTCGGATGGCAGCCGGCTGTGCAGTCGGGGCTGCTTGCCCTGCGGAGCCTTGGGCAAATGGACCTCGGCAAACAGCAGGCGAGCCAGGCGGCGCTGCGCAGACCCTCCATCTCGTTGCACGAGTCCCGCTAGACGGCCGTTGGGCAACATCTGGCTGCGGTAGGGGTTTACGGCCACGGGATCATAGGCTTGCGCCGGCTGAAACAAGATGATGGAATTGCCATGCACTTCGTGCCGCACAACCGGCAAGGACGTTTCAGGTGATTCTGGTAACGGAAGCCGCAGCGTGGGATCGCCCCACAGCGTAAACGCCCACGCCGAGCGCAGATTGGCACCGCCCAGCCTGGCCCCGGAACCAATTCGCTTTTCCTTGAGCAGGGCGTAAGCCAGCAAAAAATTCTTTGCCTGCCGCAAACTCGCGCCCAGTGTCTCGTGTTCGTAAAGCAGGGCATCGAAAAATGCCAGGGAACATGCGCCGCCGGAAGCCGAATAGGTCCGCGTCGAGGTTCCAATCACACCGATCGCTCCCCGTTCGAGCAACGGAAGGGCTTCGGGCTCGCACAGGGCCAGGCAACTTTGCAGAAAGATCAGTCCAGGGCCAAGCGGCTCAGGCCAGTCCGGTAGCCCGTAGTCCCGGACCAGGGTGCTGTGATGGCCTTCCCACAAGAAGATGTCTTGCTCGGGTAGGAGACGACGGACTTCTTCGCGGGTGACGCGATAGCCAAACAGGCTTTCCGTCTGGTAACCGGCGTTTCGGAGTTCCTTGGCGGTGTTGCGAGAGAAGGACTCCAAGAGCGGCAGGCCTCCCGCGGGGTTGCTCACGACGAGGGCCCGGAGCGGTCCGGTCTTGGTGGGCAGCAGGTGCTGCCGTGCCATCATCAGGGCGAGTAGGCCGACGTCCTTCTGAAACAGTCGCCCGGTGGCAAAACTGAACGGCTCCGATCCCAGCGGCGTCAGCGGTTCCATTTCGATGGCCACGTCCTTGCCTGGCACCGGATTCGGCCGGCGTTCCGGTGGAATCGCGCGGAGATCGGCGACGAGGATCAGCGAATCGGCATGCCGCAGGGCGGATCGCTTCATCGCCCGTTCCACCAAGGTGCGGCTATCCCCACCGGTCTCATTTGTCAGGAACAACGCAGCGCGTTTGTGTGCGGCAATCCACGGAGCAAGTGCAGACATTCCACTTCCCCCAGCCCGAACGTCTGCTGGATTGGCAATGACCAGGCTGCGAATCGGGCCACCAGGGAGCAGGTTCTGGATGATGAGATCCATCACGCGCTGCTCGCTGGTCAGGGCAAGGACGTTGACACCGTCCAGGTTCTGACACGCACGAATCGCTTTTCCCACGGCGAGCACATCGGTTGCGTGCCACGCCTTGAGCTGGCGGTGGAACCCGGTAATTTCCCCGGGGTGACCGTGCAAGACATACAGGGGCGCCCGCGTGACGCCAGCCAGGCATGCCGCCTGAAGCAAGGTCCGGCGCGGTTGCGCGGGACAAACGACCACGCGGGGAGCCTGCGCAAATAAAACCTTGCAAAATGCCGCCGGGGATCCGTCGCTCCACTCCACGGCTGGTTCGGTTGCAATGCCCAGGCGAGCGTCAAGTTCCTGCCGTGTGTCCGCAGGTCGACCTATCGGAATCAGGCGGTGAGGACGAAGTCGTGCCACGAAATCCTTTAACCACGGCCGTGCATTTGGAGAGTCCAGCAGGAAATCGTCTCCGCGTCCACAAGCGGCGAGATTCGCCGTGACTGTGATCAGATCGGTATCCGACAGATTGCAGCCGAGGAAGATGGAGCGCTGCCCAGGCGTTCGGGTAGCATCGTGCTTTGGAACAGGGTCCTTCCGCTGGCGTTGGCTCGGGGCCACGTCCTTCACCAGCGACGAGCCGAACCCAGCGACCAACAGGAAGAAAAGGATGCGTGCCATCTTGCGAACCACCAAAGGGACCTCGGTGATGGGATTGCCGCCGCCTGAGACAAGGACCGGCTGCGGCCTGACGGGGTGAAACCTGGGAGCGGACAGCCAACGTTGTGGCGGCAATATTGCGCCAAAGCCGCAAAATTTGCCAGACGATTCCTGCGCGACCCGCCTCCGTCGATTTGCATCGCGGCCGGAGTTTTGCGGGCCCTTCTTTAGAGAACAGGAGAAGTGCGACGGCAATGTGGCCTCTATTCTTCCCAAACAACCTAAATTACGCAATCATTAACGGTAGTAGTAGTTCTCCTTGGTGTGCTGATGGTTCCGGGGTTTAGTCTTGCACGAAGTTCCGACGAAACGGTACAGTATATGCAGCAGCCCAGCGAGTTTGGATCTTTGTCAAGTACAGCTGATGGAGCGGAAAGGAAGCCCGTGAGCGGACCCTATACTGTACTGGCGAACCATAAGCGCTCACCTGCCAATGGTATGCGGCAAAGCGCGGAACCTCAAACTCCACTTTCATCTGCGATTGCACGCTCCAGCCATTGCTTGCTGCAGCGGCAAGCCGCGGACGGCCATTGGGTAGGCGAGCTCCAGGGCGACACGATCCTCGAATCGGAGTACATCCTGCTGATGGCCTTTCTGGGCCGCGAACGCGAGGAGAAGGTTGCCAAGGCGGCCCGCTACATCTTGGCTCAGCAGCTCCCCGATGGGGCCTGGAACAACTATCCCGGCGGACCGCCCGACCTGAGCGTCAGTGTCAAAGCCTATTTTGCTCTGAAACTGGCTGGCCATGATCCCGCAAGCGCCTACATGTGCCGCGCTTGCAGTACCATCCGCGCGCTCGGCGGGGCGTCCGGGTGCAATAGCTTTACCAAGTTTTATCTCGCGCTACTTGGGCAATTCCCCTACGCCAATTGCCCGGCCGTTCCTCCGGAAATGTTGCTCCTGCCCAAGTGGGCATACTTCAACATCTACGCCATGTCGAGCTGGACGCGCACCATCGTCGTCCCGCTCAGCATTTTCTACGCGCACAAACCGGTCCGTGTCCTGCCGCCGGAGCTGGGTATCCGCGAGCTTTTTCTCGAACCCCCCGAAACGCCGCTTTGGCCGCACCCCCCCACGCACCGCCGCCTGACGTGGACAAACTTGTTCTTGGTCCTGGACCAGCTGATCAAGCGACTCGAACGCTGGGGACTCGGACCCATTCGGTCCGCAGCTCTGAAACGCGCCAAAACATGGCTGCTGGACCACTTCCCGGATAGCGATGGCGTCGGGGCGATTTTTCCACCCATTATTTACACGATCATTAGCTTGCGCTGCCTCGGCTATCATGACGACACGCCGGAGATGCGCTGGGCTCTGAAGCAGCTCGATGATCTGATGCTGGAAGAGGACACGACCCTGCGGCTACAGCCCTGTTTCTCTCCCGTCTGGGATACAGCGTTGACGCTGATCGCGCTGGCGGATGCCGGAGTGCCGGGGATCCACCCGGCGATGCAGCGGGCTGCGCATTGGCTCATCGAGCGCGAAGTGCGCCGGCCGGGGGATTGGAGTAAGATGAATCCGTCCTTGGAGCCGGGGGGGTGGTTCTTCGAGTACCGTAACGGCCTCTATCCCGATACCGATGATACATCGATGGTGCTCATGGCCTTGGCCAAATCGGGGCAAGCCTGGAAAAGTCCAGCGGATCGAGGCTGGACCAGCGCGCAGAATGGCGCGACGGAATCGCCATCTCTCCCCACCGGTTCGATTCTCCTCAATGGCGCCTCTCGGCTTTGCCCGGCCGCGGCTCGGGGGGTGCGCTGGCTGCTGGGCATGCAAAACCGCAACGGCGGCTGGGCCGCGTTCGATCGTGACGTGGATCACGAATTGCTCACCAAGGTCCCCTTCGCCGACCACAACGCCATGCTCGACCCCAGCTGTCCAGATATCACGGCGCGGGTCCTGGAAGCCCTGGGTCACTACGGGTATCGGGTTGGCAACCGCCAAATCGATCGAGCGGTTTCGTTTCTCGAAGCCACCCAAGAACCAACGGGAGCCTGGCTCGGCCGATGGGGAGTGAACTATCTCTACGGAACCTGGCAGGTGCTCAGCGGCTTGCGGAGTGTCGGGTATGATATGCGGCTGCCGATGGTGCGCCGGGCTGTGGCCTGGCTGCAGCGCGTGCAGCAACCGGGCGGCGGCTGGGGAGAAACGTGCCGCACGTATGACGAACCGGCTCTAGCGGGACAAGGGCCTCCGACTGCCTCGCAGACTGCCTGGGCCTTGCTTGGCCTGTTGGCGGCCGGCGAGGAACACGGCGAGGTCGTCCGCTCCGGGATCGACTATCTCTTGGCGACTCA
>Ga0070734_10002246_pt1 | contig 24247 bp, 22 predicted proteins | sample Coa_R1_8_FD_66444 | JGI IMG/M metagenome (GOLD analysis project Ga0070734, IMG submission 66444) | Surface soil microbial communities from Centralia Pennsylvania, which are recovering from an underground coalmine fire - Coalmine... | ecosystem: Environmental > Terrestrial > Soil > Unclassified ...
CCTGCCTGGCTCCGCCAGGCGCGCGAGTTTCTGCATGCCCACTTCACGGAAGAGGTGTCCATCGGAGCCATTGCGGCAGCGGTGAACGTACACCCCTCTCATCTGATGCGCGGGTTCCGCAAACACTACCAGATGTCTATCGGCGACTATGTGCGGAAACTGCGCATCGAATACGCCTGTTCCCTGCTGTCCCACTCCGACCTCTTTCCCGCACAGGTCGGCTATACAGTAGGCTTTGCCCAGCAGAGCCACTTCTGCCGCACCTTCAAAGCGCTGGTGGGCATGACCCCCACCGAGTATCAGAAAAGTGCAGGGCATGCAATTCTGAGATAAGAGATGCCTCCCACGGGCAAGACAACCGGACGCAAATGGGATACACTTCCAGGAAGCGTGGTCGCCTCGTTGGCGACCACGCAATCCTGTCTATCCTGGAGGAGAATCATGAGACGCTATTTTGCGCTGTTTGCCCTCATGGGGAGCCTGCTGTTCGCTTCCCGAGCGCAGGCGGACGATACCATTCCCGTGCGCGTGGATACCCGTGTCGAACTGTTGTCCATTGTCTTCCGCCTCGCCGGGGCGGAGGAGTACAATCAGTCCAACTCTCAATCCCCCTACGCGGAGGAGGTAGCTCGGCAGTTTGGGCCGTTCAAAGCTCACCCCGCCGTGAAGTTAGCCGAGAAGGTACGTGAAGAAGATGGCATCGGCTTTGATGCGGTGATGTCTTACGCGGTCCATCTGAAAAGCGACAAATGGGAGCCGAAAATCCCCTTCCGTTCCACCCCTATGGCCCTCGACAAGCGCTGGAAATCGGACAAGGCACAGGCTTTTCTGGCAGCCCTGAAGCAGTTCGCTGCTGACAGCAAGGCGGAGCGTTTCTTTGCCGACCATAAGCGCTACTATGCGCAAGCGGCGGAGCGCCTGAGCGCCGAACTCGCCAGGCGGCCCTACCGCGCATGGCTGGGCTCGTTCTTCGGAGCCCGACCGAAAGCGGATTTTTGCGCTGTTGTCGGCCTGCTCAACGGCGGAGCCAACTATGGCGTGGCCGTCCGTTATTCGGATGGCAGAGAGGAGATCCGACCCATTATCGGGGTGCATCAATTCGATGCCCAGGGGCTGCCCATCTTCGATGCCAATACCGATGCCCTGATCGTCCATGAATTCTGCCATAGCTTTACCAATCCTCTGGTGGATCAATTTGCCAAGACCCTGCTCCCCTCCGCCGAAACCATCTATCCCCACCGCAAGGAGCTGCTGTATCCCCAGGCATACACGACCCCCATCACCATGCTCTATGAATCCCTGGTACGCGCCTGTACTGTACGGTTTGCCATGGACAACGATACGCCCGCCAATGCTGCGCGGCAGTTGATGGAGGAGCAGGCGCGCGGGTTCTTCTGGACGGGAGAACTCGCTGCGTTGATGGGCCAATATGAGCAGCAGCGGGAGAAGTATCCCACCTTGCAAGCCTTCATGCCGGAGGTAAGCGCGTTCTTTACGCGCACTGCCGCTTCCATCGAAGCGCAGATGGCAAAGCTGCCCCGGATCGTCTCCCTTACCCCTGCGAATGGCGATAAGAATGTCAATCCGGAGGCGGCGGAGTTACGGATCGAGTTCGACCGCCCGATGAATGGTGCGTCCTATGCCATTGTGGGCGATCCGAGCCAGACACCCTCTCCGGCAAACACTCCAAACGGGCCGGCAAAGCCGCACTTTAGCGCAGATGGCAAAGTCTTTGTGCTGCCTATCAAACTCGAACCGGGCAAAACCTACTCCTTCGGCATTAACAGCATCTATCGCCCCGGCTTCCGCAGCGCGGAGGGCCAATTCCTCGATCCTATCCAGGTGACTTTTACCACTGCCGGCGCCAAGTAAAAACGCACTACAGTGGAAGGAAATGCCCACAGCCATCGCGAACCTGTCAGGCAAGTGAAGTGAAAGGAGCGGGACGATGCTGTCGGAAAAGGCGTGGGAACAGTTCGCGGACGAGGGCTATCTGCGGCTTGGTCAGGTCGCTACGGACGATCAGTTAGAGGCGCTTCAGACGCGCATGGACGACATCATGTTGGGGCGTGTGCGCTATAGCGGCATGTTCTTCCAACTCGATACCGACACCGGCAAGTATGGTGATGTGGGAGCGGGTGGCGCATGGGCCGGACCGACGCTCAACTATCGCAAGATCCAGACGCTGGAGCGCGACCCCCTCTTCCTGGGCTATATGCAGCACCCCCTGTTCCGTGAGATCACGCGCCGGATCTATGGCGAGGATATTAGCATCTACCGCGCTATGTTTATGAACAAGCCGGCCCTGCGCGGCACCGTGCTGCCCTACCATCAGGATGCAGGCGCGCAGTGGGGACTGGATCGGGACCCCAAAATCACCGTCTGGACGGCGCTGGACGCCGCCACCATCGCCAACGGCTGCATGCAGGTCATCCCCGGCAGCCACAAGCATGGCCTCTTCTCCGCACATGGGCATACCGTTACGGCGGAGCAGGAGGCGCAGTTCGCCCGCGATGAGGACAGCATCTTTCTGGAGGCGAGGGCCGGGGAGGCGATCCTGCTCGATAACCTGATGCTGCACCGCTCCGGTGTCAATACCATCGATTGCCCGCGTCGTGCCTTCAGCGTCTGCTACATGGATGCGGCGACGCGCACCGTCAGTCGCGCAGAACGCAGCTTTCCTCAGATATTCGGCGAGGGCGCGCTGCGCCCGGAAGAGGCGAAGGCAGATTTGGAGGAGGTTGCGGCATGAATATCCGGCAATTGGAACAGTTGTCGCCCGGCCAGTGGTTCTACGATGTGCGGGACCAGCTCAAGTGGCACGTCTATCGCCGCTCCGAGCACGCGTTTGCCGCAGGCGATGCGGCCCGCGACGCCATCACGACCCCGGAAGCGCTGGAGGCGCGCCGGCAGGAGATCCGCAAGTTCTTTATCGAGCGCTCCTTGGGCGGGTTGCCTCCTATGGATACGCCCCTTAACGCGCAGACGGTCGGCACCGTTGAGGGCTATGGCTTCCATATCGAGAAGGTGATCTTCCAGTCTCGCCCGCGTAACTACGTTACGGCCAACCTCTACCTGCCGGACGGCCTGGATGGGCCTCGGGGCGCGGTCCTCTTCGTCTGCGGCCACGCCAATACGGCGAAGGGCTACTCGGAGTATCAGGCGGTCTGCCAGTATCTGGCGCAGGCGGGGTTGATCGTGCTGGCCCAGGATCCCATCGGACAGGGCGAGCGCTACAGCTACTACGAGCCGGCTCTCAAGGGCGTGACGGTGGGGGAGTGCTGCCCGGACCACGACTACGCGGGGGCGCAGTGCCAGCCGTTGGGCGACAACCTGGCCCGCTACTTTGTCCACGACTCGATGCGTGCCGTGGATTATCTCTGCAGCCGCCCGGAAGTGGACCCCGACCGGATCGGGATCACCGGCAATTCCGGCGGCGGCACACAGACCTGCTTGATGCTGCTGGCGGACCCCCGCCTCGCCGCCGCCGCGCCCGGGACCTTCATCATGAACCGCGAGACCTATATGTTCTCCGGCGGCGCGCAGGACGCTGAGCAGATCTGGCCCGGCTTCACGGCGGCGGGGTACGACCATGAGGATGTCCTGCTGATGCTGGCCCCGAAGCCCATGCGGGTGCTGGCCGTAACCGAGGACTTCTTCCCCATCGAGGGCACGCGGCGGACGGTGGCGCGCTGTAAGCGGCTCTGGGGGCTGTATGGCCAGGAGGCGAATATCGACCTGGTGGAGGATGTCGCCAGCCACGCCTACACGCGCCCACTGGCCCGCGCCGCCGCAGAGTTCTTCTCACGGCATCTGCTGGGGCGTGAGGCGACGCCCGACCCCTCCCGCATTGCGCCGTTCTCTGCAGAGAAGCTCTGGTGTACCCAATCCGGACAGGTGCGAGGTGAAATGGAGGGCACGGTCTCTGTCCATGAGGCCAACGTGGAGCGCCTGCAGCAGCGGGAGAAGCAGCGCGCGGCGATCCCCGAAGCCGAGCGCCACGAACGCGCCATTACCTGGCTACGGAATGAAGTGATGCGTGACCGTAAGCCCTGCGATCTGAACCCCCGCTTCTATACTCGAAACCGAATGGATGACCTTGCCGTCAGCATGTGCCTCTGGTGGACCCAGGAGGGACTGCACAACCACGGCTGTGGCTTCCGGGACATCGCCTTGGAGGGGCAGAAGCTGCCGGTGACCCTGGCGCTCTGGGATGGCGGCACCAACTGCCTGCAGTCGCACAGCGCCTGGATACGCCAAACCTGTAAGGCGGGACGCATGGTGCTGGTCCAGGACGTGGTGGGCAGCGGGGTATTGCTCCCGCACTCGCTGAACGAGGGGCATGCGCCGGAGGAGTTCTACGGCGTCATCCACAAGCTCTCGGACGACCTGGCCTGGCTGGATGACAGCCTGGCCGCCATGCGGGTCTACGACGTACTGCGGGCGCTGGACATGATCGCGCTCTGGCCGGGCGCGGACGCCTCCGACATTCGCATCTACGCCCACGGTCGGCAGGGGGTCTACGGCAGGCTAGCGGCCCCATTGGACAGCCGTATCCGCAGCGTGGAAGCAGCAGACGGGATGAAGAGTTACGCGGAGTGGGTGGGGGCGCGCCACTACGATGCCCACAATATCAAGAGCCTGTTACTGCGGGGGATGCTGCAGTACTTCGACCTCCCGGAGATCGAGGCAATCTGACGGATTCGAGACGGAACGCATGCGCTTCTTCAAACGCTTTGCCCAGGGCGAACTCAATCTCACCCGCACCGTTCGCGAGGAAGCATCCGCGCCATAGCCATTCACAACGATAGGGATAGAGAAGGCCTCAGGTTCGAGTCCTGTCGGGGCTCATCCAGTAGTTTAGTTCCAACCACAGCGGCTCTCTCTTACTTCTGCATTCGTTCCGAGATTCCTAAGAGTACTGTCAATTCTATGGGTTGGCCTTCTGCCCACAATAGATAGGAGGTCAATCGAATATGGCCTTCCAGCACGACCAGTTCCTCCGTGCGTGGGTTGTAGAGGAGGATGACCTCTGGAAACCGTGCGCCCGCTGTTATGGCCTTCGCAAACTCGCGGTAACAGGCGGCTTCTCCGCTGTGTATCGCTCCGCTCTGGATGCGCGCCACCGCATCCAGCACAAACCGAGATCCGCCCGAAAAGTCTGTCCAATAGTCGTCGTTGATGTACTTGACTTGTGCGAGGTCGCTCCTTTCCAGGATCGCGCGAACCCACCGCGTATCGTCGGGCAGGTCGGTAAAGACATCGGTATTTTGCCCGTATCCCCGCCACTCCCCTAACAGATGAGCGCGGTAGACGTTTTCGGTCGCGCTGTTTACGTCCGGTCGTTCCAGGCTGCGGCGGTCTTGATGGTCTCTGACGAGCAAGCGCAAGAGGGAATCGCGGAAACGTGGCGAGTTGACCTCTGCCTGTAGAAAAGTAGCGATCATCACCTCTACCGGGACAGACGCTATAATCTTCATTTTCTCCTTTTACCCTTCTTCTGGCGCTTATAGGATGGGGACGCAGCCTCTTCTTCGTACTCCTGAATCCTCTCCATCTGCGCTTCAAATCCTGCCACCATGCGGGCATCCTCTTCCACATGCAAAGCGTTGGCGCGAACCAGTGGACTCGGATCGTGCTGCAAACGCTTGGCAGCTTTTCTGAGCCGGAAAAACACGTCCCAGGGCATCCGGCAGGAGCATATCTGCCGCACGGCGTTCGCACGAGTGACTTCGTCTTCGGATTGCATCTCTGCCAGGAGTCGCTCCTCATCCGCTGGACAGAAAGGCCGCGAACGCCTCTCTTCCACACACGTCAGAAAACACTCCATATAGGCACGATGGGAAGGTGTCATAACCTGCTTCTTCGCCATGATTGTTCCCCCGATTCTAAAAACGGTTGAAGAGCCTATTTTCTCTCACCCTCCGGTTCGTGAAGACATGGCTTCTCGGTGAGATACGGAAGAGAAGAAGGGTTTTTCCACGCGAGGCACTGGCCTGCAAAAGCCTGAACGGACGCACTCTTGATGATGATCGCTTCCGGCTTCAGAACCGTCGCATACATCATAAGCAGGCTGATCGCATCTAGGAGCGAGCGATAGCCGGAGATGCCGGACATATCTATATAGACTTTGGTGAACGGCTTGCTCAACCGCAGCGCTGCCAGAACATCAAAACCGTCCAAGACCTCGAAATGGAGTTCAGGATGCATTTTGCGGGCGCGGGCGATACACTCTGGACTGATGTCGGTCGCAATAACCTCCTGACAATACGTGGCGAGCAGGGCCGTCGTTGTCCCCCACTCGCAACCGATTTCCAGGACGACATCCTGTGCCGTCACCCAGAGTGGAATCGTCGCCCGATACTCTTTGACTCCGCGGGTGGCGACAAACAGCGTTTTGTGCGGTCTTTGGGCCATCTGATTTTCTTCCTTTCCAAAAGAAAAAGCGCCCAGAGTTGTGTGTAGGCGAACCTACACACAACTCCAGGCGCTCTTTTGACTATTGAGCTATCACACCCGCACGAATGCGGATGCTCAACCTCCCGGGGTTGACGATTTGATGTTTATTTGTATCTTGCGCTCAGAAACTCCATGCCCTCAAGCATGGGAAGGAGCAAAGCGGTCATTATACGGATGCGTGTGAATAGTCTACCATGCCTGTCGGCCTCCTGTCAAGGTTTCCGGACTGTGAGCCTTAGCAGATTAAACTATGTCTCGATTCGATACGCCCTACGGGTTTACCAGCCTAGGATATGAATGATTAAATATTTGCTGAATCGTTGAATCGTATGATATAATAGGCTATGGAGGAAAAGTCTTATGCCCCAAGTGCTGGAACGGAACCTGGAAGAACTGACCTGTGATGCCTACAACGATGATCCTACCCGCGTTCGGCGGGTCGCCCGCATCATGCCTCCGGACGAGACCTTTGAGCAGGCAAGCGTCACCCTCAAAGCGATGGCCGATCCGGTACGTGCGCGTATCCTCTTTGCGCTTACGGTCGAACCGCTCTGCGTGTGCGAACTTGCAACCTTACTTGATATGTCCATGCCAGCGGTCTCGCATCACCTCAAGGTTCTCACCTTGTCGGGGCTGTTAAAGGTGAAAAAGGAGGGAAAGTTCGCCTGCTATTTGTTTCAAAATGAGTTGGTCAAAGAGATTCTCGCCGCCCTTCTTTCACGATGAGGCAGAAGAAAGGACACGATGGACGAGATGCTTACTCTTCTTTCAACGCTTACCTGTCCCATTTGCTCCTTTCAGAGCAAAGAACCGATGCCGGAAAATGCCTGCACCTGGTTCTACGATTGTAAGAATTGCGGCGAGCGCCTGAAACCGAAGCCTGGTGACTGCTGCGTATTCTGTTCTTATGGAGATGTACCCTGCCCGCCGAAGCAGTGTGATGCGGAGTGTAGCTCCTGCGGAGTGACGAAGGCGGAGGCTATGGCATGACAAAGAAGAGCTTTCTTCCTCTCATCGGGGGATTGATCGCTGCAATTGCGGCCTCGGCCTGCTGTATTCTTCCGCTCCTCTTAGGTGCTGTCAGCGCTGGAACGGTGGGACTGAGCACGGTGTTGGTTCCTTCCCGCCCCTTGTTTATCGCCCTCACTGTTTTTCTGCTTGGCAGTGCGTTCTACTTCACCTACCGGCCACAGAAAACAGGCTGCGAAACAGAGTGCTGCGTGCCGGATAAGCCCTTCCGTACTCGACGCTTCAACAAGGCGCTTCTATGGGTTGTAACGGTCTTCGCTCTCGGCGCTCTAGCGTATCCAGAGGTTGCGGCCTCTCGTGCCAGAAAGGATCCATCGAAGAAGCCGCCGGTGGTTGTATCCTCTTCCGCACAGAGTGCTGTCTTTACCATCGGCAATATGACCTGTGAGGAATGTACTCTTTCCATCGTCAAGGCGCTGAAAAACACTTCTGGTGTCTATGACGCCAAAGTGGACTTCGCCTCAAAGCGTGCCACGGTGCGCTACAATGCAAAGCGTGTGACAGTGGCAGAGCTTCGTAAAGCGATTGAAAAAACGGGCTACTCTGTGACAGATCCAGGGAAGCAGGTCGGAGGTAAGAAGGTGGAGAACGCGAAGGGTTCCATTCCGCTTACAACCCTCTCTGACGAACTGACGCTCAAAGAGGCGTTCAATAAAGAGAGTGACAAAACAAGGCTTGTTCTTCTTGTCTCTCCCACTTGAGGCATGTGCCGACAGGGGGCCTCTGTCATTCAACAAGAAGTGCTGAACACCATTCAAGACCCTACTCTTCGTGTCTTTATCGCCTGGGTTCCGATTCTACCCTCCGACAAGCACGCGCCTGATAACGATACGCTTTCGCTTGCCCCGGACAAACGGGCTACTCACTATTGGGATGAAAAAGGCAAGCTCCCCCGGCTTTTTCAGAAGATACTAAGTCTCACCCCGCGTCCTGCCTGGGATGTATATTTGATATATCCGCCTGGCGTTACATGGGAGCAAGAGCCGCCTAAGCCGGTCTACTGGCAGCACCAGTTAGGGGGCGTCACTGCTGCGCCACGGTTGGATGGAAAATCGTTTGCGGAAGAACTGCGTAAGGTTCTTAAGGAAGTTCCATAATGGCAGGCGTACAAGGGAGAGGAAACTACAAACTCATCATAACGAGAAAAGACGGCTCTCTGAAAGGGCCGTCTTTTCGTTATTTTCGCTCTCTCATGATTTAGCGAGAGGTTTGCGGTTCACACTGCGGGTTTCGGCAGTTTGACGCGAGATGGTGAAGATGTCCGCCGCGTGGAACCTCGAAGGTAAGCCGCAGTCTATCGGGGATTGTGGAACTTAATTTCGTCGGGGCTCCCAGTTGAAGAAAGAAACCGGTTGACTATAAGCCAACCGGATTTAGAATTGGAAGCTGCTTGTATGCTTTTCTGCCAATATCGCTGCTGGATTAGTCTCGCTCGGAAGCCGTTTGATAGCCCGATAACCATGCATTCTTAGCATATTATCCAGACTGTGCCAGACTGCAATCATTTCTGCCTTTACACTGCCAGCAATATTCGGATGGTCTCCGAGGACATCAAACAATTCTAGATGATCGCCCTCCTGGGCCAGGAGGATTCTCGCGTGACCATTCTCCGCGCCTGCGCGCAACTTATCGGTAAAGTCGCGTAAGATAGCGTCATAAACTTTTAGCTGCTCCAGGTTTAGCTCGGGTTGTTCTAAAGGGGCGAGAATGAATCTGTCTCCCGACTTCTTGAAAGAGCCGTCAACGGCTTTTGCGATACTGCCTTCCGCGTTTACCAGCATCGCTTGAAACATCCCTTCGCCGGTGAGTGTGATGTCAATTCGGCAGTCGACAGGAAGATTGTAGAACAATCTCAAATACCCGGCAATCTCATTCGGTATGGCCTGATATTCTCGATACGTTCGCAGAAATGCAACCGGGTCAAGGATCGTCAGTTTCGGGAACTGGATGCAAAAGTTAGCATCGTACATCAGATCCAGCAGATCGTTGTCTCGACTGACAAGATAAGAAGCGCCAGAAGCGATTGCCAGGTTGATGTAAGGTTCATCTTTCGGATCGCGCTCATATGCGAACTGTTGCGGCACATCGGGAATGATGGTTGCCTTACGGATCAGGGCTTGGAGAAAGGTATCTACATAGGCTTGGGTTAGGATGGGGAACTTACGTTGCAGTTTGGGGCGTGTAAGCACGTCCTGAACTTCGGTGAGGATACGAGCGCTCAAGAAGAGTTCGACTTGATTATCTTCTACAAGTTTCAAACAAGCGGCGGCTGGGCCGGTAACCTGAGACACGCCTTGCAGGAATACCATGCAATCAAACACAACAGATAGTCGTGTGTAATCGCTTCTCACCTCTGTTTTCCTTGTCTCTCCTGATACGCTTCCTCGCGCGCTTCCAAGAACAGTTGATCTAGCTCCTCTTCACTCATGCCGCTCTCGGCAACTTGCTGACGAAGTGGGGCAAGTAATTCAGAGAGAGTAGGAGAGTGCAGGTCTTTGTTCAACAGATGACGAATATATTCCGACCGGTCGCCGCCCTGCTGACGAATACGCTCATCCAGAAGATGAAGCGTTTCCTCAGATATTCCAGTCACTTCAATAGTATGAGTCGATGTTGCCATGTTCTTCTCTCTACAATTCTATTCTCCCTATTATAGCAAAAACATCCCACAATCGGAAGGCTGACATGATGCCATACTTGAATTGGAAGGTGGCGCTCCTTATCCTGCTGGCCAGTTTCTGCTGTAGGAGCGTCGCCGCTCAGAAATCCTTGACTTCCGAGCAGTTTACTGCGGACTTCGATGCCATGTGGGCCGGATTGCGAGATGGTTATGCCTACTTCCATACCAAAGAAACGGATTGGAATAGGGTCCGGGAACTGTACCTCCCCCAGGTCGCGGCAGTCAAGAGCGAACGCGACTTTATCCCCTTGCTGGAGCGGATGCTGGAGGAACTGTACGACCCGCACTCGAACCTGAACACCAACCTGGGTACCTCTCCCCGACTGGTGCCTACGGGGCTGGACCTGTGGGCGGAGTGGATCAAGGGACGGGCCGTCATCACCCAACTACGCACCGGCTTCAGCGCCGAGCAGGCCGGACTCAAGGTGGGCATGGAGATCGTCTCCATCAACGGGGTTCCAATCCAGGCTGCCGTCGTACGTCGCCTGCCTCGATCTCTGAAGAGGGTAAACGCGGACGTGAAGAACTGGGCTTTACGTGCCGTGCTGGCAGGAACGCACGACCAGCGGCGCGTGATCGAAGCCAGAGATCGGCGTGGGGGCGTAACGGCCTATCGGCTCGATTTACTAACGCATACCACGGTAGATGCTTACGAGTACACTCCGAAAGTCGAGTGGAAGATGCTGCCGCAGCAGATCGGATACATCAAAATCAACGACCTGATCTCAGAGGAGATAGTTGTCCAGTTCGATGCCGCTCTGGAGAGCGTGCGGACAAGCCGAGGTTTGATCCTGGATCTACGCGACATCCCGAGGGGAGGCAATACCGACGTTGCCGAGCCGATCCTGGGGCGTTTTATAGATCGGCAAATGGGGTATCAGCAGGTGGTTCCTTTACATGAGCCGGCCTATATCAGAGAGGTCGCGCCGCGTGGGGAGTGGACCTTTCGCGCGCCCATGGTGGTTCTGGTCAATCACTGGACGGGCAGTATGGCGGAGGGCATGGCCATCGGCTTAGATGGCATGCATAGGGCGACCGTAGTGGGAACGCATATGGCCGGCTTGAATGGCGGCATCTTCAATCTCAAGCTTCCAAATACTGAGATCGGGGTCAATTATGCGGGTGAGAGGCTTAATCATGTCAATGGAACGCCGCGAGAGAAGTTCGTGCCGACGGTGTCCGTCAATTTGCTGGATAAGCGATGGGATCACGTGCAGGACCCCATCCTCGACGCAGGCTACAAACGCCTGAGCCAATATATCGGCGATAGACTTTCTCAATAGACGAGGAGACTTTGCACATGCGCAGCGCGTGGAACTTACTTCTCTGCCTGGTAACCATAAGCCTCTTCCTGGGCTCTCAGAGGGTCGCCTGGGCGGGGCCGCCCTTTATCACGGATGATCCGGAACCGGTAGACTACCGCCATTGGGAAGTCTATTTCGCTTCGCTCTATAACCACAGCACGGATGGCACGATAGGCACGGCCCCGCATATCGAGGTCAACTATGGCGTGCGCCCCAATGTGCAACTCCATCTCATCGCGCCGATGGCTTACAGCCAGTTGAGCGGGATGCCCACGCAATATGGGTTCGGGGACACGGAACTCGGCGTAAAGTACCGCTTTGTGCAGGAGACCTCCGCCCGCCCGCAGGTAGGCATCTTCCCCCTCATCGAGGCCCCGACAGGCGATAGCAGCCGGGGATTGGGCAACGGACAGACGCAGCTCTTCCTGCCGGTCTGGCTGCAGAAGAGCTGGGGGAAGTGGACCTCCTATGGCGGGGGCGGATACTGGTACAATCCCGGCGTCGGCAATAAAAACTATTGGTATGCCGGCTGGCAGGTTCAGCGCAGCGTCTCAAAGCAGTTGGCGCTGGGCGCCGAGATATTCTACACGACGCCCAGTGTAGTGGGCGAGACGGACCGGACCGGGTTTAATATAGGAGCGATGTACGATTTCGATGAAGGGCATCATCTGCTCTTTTCCGCCGGCACCGACATTCACGGCTCCAACCGGGGCATGATGTACCTGGCCTACCAGTGGACATTCGGCCCGCACGAGCCGGCTAAGAAGTAGAAGGCAATGTGTGGATGGTCTCACCCCATTGCGCGATTCTCCCTGCTGTGCTATAATCGCAATGTCTTAATCCGGCGGTTTTTCTCCTGCCACAGCAAGATTGGCGGCAGGCAGGGTCTCAGGCGGACGAGGTTCTCCCATTGGATAGCATTCAGAGGATACGACGACCGTTGCGTATCCCCGCCATCATCATCGCAGCGCTCTATATCTTTCTCTGCACTTTCGGGCCGCTGACCCATACCCATCTCGCGCAGATGGGGGATGATTCTGCGACCCTCTCGATTTCGCAGGGACATATGAATGCGCTTCCTGCCGCCACCCTCCAGAGGGGGGCCTCGCACTCCACTCGCTGTCCGTATTGTGAATGGGAGGCGAACTGCCTCTCCGCTGCCCTGGTTCGCTATCAGATCCCACATACATCTTTAGAATCCGCCTACTCCTTTCCTCTCGTCTGCTACCTGGATAGCCGGTACCTGCTGCACCTCTCCTCGCGTGGACCTCCTGTTACGTAAGTACACCTCCTGTCCATACGGAACCGTTCTCCCCTTTGCGACCCCCTTGGAAGCAAGCGGCGCGATTGGCTGGGGAGCGGCATCGATTTACGGGCCAATCCCGGCGCGATGTCACGTGTCGGCGCCTGCATTCCTTCCCATCGGCTAACGGTGACCCTCCTGTGTCGGAAGCCTCGCTTCCGGCCCAAAACAGGGCGCTCCTCCCAAGGAGTATTCTACGGATGACCTGTCATACTCTGGCTGCATGTACCTGTGCGGTTCTCTGGACCGCTCTCTTATCCTGCCCGACAGCGGGGCAGGGGAGCGCCAACAAGGGCGCTCCGACCCCCATGGCGATACGCTCACAGACAGCGACCTTACCACCGGCGATCCCCGAACCCCTCGCGGTGGAGGAGGCGGTTCGGATCGGCGTGGCGCGCAATCCGCAGACCGCTGCGGGCGTGGCGGGCGTCGCGTCCGCTGCAGCAAACTATAAATCCCTGACCGCCTTCCCCAGCCTGCAACTGGGAGTTACCCGCGCACAGGGCACCAGCACGGCGCCCACCCTGAATGGGAACGAGTCGGATACCTTTATTGATCTGGGAGAGGTCCTCGATACCAGCGGCCAGCGCCGCTACCAGGCGGCGGGGGCCAGGGCGCAGTTGGGGGCGACGCGCTACCAGTTGGACGAGACGAAGCTCAGCCTGGAGCAGCAGATCCGGGATGCCTACTGGTCGCTGGCGGCGGCGCAGGCGCTCACTCAGTACAACCTGGAGAGCCTGCAGGAGGCGCAGCGCGTCAATAAGCTCGTCCATACCCAGCAGGAGGCGGGCGCCGCTCCTCAGGTAGATGTGATCCGCTCCTCCATCGATGTCGCCAACGCACAGCAGGCGTATATCACCGCGCAGGGGGCCGAGCGCTCCGCGCTTGCCGCATTCAATCTCCTGCTGGTTCGCCCGCCGACCGCGCCGATCAAGCTCGCCGACAACATCGAGGCCGGCGTAGACAGCAAGGCGGCCACCCCGAGCATTCCGGACCTGGCGGCGCTGACCAGGTCCGCCCTGGCCAACCGCGCCCTCGTCAAGTCGGCCATCGAGCAGGTCCATGTGGCGGACTACGCCGTCAAGCAGACGCGCGCAAGCCGCTTCCCGGACCTCTCCGTGGATTACGAGCGCTCCCTCCAGCAGACGACGGATACCGTGCTGCTGAACGTCCGGTTCCCGCTGCTCGACTTCGGCAGCACCTCCTACTCCGTAAAGGCGGCGGAGGAGACCCGGAAGCAGGCGACCGCACAAAAGGAGCAGGCCGAACAGCAGGTGATCCAGCAGGTTGCCCAGGCTTATCAGGATATAACGCAGGCCCAGGCGCTGCTGGTGAGTTACCTCACCGATATTCTCAACCCCTCCACGACCCTGCGGGATATGGCGCAACTCGGCTACAAACAGGGCGCTACGGGCATACTTCCCGTGATCGATGCGGAGACGACGCTGCGCAATGCCCGTACCGGCTATGTCAATAGCCTGCTTGCGGTGCATAAGGCGCTGGATGAGTTGAACGCGGCGCTGGGAGTTCCCGCGCCTCACTGACGACGGATTTATATGCTTTTACAATGGTGGTGAAGACGACGATGAACAGTGATCTCTTCCGGAAGGAAACACGAAATCGAGCGCCTGTATGGCGGGTGCTCCCAGCAGCCCTGGCCCTTGCGACTCTGCTGGCAGGATGCCACAGTAAGCAGGATGCGGCCTCCGGCGGTCATGAAGAGGGCGGTGCGCACCTGATCACCGTGGGGGGCAACTCCGGCCTGGCGCTGGACGAGGCCGGCCGCAAGCTGGCGGGGGTGACCGTCGAAACCGCCGATATCTCGGATCTCTCCCCCTCGGTGCAGCCGACCGGGGAAGTGGCGCCCACCGATGTCGGGACGGTGCAGGTGACTTCGCGCCTGCCCGGCAAGATCACCCAAGCCCGTGTGGGCGTCGGCGCCCACGTGCATCAGGGCGATATGATCGCGACCGTGGATAGCGTGGACCTCGCCCAGGCGGAGGCGACCTACCGGACCGCAGACGCACACGCCAGGCTGGCCTATAACCAGCTTATCCAGCAGCGGAAGATGGCCGGCTTCGGCACCATCAGCGAGCAGCCGATTGAGGATGCGCGCAAGGCGCTCTCCGCCGCCGAAGCCGCCGTCTCCAGCGATGAAGCTCAGATCGCGTTGGACAAACTCACGCTGGAGAACACCAGGCAATTGGTGGACCTGGGGGAGATCACCCGTAAGCCGGTCGAGGATGCCCAGAACGCCTATGCCCAGGCGCAGGCGGCGCTGGCGCAGGCGAAAGTCAACCTCCACTCGACCAAGGCCAACCTGGACCGCGCCACCATCCTCTTCAATGGCGGGGTCTTCTCCAAGCAGCAGTTCGAGGATGCGGAGACCGCCAACAACAATGCCATCGCCTCTCAAGATCAGGCCACCACGCAGGAGAAGCTCGCCAGCGAAGAGTTGAAGCGGCAGCAGGCCATCTATTCGAAGAACCTGAACGGCGCTTCGGCGCTGCAGCAGGCGCAGAGCAAACTGCAGCAGGACCAACACACCTACGCCAGCGACCTGACCGCCCAGGAGTTGGCGCGCAAGCAGTTGGCCCGCGCGCAGGTGGTATACAAGTCCGGCATTCCCGTCTCGCAGGCCCTGCAATCGGCGCAGGACAATTATGACGAAGCCGAGGTGGCCCTCCAGGGCGCAATCGCAGCGCTGAGGCTGTATGGTGTGTCGCCCTCTACCAGCGTCGCGCAGATGGCGAATGGGCATGTGGTCATTCCGGTCGTATCGCCGATAGATGGCATCGTCACGGCGCGCAATATGGTGGTCGGGCAGATCACCGATATCTCCACGCCGCTGGTCAAGGTCGTGAACCTGGATCGGGTCTTTGTGGATGCGCAGGTCTACGAGAAGGATATCGCCGGCATCCGCATGGGCGATCCCGTCAAACTCCAGGTCGCTGCCTTCCCCACGCGCACCTTCCACGGCCAGGTGACCTATATCGCCAACGAAGTCAATCCGGATACGCGCACGTTGACTGTTCGTACCGAGGTAGAAAACCCCGGCTGGCTCTTGCGGCCCAGCATGTACGCTACGGTCCTGATCGGCAGTCGCAACACGACGCGTGCGCTCTCCATTCCTGCGGATGCGGTCCTCCAGGAGGGAACGCACCAGATCGTCTATGTGGAGACCTCGCCCGGCCAGTATGTCCAGCACACGATTACCGTCGGCACGGCGGTCAGCGGGCGGGTGCCGGTGCGGAGCGGCCTGTCGGCGGGAGATAGGGTGGTGGTGACCGGCTGCGTGCTCCTCCAGCAGGAGCAGGACAAACTGCAGAGTGAAGAGAAGGGGGCGAAATGATCAATCGTTTCCTTGCGGGCGTACTGCGCCAGCGCCTGGTATCGCTCGCGGTGGGCATCCTGGTCATCGCAGGCGGCATCATGGCCGTGCGAAGCCTCAACATCGATGCCTTTCCGGATATCACTCCGGCGCGCGTGGAGGTGGATACCAGCGCGACCGGTCTCGCCAGCGAGGAGGTGGAGAAGCTCGTCACGCACCCGCTCGAAGTGGCCCTGCAGGGCATCCCGAAGGCGACCAAGATCCTGTCCACCTCCAAGTTCGGCATCTCCGTCGTTACCGTCTACTTCGAGGACGGCACCGACGTGTACTGGGCGCGCGATCAGGTGTTCCAACAGTTGTCCGGAGTGACCATGCCGCCCGGCGTCACGCCCTCCATGGGGCCGAACGATACCGGGACCGGTCAGATCTTCATCTATGCGGTGAAGAGCCCGAACCGCTCGAACATGGAGCTACGTACGCTCCAGGATTGGGTGATCACTCCCGCGATGAAGACCGTGCCGGGCGTGGCGGACAACCTCTCCTTCGGCGGCGAGGTGAAGCAGTACCAGGTGCTCATCGATCCGGATCGGCTGCGCGCCTACGGCCTCGGCATTGATGATGTCTCCACGGCCATCGGGAAGAACAACCAGAACAGCGGCGGCAACTTTGTACAGCATGGCGGGCTGCAGTACATCGTGCGCGGCATCGGCCTGATCCAGACGGCGGAAGACATCGGCAATATCGTGATTACGGCGAAGCGGGGCGTGCCGATCTATGTCAAGAACATCGCCACCGTTCAGATCGGGCCGGAGGTCCGGCAGGGCGCTGTGACGGAGGATGGGAAAGGCGAAGTGGTCGCGGGCATCACGATCCTCCGCCTGGGCTCCAACACGGCGGATGTGATCACGTGGGTGAAGCAGAAGCTGGCAGATTTGAAGAAGGACCTGCCCAGCGACGTCTCCATCGTGCCGCTCTACGATCAGTCCATCCTCATTGTCCATAGCGTGACCACGGTGCGCGACGCGCTCATCGCGGGCGAGATCCTGGTCATCTTCATCCTGTTCCTTCTGCTGAGCAACTTCCGCGCGGCCACGGTGTCGGCCCTCGCCGTGCCGGGCTGTATGCTGGTCGCCTTTATGCTGATGTGGCGCGCGGGCATCTCCGCCAACCTCCTCTCCCTGGGCGGCCTGGCCATCAGCATCGGCATGATGATCGATGCCAGCATCGTCATCACGGAGAACATCTACCGCAACGTCACCGAAGACCTGCACACGCACGAATCCTTCGACCAGGCGGTGCTGCGGGGCGCACAGCAGATCGGGCGCCCGGTCTTCTTCGCCATCCTGATCGTCATCGCCGCGTTCATTCCGCTGCTGGCGCTGCAGGGGATCGAGGGGCGGCTGTTTGTGCCCCTGGCGCTGACGATCATCTTCTCGATGGTCGGTTCGGTGCTGATGGCGTTTGTCATCGCGCCGGCCCTCTGCGCGGTCCTGCTCCGGTCGGACCACCCCGCTCCGGCCAACCGACTGGTGCGCTGGATGCGCCGGACCTATGAGCAGAACCTGAACCGCTCTGTACAACGGCCCTGGTACATCACGGTCATCTGGCTGGGGGTTACGGCCACGAGCCTCTGGCTCTTCTCGCAGACGGGGTCCGAGTTCCTCCCGAGCCTGGACGAGAATAACTTCCGGATCCGGGCCACATTGCCGACCAGCATCTCGCTGGAGGCCGCCACCAATATCTCGCTGGAGATGGAGCGGATCATCCTGAACAACCCGAATGTGGAGCATGCGATCGCGTATACGGGCCGCGCCACGTTGGGGGGCGATCCGGAATCGGTCAGCAACTGCGAAATCTCCGTCCCGCTCAAGCCGCCCAGCCAGTGGGTAGGCGCCCACAGCAAGGCCGAACTGGAGACGCAACTGCGCGATAGCCTCTCCAAGCTCCCAGGGGTGGAGTTCGAGTTCTCTCAAGAGCTCGAAATGCGCAACGATGAGCTGATCTCCGGCTACAATACCCCGATCACGATCTATGTGCGCGGCGACGATACGCGCGTGCTGTTGGCGACGGCGAACCAGATCGCCGCCACGATGAAGGGTATCCCAGGTGCGGCGGACGTGGCCGTCCCGCCGGTAGCCGGCATTGACGACCTCGATATTATCCCGGACCGCGAGGCCATCGCGCGCTACGGCATCAACGTGTCGGATGTGATGGATGTGGTGCAGTCGGCCATCGGCGGCTCGCAGGCGTCCACGCTCTACCAGGGGGAACGCCAGTTCGCGATCCAGGTGAGGCTGCAGCCCCAATACCGCAACAACATCGAGACTATCCGCAACCTCCTCGTCACCTCCTCCTCCGGCCAGAAGATCCCGCTCAGTTCGCTGGCCACCGTGGAAGTGCGGCAGGGGCTGGCGGAGATCGGGCGAGAAGACGCCAAGCGGCAGGTTGCGGTCGTGGCGGACGTACAGGGCAGATCCGTGGGCAGCATCGTGGAGGATGGCAAGCGGGCGATTGCACAAAGAGTGATCCTCCCCACCGGCTATACGATCACCTGGGGCGGCGCGGTGGAAGAGCTGCAGCATGCGCTGAACACGCTGTTCTGGGCCGTCCCGATCTCCCTGCTGCTGATCTTTATTCTCGTCTACGCCTGCTTCAACTCCATGCGGGATTCGCTGGTCGTGCTGACGACAATCCCGTTGGCGATCATCGGCGGCACGGTGCTGCTGCTCTGGTTGGGGCTTCCCATCTCCGTTCCGGCGATCATCGGCTATATCGCCAACTTCGGCACCGAGGTGCAGAACGGCACCATCATGGTCTCGTTCATAGACCGGTGGCGCAAACATGGGCTCTCCGCCAGAGAGGCCGCCGTGCGCGGAGCCACCGAGCGGCTTCGCCCGGAGATCCTGAGCGCCTTGATCGGCGTCATCGCGCTCATTCCGTTTCTCATGTCCTCGGGTATCGGGGCGACCGTCGAACGGCCCCTCGCCGCCGTCGTGATCGGCGGGATCGCCCTCTCGCGTCCTCTGGCCTGGTTCCTCCTCCCGACCCTCTACGTCTGGTTTGATCGGTCGGAGAGGCAGCCGACGGCTACGGAGCTGCCCACCGAGTAGGGGAAGGGGAAAACACGCAACATCTCAGGTTCGAGTCCTGCAAGGGCTCCTCCAGGACTCGAACTACGGGCTAGCATGCGGGGCGTTTAGGGCGAATAAAGGGCTCGTTGTACGACCTTTCGCCCTTCCTTACCGGCTATGGTATAATGGGGCAATACAAGGCGAAAAAGGAACCACACGTATGCCACAGACAAAATACAGCAAAGAAGAGATTGCCCGGCGGGGCGAAGAACTCTATGAAAACAGCATTCGCCCCAAAGTGGAAGCAGAATTCGATGGCAAAATCCTTGCGATTGATATAGGCTCCGGCGACTATGAGATCGCGGATACCACCTTGCCTGCTGCAGACCGCCTCCGCCTTCGCCACTCCGATGCCGAAATCTATATCCTGCGGATCGGTCATGATACGGTCTATAGTTTCCACGGCCTGCCGTCAAAGCGAGCGAAGCGGTGATTACCGGCCGAGTCGTCGGGCGTTATGCCCTGGTACCCTGAGAGTTGGTGGCCCTAACAGCCGGGGCGAAGCCGACTTCTTCCTTGACACCGGATTTGCCGGTTTCCTGACGCTGCCGTCCGAAGACATCGCGAAACTGGGGCTTACTTATGTCGGCGTTCAGCCCTCCTTATTGGCCGATAACAGCCGGACCTTGCTCTCTATCTATCGTCTGATGGTTCTCTGGGACGACCAAGAGCGTGAGATCGATGTGCTGGAACTGGAGGGCGCTCCCTTGCTCGGCATGTCTCTTCTGGAAGGTTTCGATGTGCGCATTCAAGCGGTAGATGGCGGCCTTATCACTATTGAGCGACTGTAATATGCAGACTGAATGGCGCTTCCGTTGTCGCTGACTGTATAGTGCGATGCCTGTTCGCCTGTTCTACCCTTCTGTCTCCCCCAGCGCGTAGGCCATCGTCTATTCCATATTGCGTCAAGTGAGTTCATCTGTCCGACCGAGGAAAAGCGGGAGCAGCGCTTATTTCACCGTGATGGTTGCCACGTCCGCTTCAAAGCGAGACTTCGGGGTCCATCGGGGGCCAAAAGCGCCCCTGCTCTGAATGCGCCCGGTTAAATATAATTTAATTTCGGCTTAAGCTCAGTTTAAGAAATGCCTGCTAGACTGTGCAGGTCGCGCTCCGTATGTCTTATACCTGTTTATGCTACGGGAAAGCTTCCCCTTGGATGCCGCGCGGCAACCTATATCAACCATACCCCGAGCGTTTGCAGACGCTCGGGGTATCTGGAGCGGGGTGTTATTGCGCAACACCCTGATCGGTTGCACTATACCACGCCTTAGCTCCAGCCCTCTCTCCTATCAAGATCTCTCGAAAGGAATAGGCTCTATGACACGTTTCTTTCGGCGTGGATTCACGCTGATCGAATTGCTTGTCGTTATCGCGATCATCGCGATATTAGCTGCAATTCTCTTCCCCGTCTTCGCCCAGGCGCGCGAAAAAGCGCGGCAGACGACCTGTACCTCCAACATGAAGCAAGATGGCCTCGCGCTCCTCATGTATGCACAAGACTACGACGAAATGTTTCCCTGGTCGGCCATCCCGGTACCCGGCACGGGGCTGGTAGTTTGGTATGAGACCGTGGAACCCTATGTGAAGGCAGGGGCAGGCCAGGATCTTAGCCAGAACTTCGTTGGAGGCGGAGGCATCAAGCAAGCCGCTTTCTGGATCTGTCCCAGCTTTGTGAACAACCAGGTTCCGGTTGGCGCGGGAAGCCCCCCGATGCCGCCGAACCCACCGAATCGCGGGCCGGATCCTGCCCGCAGCTATGCAGCGAACGGGTGGCTGATGCCGCAAAGCGGATCGGCCATCAACGTGGTCTGGTATCCGAACCCTAGCGGCCCACAGGGCCTGCCTTCTCTCAATGCGCCTGCCTCCGTGGTGCTTCTGGCACATGGGCGGGGTTCCTCCACCATCGTGGGCGGAGACGACACCAACTGCCTGGGGACGGAAACAGGTTTCCCGGCCGGCGCCTTCAACAATTACTGCGGCGCCCGGTTCCGCCACACCGGCGGTACGCCCTATCTCTTGGCGGACGGGCATGTCAAGTGGTATCGTGGCCCGAATTCCTGGGAATTGGAGAGTTTCACCGGCGTGGCCTTCCGCAAGTCTTTGGCGCCCAATGCCAGCGCCTGGTTCCGGGAGGACTGAAACGATGCGCACTACCTTTGTGGGAAGAGTGTTCCTGGCATGCATCGTCCTGCTTGCCGTGATGCCTATGGCTTACGCGCAGGACACGGCCGCGAAGGGCGACCGGCAATCGGCGGTTCCGCGGCTCTATGTCGCCACAGGGCCTACGTCCGAAGCCGACCTGGCTCGGCTTCGAGCGGCGATTGGAAAGCTTGCAGGCGTTCAAAAGGTCGAGGCGCGCGCAGAGTTCGGCGCAATCACGGTCACGATTGACGGGGACGGAAGCTCGACGCAGTCGCTGTTTGCCGCTGCCGCCAAATCGGTCGGGTTCGTGCTGCGGCCGGTGTCTCCGCGCTACTATATCGCCACGGGTTCGGAGGTGGAATCCGACCTCAGCCGTTTGCACATGGCATTGGAGAAGGTACCCGGCGTGGAACAGGTCGAGATGAGCGGGCGGACCGGAGGCGCGGGGGTCCGTATCACGGGAGTAATGGGATACCCCACGCTAACGGCTGCCGGAAAAGTCGCAGGTTACGAGTTGCGCGAGCTCGCTTCCTACGTCGCTGCGGGGTCGTCGGCAAAGGCAGATCTGGACCGTCTGCACGCGGCGCTCGGTAAGACAGCGGGCGTGGAGCAGGTCGAAATGCAGGGTCTCATCGGCGGCGCTACCCTCCTCATCTATGGGGACGTCGGGGAAGCGGCGCTCGCCGCCGCCGCGAAGCCCGCCGGCTTCGCGCTCTGGTCGCTCGGCAGCCCCTCCGGGCCGCGCGTCTTCAGGATCAAGAGCGGATCCGGCACGCTGGATTCGGAAAAGCTCCGGCAGGCGCTTCAGAAGCTGGAGGGGATCGGCGAGATCGAGATCCGCACCGACTCCGACGGCCCGCAACTCTCCATCACCGGCGGGAGCGCTCAGCCCGAGGGCATCCTGGCAGCCGCAGCCGCGGCGGGATTCACCTTGCGCCCGGTCCGAACCGTTGCGCTGCCTACCCTGACACCGGAAGCCGACCGGAACACGCCGCCGGACTACGACAACAGAGTCCTGGAGGAGCTGGCGGTCGTGGGGATGCCGCCTCCGGATTTCAACCTGCTCAGTAAAGATGGGGGAACGCAGATCCGGCTGTCCGACTATCTCGGCAAGAAACCCATCGTCCTGATGTTCGGGAGCTGTACTTGACCGCCCTTCCGGACCCAGGCTGGGTCCCTCGAACGGCTCTACCAAACCTACAAGGACCGTGTGACCTTTGTGCTGGTCTACATCCGGGAAGCGCATCCCGGCTCCATCATCTCTTTTCCTGCGGAAACGGGAGGAAAGAGGCTGGAGATCATGGCTCAAACGGATAGCGTGGGGGATCGGCTGCGGAACCTGCGTCAATTTCTCTCGCTCTCCGGGCTAACGATGCCCGCTGTGATTGATGACGAGGTGAACTCGGCCAAACGGGCTTATGCGGGGTGGCCGGACCGGCTCTACGCCATCGGACTGGATGGGAAGATCGCCTTTAAGAGCGCCCCCGGTCCCATTGGCTTCAAGGTGCCCGATCTAGCGGAATGGCTGCGCCAAAACGTCCATTAACCTCTGATTGGGATAGCCGGCTGCATTCCATCGCTCCGCTGCTCCGGCTATCCACGCGATCAGGATCTTCTCGAAAGGAGTGTTCTCATGAAACGTATCTCTCGGTACGGGTTCACGCTCATCGAATTGCTGGTAGTTATTGCGATTATTGCGATTCTGGCAGCGATCCTCTTTCCTGTCTTTGCTCAGGCGCGCGCCGCAGCGCGTAAGGCTACCTGCATCTCCAACAACAAGCAAGCCGTTCTGGGCCTCCTGATGTACGTGCAGGACTACGACGAGACGCTTCCATACTGTTCCAATAACGGGGACAGTTCCAGGCCGCGCATCGATTGGTACGACGCCATCGAGCCGTACGTTAAGGTCGGCGCTCAATTGTACGCCTCCCCTCCGCCCGGCGGGTTTCCGCGCAGCCAGCCGACCTTTTGGATCGACCCGGATTTTCAGAACCGGTCCGTCCCGATGGCGCCCGGCGATCCGACGCCCTGGGTCAAAGCAAACTCGAGCTACGATCCCTCCCGAGGCTACGCCGCCAACAATAACCTCATGCCCTATTTCCAGAAAACGGCGCCCTACCCGTACAACACATTCCCTGCCCTGACCTATCCCGGAAGCGTCCACTCCATTGCAGAGATCAATGCACCGGCGCAGGTTGTCCTCATCGCGCACACTCTCTCCTCCTCCGCTGTCGGCGGCGACGACTGGTTCTCCGGCTGTGATACCAGTGGTTACGATGTGAATATGCCGCCAGGCGGCGCTTCGCCTGCGAAGGGCAATCCGGGGAACTATTGCGGCGCCCGGTATCGGCACAATGGCGGGGCGGTGTATGCCCTTGCCGACGGGCATGCAAAGTGGTTCAAAGGGCCGAGCAGTTCCTGGCGTGCCCCCAGCACCACTAACGTGGCGTATATGAAATCCCTCGCTCCGAACGCCACCGCGTGGTTCCGAGAAGACTGATCCTATCTACGAAGCATCCATCCGTGCGTTGGGGCCGTACGGATGGTTTCGCCTGCTTTAGCGTGACCACGATCGTTCAAGCGATAGGAATGCCCAAAAGTCAAGGAGGGGAGAATTATCGCTTGCCGTATTGCGAGGGGAGGAGAGCAGCGCTTATTTTACCGTGACGGTTGCGACGCCCGATTCAAAGCGATACTTTGGGTTCCATCTGGGGCCAAAAGCGCCGATGTCCACGGTGTACGTGCCGGCCTGGGTGGGCGTCCAGGAGTAGGTGTAGGTTCTGGATTGGCCCGCCTCGATGCGCTGGCCCATGGTGAACTGCTGGTTCACTTTCGCGCCGTTCGCATCCTTGACCTCCATGTCGATCA
>Ga0070734_10002247_pt1 | contig 24217 bp, 23 predicted proteins | sample Coa_R1_8_FD_66444 | JGI IMG/M metagenome (GOLD analysis project Ga0070734, IMG submission 66444) | Surface soil microbial communities from Centralia Pennsylvania, which are recovering from an underground coalmine fire - Coalmine... | ecosystem: Environmental > Terrestrial > Soil > Unclassified ...
CCTGCTGCGCGAGTTTCTCCACATTCGCGCGTTGACCCTGCGACGGAACCTTTCCTTTCAGCGTCACCACTCCGTTATTCACGTCATAGCTGACAGCCCGATTCATTTTGTGCTCCAACAGCATCGCTTCAAGATTCTTGTCGATGCCGTCATCGAGTTTCGAATCAACCTTCTTGGCGGTGCCGTCGTCGCTCTTCGGGCGTACGCCGATCTCGTCTGCCACGACGGCCGAACCAGCCTCTGACTTGGCGATCGATTCGGCGCGCGCCTTGTCGTCGTCCGTCGCAACGTCGCCCGTTAACGTCACCACGTTCTTGTCGCGATCCTGGCTGACGTGCACATCCGACAATCCAGCACTATCCAGGCCGTGCCGGACGTTGTCCGTAACATCGGGAGCTTTTGTACTCGTGCAGGCAAGGGTAATGGCAAGCGCCATCCCTATCAGTAAGCTGCTAAGTGATTTCATAAATTTTTCCCCTCTTCCGGCGGACTTAACGAAATGCCCGATCCGGCTGATCCGAGCGCTCCTGCAATATTCGGACGAGGAGTCGCGGTCAACTATCGACGGAAGAATGTAGAATGCAGCAAGCCGTCAATTAAGGAAGAAGCCAACGAAGCACTAGGGCGACCCTAGACCTCCCCAGATTCTTGTGTAGGGTGGCCTTCGCCCCCGGCGCGCCAGCGCCGATGAGCGGTCGGCCTCACCACGCTGCCCTTTGAAAATACCTCTGCCGACAGCGAGAGATTTTGAATGCAGCGCTATGCGGCGCGATCGCGGAACGAAATCCCTCTCCAGCCCACGTTCAGCTTCACGGGACCGGTTTTATCGAGCAGATAGTCGCGAAAGCTGCTCGACTGCTATTGTTCCGGCGATTCAAGTAATCCGCGTTTCACCGGGGTTGCGATACATGTTCCGCAAGCTTCTCGACCCTCGCTGACGCCCCCAGCGGCTAAAGCCCAAATCGTTCTGTGCGCTTACGCGGCGCTGGAAGCACCGCTCTTCCACAGTGCTCGCTGGGTTCGTGGCGAAATCTGATGGCACGACTGTCGGCCGCGCCTTTCAAGGCGGAGGTCTGATCGGTCCGCACTCCAGCAGCTCAGCTCTACTCTTTTTCAGCAGACTCCACGCTCCCTGTAGCCTTCCTCAGCAGCTGAAGCCGGGCGGGCCTTGCGGTGCTGACGACGCGAGTGAACTCGCGCCCTTCCCGGTTCGTGGTTGTCTCCAGCGGCTAAAGCCAAAATCTCTCTGTGCGCTTACGCGGCGCTGGAAAGCGCCGCTCTTCCACGCTGCTCGCTGGGTTCGCGGCGAAAGCTGATGGCACGACTGTTGGCCGTACCTTTTAAAGCGTAGGTCTGATCGGTCCGCACTGTAGCAGCGCAGCTCTATTCTTCTTCAGCAAGTTCCACGCTTCGCGATAGCCTTCGTAGCAGTAGCAGGCCTTTTTCTTCGGCATCGTGATGGGGCACAGCATGGCCATCCACTTTCTTCGCTTGCCCAGCAGCAGCACTGCCGGGATCAGATACCAGGCGTTTTCTGGAATCACATAAGCGGCGAAGAGGTCGATCTGATCGAGCGAGTAGTCACACTTTTTCAGATGATTCGGCATGAACTGGCAGAGATATCCTGCGCCGGAACGCATGGTGGTGGATTTGACCTGCACCCGTAGATAGTTGCCTTGGTGTTCGATGCCGACGTCGTAGGCTTTCGTGTCTCCCCAGGGCTTGCTGACGGCGAAGCAGCGCTGGGCTGCCGCTGCCATGAATTGCAGCTCGACCCATTCGCCGCGCTCTTTAAAAGTCTTGAATTTCTCCCAGTACTTAACCCTGTGCACGCCCCGCCCCTGTCCCTGAAACACAAAAGGCGCGACCATGGGCCGCGCCTTCTTGCTGAATTTTTCTCTATATATTCAGAATATCAAGTTGGGAGGGGTAAATGTAACATCGATTCCGGCTTTATATTTGGCGTGATTGCATGGAGTTAAAGTCAATCGTGTAGTTTCTGCCTATTGACAAGATTTCAGAGAAACGTCCCTGAGCGCACATACATCACCGCAATGCTTGATCAAGAACTTTTGAAATCGGTGGCGGAGCAGATGATGACTTCGGGAGAGGTCAGCGTTGGCGGGAAAACTCTGCGGGTGATGCGGACTGGGGCGCGGCGATTTCGGACGGTGCGGTTTGTGATGGATGGAGTGGAGTATCAGGCGATTGAGCAGAATCCGGAGAAACCGAGCCGCTGGGGACAGCTGGCGCGAGAGGGGCATCGGGTGGTGCAGGTGCGGGATCTGCTCTCTGGGAAGTATGTCGCGGCGGTGGTGGATGGGAAGGTGACGGAGTATGGGCGGAGGTAGTTACTGTGGATGTCCCAAGGGTCGATCTTCCCACCCTTTGAAAAGCGCGAAGGGTGGGGCAGCCGCTTTCTCAGATACGGTACAAAATCCCCACTTCTCGCGCAAAAGACGCGCGAGAAATGGGGCACCCATCTCGTCGAGCTCATATTTAGATCTTTCTGAGAATCGGCTCGTTCACTTCGTCGACGATAGGAGCGCTCTGATTTCTTTTTCGAAGACCGATGCGTCGGTGGCGCCCATGTGCCTGGATTGGATGCGGCCTTCGCGGTCGATCAGGAAAGCGATGGGCAGGCCGAGGACTCCGCCATAGAGTTCACCGATCTGCGCATTGCCCATCACGACCGGGTAGTTCATTTTGAATTCTTGAACGAAAGCGGGGACGGGGTCGGGAGTGTCGTCCATGGAGACGCCGATGATCTGCAGTCCTTGAGGGCCGTATCTGTTTTGCAGGTCGACGAAGAAGGGGGTCTCTTCGCGGCACGGCGCGCACCAGGTCGCCCAGAAGTCGAGTAGAACTACTTTGCCTCGGTAGCTCGATAGAGTAAGCGGTTCCCCGGAGAGCTGCTTGAGAGTGAAGTCGGGCGCGGGGCGCAATTGGGTGGCTGATGGGATTGGGCTCGCGGTCCGGCGACTGTAGACGTAGGCTCCTGCGATTGCGATCAGGATTAAGAGTCCGAGGATCAGGTTGTTTCGCATGCGGTCGGTACTCTGTGGGTTGGCGTTCGTTCCCGCTTCGCTGACAGTGCCTTCGACTTCACTCAGGGCAATCGATGGCGGATATCCCCACTTACACCTATTCTCCTTTGGCTACAGGGTAGCCTTTGTCGACCCAATCGGTGCCGAAGTTGTTGGCGATGTAGAGGGACTTCACGTTGGTGAAGCCCATGGCGTGGAGGGCGTCGTCGGCAGGCTTCATGTTGGGGCAGTGGGTCCAGGGGCAGCATCCGCAGTAGATGACGATGAATTTGTTGCGCGGCAGGGATTCGAGGCGGGCGCGGAGACGCTGAAGCGCGGCTGCATCAGAGGCCGGGCCGATGTACTCGGAGCCGGGGATGTGGGCCTGAGCGTAGAGGACATGGGATCCGACGTGGATGAGGAGGGGCTTTTCTCCTTTGGAGGACTGAAGGATCTTGACCAGTTCGTCTGGATTGATGAGGTGCGAGGTGGCGATCTGGCTGGCCTGGAAGGCTAGCGCAGTGGAGATTAAGAGTGCGAACGAGATGAGGGTCAGTCTTGTGCAGGGCATGAGTCGTTCTCCGGAACATCGTAGTTTAGTTCAGGTGGGGACGAGGGCTAAAGCCCCCTGATTTGAGGCCTTGGACGCGGCGCTGAAGCGCCGCTCTTCCACGGGCGTCGGCGGCAGTTTCCCGGGATTGTCTGCGCTTCGTTGACGGTATCGCGGGCGGGGCGTCCGCGCCACATGTAGGATCCATCGGGGCAAGTCAAAATCCCCACTTCTCGCGCAAACGGTGCGCCAGAAATGGGGCACCCATTTTCATGTAGATGCGGGCGGAACTTTGGTTATGTTACCGGTGTGCCACCCACGGTGGAGCCATTTTCAAGGGGGCGGAGTTGCGTCAAACTGGTGTCGTTATGGAGAACGAAACGACAATGAAAAAAGACACCATGAAGATGGAGAAGTTGTCGTTGCTCGTTCTGACGCTCTGCATTGTGGTGCTTGTTTACGTGTTGGTCGCGAAACCTTTCTAAGCAGAAATCTTCAAAACTGACAATTCTTGTATGTGCGCTGTATGCTCTAGGCGCTCGATTGGCGGCTGTGGTTTGCATACGCGTCCGTGGTCGGGCTGGAGTGCATGGGTCCTCCGCGCGCAAAAAGCGCGCTTCAGGATGACAAGTGGCTGGAGGCTCGTATCGTGTTCCTTCATTCGAAGATCGTCTTCGTCTTGTGTTTTTCTATGGCGCGCATGCCGACTTGCGCACAGCAGAATGCTGAGCGTCCCATTTCGCTGCATCCTAAGAATCCGCATTACTTCTTATATCAAGATCGGGCGGCCGCGCTTGTGGGGAGCGGTGAGCATTATGGCGCGGTGTTCAATGGCGACTTCGATTATCACAAGTATCTGGCAACGATCGAAGCCGATGGTCTGAATTACACGCGGTTGTTTGGCGGATCGTATGTGGAGGTTCCGGCGAAGTCGTTTGGGATCTTAAGGAATGATCTGGCGCCGGCGGAGGGTCGGTTTGTCGGTCCTTGGGCGCGGAGTTCCGAGCCAGGGTATGCCGGCGGCGGGAACAAGTTTGATCTGGAGAAGGGGAATCCGGAGTATTTTTCGCGGTTGCATGACTTTCTGGCGGAGGCTTCGCGGCGCGGGATTGTTGTTGAGATCACGTTGTTTTCTTCGCAGTATGGCGAGATGCAGTGGAATGTGTCTCCGTTCAAGCGCGGGAACAATGTGAACGCGACGGATGACATCGATTGGAAAAAGCTAAACACGTTGGAGAACGGGAACATTCTGCCGCAGCAGGAACGGTATGCGCGGAAGCTGGTGCGCGAGGCGAATGCGTATCCGAACGTGATTTTCGAGATTGCAAATGAGCCGTGGTCGGACCGTCCGCAGCTGGCGGATGTGGTGAATCCGTATTTGTTTACCGGGCGCGATCAGTATCCGAATTCTGTGGACCTGCCGGATGAGGCGACGATGGCATGGCAGGCACGCGTGGCGGAGTGGATTATGAGTGAGGAATCATCTCTCGCCAATAAACATCTGATCGCGCAGGACTGCTGCAATTTTCGCTATGCGGTGAAGGATTTGCTGCCTGGAGTGAGCATTGTCAATTTTCATTACGCTTATCCGGAAGCCGCGACGCTGAACTATGGATTGGGCAAGGTGCTGTCGTATGACGAAACGGGATTTCTTGGGCGCGAGGATGATGCTTACGCGCGGCAAGCCTGGAATTTCATGTTGTCAGGCGGAGGGGTGTTCGATCATCTTGACTATTCATTCAGCGTAGGACATGAGGATGGAACGGACCTGGAGAAGAATGGGCCGGGCGGAGGGAGTCCGGAGTTACGGAAGCGGTTGCGGGTTCTGAGCGAGTTTCTGAGAGGGCTGCCGTTAGTAGAGATGAGTCCGGATTTTTCGTTGGTGAGGCATGCTGCGGGAGCTGTGACGCATACCTTGTCTTCACCTCACGGAGACTACGCGACTTATGTGGATGGGAAAGGACCGACGGAGATCACGTTGAATTTGCCTGCTGGCGTGTATGAGATTTCGTGGGTAGATGTGGCGACTGGTCAGTTGTTGGGATCTTCGACGATCGAGGGCGGAGGGGATCGTTCGATAAAGAGCGCGCCGTTTCGGAATGGAATCGCGCTGCGGGTGCGGAGGCGGGAATCCAGGTAGTAAATCGGTGGGACAAGCAGCGGATTTGAGCGCGAGATCGTCGACAGGATCGGCGTTCAAGTGCGTCTGGTGGGACGAGTGCTGGGCCGGAACGATGCTTTCGTTATCGTGGCGGCAGGCGGTTAGGTCCCTCGGCCCGCTTACAGCGCGCCTCAGGATGACAAGAGGCCTTCATTTCACGGACATGCTCGCGCAGTGAGGAATCAGAATAGTAATCGGTGGGAGCTGCGCGCTGCTGTGGTGAACGACACGGAGCAAAACCCCCACTTCCTCGCGCAAAAGACGCGCGAGAAATGGGGCAGCCATCTTCCTCTTCTCTTTTCTCGCTTCCTTCCGGCTTCTCGCTCAGCGGTTGACCAGGGCCATCATGTGCTCGGGGTAGCGGTCGCCAGAGGCTGCGTCTTTCGGAAAGACTTCGTCGAGGCGAGCCAGGTCTTTATGCGACAGCTTGATCTCAGATGCGGCAGCGTTTTCGTCTAGATACTTCCGGCGTTTTGTTCCGGGGATCGGAACGATGTCGTTTCCCAGCGCCATGACCCACGCGAGCGCGAGTTGTGACGGCTTGCATCCTTTCTCCTTGGAGATCTCTTCGACCTTGCTAACGAGGTCGAGATTCTTTTGGAAATTTGCTCCCTGGAAGCGAGGCGAGTTGCGGCGATAGTCGTCGGGAGCGAGATCTTCGAAACGCTTGAATTGTCCGGTAAGGAATCCGCGGCCGAGCGGGCTGTAGGCGACGAAGCCGATGCCGAGTTCGCGGCAGGTGGAGAGTACTCCGTTGGATTCGGGATCGCGCGTCCAGAGAGAGTATTCCGTCTGTAGTGCGGTGATGGGATGCACCTTCACCGCGCGGCGAAGAGTGTCGGGGCTCGCTTCCGAAAGGCCGAGATAACGGACCTTCCCTTCTTTAACCAGTTGAGCCATGGCTCCAACCGTTTCTTCAATCGGAGTCTCGGGATCAACGCGGTGCTGGTAGTACAGGTCGATAGTTTCGACGCCGAGGCGCCGCAGGCTGCCTTCGCAGGATTGGCGGACGTAGTCGGGTTTGCCGCTTACACCGCGAGTACCGGGGTTCTTGGGATCGCGGACGATCCCGAATTTGGTAGCGAGGATGACTTCGTCGCGGCGGCCTTTGATGGCGCGTCCCACAAGTTCTTCGTTTTTGTGCGGGCCATAGGCATCGGCGGTGTCGAGAAAGAAAATTCCGAGTTCAAGCGCGCGGTGAATCGTGGCGATGGATTCGGTGTCGTCGAATCCGGAGTAGAACTCCGACATGCCCATGCAGCCGAGACCCTGAGCGGAGACTTTGAGACCGGTGTGGCCGAGAGTGCGGATTTGCATAATGACTCCTTACGATAAAGTTCGATGTCCGACACTGCATTCGCGGCTTAGAAAAATTCACGCGCGGATGAATCTTGAGACTGTGAACGGCAACTTTTCTCGGAGTCGGGAGTTATTTCTCATCATCCTGCCCGGGAACGGCGCAGGCTTCAGACACCACCTCGTCAGCGTTCGAAGAGGGTAAGGTTTTAAGCGCACGCGGAATGGGAAGCATAGGCTTGAGAAATCCTGCGGTCATTCGCTGAAGCCGGGCAGCTGGACTCGTTTCGCGACGTGATCCTTAATCCAATGCGGATCCCACCATTCCTTCGGGTCTATCTGCACTCCATCGAGTTGCATGGCAAAGTGAATATGGTCGCCACCGGCCATCCCAGTCTGTCCGCTCAGTCCCATGACCTGTCCTTGTTTCACCATGTCTCCGTCGTGCACATCGATTCTGCTGAGATGACCGTAGATGGACTGCAGACCATAGCCATGATCAAGCACAATGCAGTTGCCGTAGATGCCGAGTGGAGCCGCATAGACGACCTTCCCGTCATTGGAGGCTTCTACTCCGACGTTCTGCGTAACCGCTAAATCGTATCCAAGGTGAACCTGCTGATCGATCTTCTTTCCCTGATAAATATAGTTCCGGACCTCCGCGAAACTTGCCTCGGCTTGTGAGTGAGCTTGCCTGATGAACGGGCGCGACCACAAGAACCTGTCGGCGGTTTTGAGGCGCAGATCCGAAAGAGTCTGGTTGTTGTTGCGGCGCATTTCGCTGTTGACCCTTACAAAGCGCTCGACCGGGTCGCCGGCGCCGTTCGGATCGAGTTCACTTACAACCTTCTGCAGAAATGCGTCGCTCACCTGCAAGTCATGCGTCACATATTTCGGCTGCTCCCTCTTAGGAAATTGGACGACCAGTGGACTGGTTACATCACTTCCAGGGCCGTTGGACGCGAAGACCACAGGCACCGTTCCCGGAGACATGTTCCAGGCAAACGCATATAGGGAAAACATGCCCGGTTGGCCGCTAGGCATACGCCAGGCCCGAAACTCTTCATCGCCGACACGCACACCCGCTTGTGTCCAGGTACCGGACACCGTGAATGTCGCCAGGTCAGCCATACCCAAGTACAGATAGTGCTGATCGGAATCAGCGCTTACGCTTGGAGGTCGCGTCACCACGGTTAAATCAGCTTGCTGACGACCAGTTCTCCGCAGTGAGTCATTCGAAACCGCCTCAACGATCAACTTCGCCTTTCCATCTTTCAGTTGTGGTGTGGTCTTTGCACCAGCCGTGAAGCTCAATGTGCTGTCTTTCAGCGCGGAAGGCTGAAGGTCCTCCCAGACTTGATAACGGGCACCGTTCTGCACAACAAATGCGGCGACTTTGCGCACACCATGCCGATCGCGCACATGTACGGAGATGGGGGTGGATGGGCCAAGCACTGTGACTGGAGGCGCCAGGTCAACCGCAGGCGGTGTGGATCGCACTACTACAGCCAGCAACACGACAACTACCGGAATAAGAAAAATGATAACTTTTCGCACCAGTCTTGGCTCCTTTTTGATCAACCACGCCTGTTGTTCAACAGTTAGAGATCTCCACTTTCACGTTTGGTCATGAAATCGGACCGATGATCAGAACATGCGAAATCAATGTGGGCTTGAGGTGAATCCTGCATAGGTCAGGAAAATTCCGAGGACGATTGAAACAACTGCGTAGTCGTAGAAGAACTGCTGATAATGAAGCTGGCCAAGGAATAATCTCGATTCCATCGCGGGACTTAGGAACAAGAAAAGCAGGCTCTTGACCAGAGCTAACCAGCCGATAAGAGTAACAATCAGCGCCAGGGGTCCACTCCACCAGAGGTTATGGGTGAGAACCATAGCCAACGAAGCGCCCAAGGTGATGAAGCCAAGCAATAATGTCAAGGAAGGGTTCTGAAGCAGCGCTGTTACGCCATCCACTGTTAGTTGTTTATGACTCATCATAGACAAGCCAACCAAGAGGCAATACAGCCCGATTAACCTACTGAGGAAGAGCGTACGCGTCGGCGGCATCATAGTTCGCCTCCATAGTCTCGTGTCTGTTGGCAGACGGAAACTTCTAGCGGCATGAGGAGCCGAAACGATTACACGGAGTTCGCCTACGAGGCATAACTGTCACAACTAGCAGGAGGGAGATGACAAATTATCCAGAGTCCGTGGTTGGTGCCGAAATCGTTTACGAAATCATTACTCTCACATTCCTAAGCGATAAGAGCTTGGGTCAGGCGATGAACTGCGGCGCGGTTCATTTTGCGATCGTGATCCGGGGCTTGGACAGCGGGAGGACTTCGCCGATTTCGACTGCGGAGACACCGGCTTCGTTTAGCGCTTGCGTCAGAGATTCGCCTTCTGGAGTGCAGATGAAGAGGCCTCCGGCGGTTTGGGGATCGTAGAGGATTGTGCGGAGATCTTCGGGGACGTCGGTGTCGTATTCGACCAGGCATTCGGCGAAGGCACTGTTGTTGTTGAGGCCTCCGGGGATGTGGCCGGCGTGGATGCAGTCGAGGGCGCCTGCGAGAATGGGAATTCGGCTGGCGTGTATTTTCATGGAGACGTCGGAGGCCAGCAGGATTTCTCGCGCGTGGCCGATGAGGCCGAAGCCGGTGATGTCGGTCATGGCGTGGACGGTGTAGGTGGGTTTCGGCTCTCGGCTTTCGGCTTTCGGTTGGGTTATGGGTTTGGGATGGGAAGGCACTGTCGAGCTTTGTTCGACTGGACGGCCGGGGGCGGCCGTCCCTACATTAGTTGTGGTGATTACTTCTGCCGCTTTTTTGTTCAGCGTTGTCATCGAGGCTGTCGCGGCTTCGATCCAGGCTTGTTCCGCTTTTCCCTTCTTGATTGCCGTGGAGATCACACCCGTTCCCAGCGCTTTTGTCAGGATCAATTTGTCTCCCGGCTTGGCGCCTTGATTCTGCAAGACTCTTTTCGGATGGATTACCCCAGTGACCGAGTAGCCGAACTTGGTTTCTTCATCGCGGATGCTGTGGCCGCCGATTACCGTGCATCCGGCTTCGATCATCTTTGAAAGACCGCCAGCGAGGATGCGCTCGAGAATCTCCAGGTCTGCTTTGTCTGGGAAGCAGACTAGAGCTAGCGCGGTGAGCGGGCGGCCTCCCATGGCGTAGACATCGCTCAAAGAATTCGTCGCGGCGATCTGGCCGAAGGTGTACGGGTCGTCGACGATCGGGGTGAAGAAATCGACAGTCTGCACGAGCGCCTGCTCGGGAGTGAGTTGATACACTCCGGCGTCGTCGGCGTGGTCGAAGCCGACCAGGACATTCGGATCGTGTTGCCGGGCTAATTTCCCAAGCACCTTGTCCAGCGCCGCTGGACTCAGCTTGGACGCTCAACCCGCGGCTTTCACGGACTCCGTCAGGCGGAATGGCTTTCCTTCGGGCACGGAATCATTCTACGTGGGAAGAATTGCATTCACCACAGGGGGTCACAGAGGAACACAGTGGATCTACTGCTGTGCCTGGTAACTTACGGCGGTTACTCTTGATCTCTCGCTCGGCAACGCATTCTGCAACTTCGATAGCATCGGCGTTCTTACGATGTGAGTGAAACTCAACACGCGAGGTGCTTATGCGTTGGCTCTACGCAGGGTTTGTAGTTCTAGTCACCGCAAGCATGTTGGCACAAAGCGCAGGCAAAACTGACAAGCCTGCTGGCGAGGTTCATGTCGTCCTGGTGCAGACGGGATATACGTGCGGGTGGTGTGCAGGAGCTGGATATCACACAACCATTACCAGCGTCGGACCGCGATCCGTGGTTGAAGAATTATCCGACGCCGATGATCCGCGGGAGGATCCGAACAGAAAAGAAGAGCGAGCCATCACGAAGGGGGAATGGACAAAGCTGGTACGCTCGATCGATGCAAAAGCCTTGCGGGCGGTTCCTCAGGGTAAGACATGCCGTCCTTGCGTGGATCAGCCGGATGCCTGGCTTGTCGTTGAGTACAGCGACGGCAGCAAGATTTCAGTTAACTACCCTCCGAGCATTGAACCGGCTGCGGTGAAGGCGTTGAAGATTCCGGGCATCGCGATTGTGCTTTATCCGCACGGACAACACGTGCGGCCATGATTGTCACCTATTGCTGCCGGTGAAAATCGAATGTCGCGGTGGTGCCCGCATCTTTGTTCTCGAAGACGACGTGAATTGTCTTGCCGTCCGGATCGGCGGTCATGTGAGAGGTGCTGACGATTTTGTCTTTGCGTTTGTGAGTCAACAATACTTCGTTCGGGGCAAGTAGTTTCGCGGCGACCATCGTGTGGCCGGGATCGTCTTCGACTGGATAGAACTTGCCATCGAATTTCGCATCGAACTTTTCTCCTAGCGGAGATTCGCCGCTGAATCCTTCAGGCGTGCACTTGTAGGTAATGCTCGATCCGTTGCTGGAGCGATGAATCAGGTATGCCCGCCAGGTGCCTGAAATCAGGTGAGAATCTGCCGGCCCCTTGCTGATCCGGTGACTCATGGTTTCGATCGTGACGGTTTCGGCTTCGGTCGTGTCTTTTACCAGCTGCGTCAGAGTATCTCCGTCGGGCGAGATCGCGTCGAACTCGGTGAGCATCGTCTTGCCGGCCTTCTTCGCGATGATTTCTACCGCGTGCGAGTCGAGGGCTTGCACGTTGACGGTGTCCCAGTAATCGGCCTCGGGGACTTTGTGATCGAGGCCGTCGGCGTTGACATCGACAGTCACGATGCACCCGGAACAGTGAAAGGCTCCGCCAGCGAGTAAATATTCGATGGGCTTCTCGGGAAGCGGTGGATCAAGCACCCAGGTGCCGTCGAACGGGCTCTGAGCCAGCGGGGAGAGAGGTAGCATCAGCAGCAGGATGAGAGCCTTCATGAGAGCGCTTGCAGACTGGAACGCCCGACATCATACCGCTGATCGTTGGATTACAGTTTCGTGGTGATTCCGGCAAACCATCAACCACCAAGGGCACGAAGTTACACGAAGGAAACTGTCGACTACTTTACTTTCACATCAGTGATCTGAATGTCGGGGTACTGATGATTCCACTGCGCAGAGATGCTGTCGAAGGTCAGGCGGAAGGGCTCGGATTGGCCCGGCGGCAGCGACGCGACATTCAGGTCAACCGGTTCGTTGTAGGCGCCGTTGGTACGCATGACGCGGAGCGGGAGTTCTTCGCGCTGCGCGAGTTGCCCCATGGAATCGAGAAAGTTGACCTGCACCATGACACGGGTGACGGTCTTGTCGCCGGTGTTCGTGATGGTGCCGTCGATGTAGCTGACAGTGGCTCCGATGAAGTTTTCGGCAGCCGACATTTTGAAGTCGGAGAGTTTGAGTTGGGCAATGTACGGATTCGGCGGTACGACCTTCTTTGGGGGCTCGCGCAGAACGAAAGCTAGGGCGAGCATCGTCCCGATGACCACGATCACGGCGGAGACGATGATGACGCGGCTGTGGTCGCGTTCTTCCGCGACAGGCGTTGGCGAGCCGAGAGTGCCCATGGGGGAATTGTAGGACGTTGCGGGGTGGATGTCGATTTACAGTACGGATCGGCTCAAGCTCTACAGAGTTGATAAAGAGAATAGCGAATTGTGGCGCCGACAAAATCCCCACTTCTCGCGCAAAAGACGCGCGAGAAATGAGGCACCCATAGTGGACTGTGATCGTCTCTTAACTGCTGTTTTCTAGCGCCACACGGTTACTGCCTGCTTAAGATCAGCACGGAATAGTCGCCGATTGGGATTGTGGCGCTGTACGGCTGATCGGCGTATGGGACTTTCTCCGCCGTGACTGGCCCTTGCGGTCCTACGTTGCCGAAGTCACTGCTGTAGGCTGTGCTGTCGCTGTTGAACAGGACCTGCCAGGTTCCACCGTATGGCAGACCAATCTCGTAGCCATTGCCGTTGAAGACCGTGCCGCTCAGATTGGCCACGACAATGACATCGTCGGCTCCAGGGTCGCTCTTGTTGTAGCGGTCGTACACCAGGACGTCGTTCGTCTTGTCCTGCTGGTAGATGTTCAAGTCAGGATCGGAAAGGCCGGCCGCAGTTCCCGTTGCGTTCGTCCGGAGATTCACGAGGTTGCCATACAACTGCACGATTCCCGCCCAGGTCTGCGCATTCGCCCAATTTAGCGTGGTCTTGTTGTCGAGCCAGCTGGGGTCGAGAAATTCGTCTCCCTGAAAGATCATGGGGACTTCGGGAGAGGTAAAGAGGATTCCCGCTCCTAGCGTGGCCTTCTTGCGGGCTGTCCGGCTGGTGGGATTCTGCGGATCAACCAGTTGATAGAGACGCGAATTCGCGGTGGTGAGTTCGTTGTGCGACTCAACGTAGGCGACGGTCTGCAGGTAGACATTATTAAAGGTCGACGTCATCCCCGAGACGACATCCGACAAGCTGATCGCATTCGCCGACGGAAAGTCTTTCCGAATGAAATACGCGAGCGTTGCATTCCATTGCGAATCGAAGCCGAGGCCGCCGCTCGACACCGGCACCGTATCGAATGCTTGATTCTTGCTGAACGAGAGATCTTCGGCAATCTTGAAGGATTGCGGCCAGGTTGTGTTGACCGTCTGCAGGATGCTGACACCGTCGGGCAGTGCCACTCCTGGCTTGCCCGTATGAGGATCTTTGCCGAAACCTCCGCTCCAGGCGTTGTAGATGTTCGCGACCGAATCCCAACGGAGACCGTCCGCATGGTATTCATCGAACCACATGCCGATCTGCCCGAGGATGTAGTTCTTCACGATTGGATAGGAATAGTCCGGACGAGGTCCCCACGGCGAATCATAAGGGTCACCGGCGGAGACGGTATTGTCGTAGAAGTAGATTCCTCCGGGGTACGACGACGTGTGCCATCCATCGAGGTCGAAGGCGCCGGTGTTGAAAGGTCCCCAGTGGTTGTGCACTACGTCAAGGATGACGGCGAGTCCTTGCTGATGGCAGGCATCGACGAAGGCTTTGAGATTGTCTGGGCCGCCGTACTGATCATTGTCGACTGTGTACTGATCCGTAGGGCCGTAGGGATTACCGTGGACCGCGGCGAACTGCGTCACCGGCAGCAGTTCGACTGCATTGAAACCCATCCCGGTAATCTCGCTCAGTTTGCTGATCGATGACTGGAATGTGCCCCAGCCCGCAGGTCCCGCGTTGAATTGGCCGGTGTCCATCTCATAAATCACAAGCTTGTTCAGTGGAGGAGGCGTGAAATTCTGGTCGTGCCAGAGGTAGGCCGTTGGATCGTAGGTGATGGAGTGGCCATTGCGGGCGTTCGTGACAAGGCGAGCGTTGGGATCGCGGCGGGTTACTGTGCCGAAGCCCGGGGTCGTGATCACGTAGTCGTAGCGTTGGTTGACACCAACACCGGGAACGTCGAGGCACCAATAGCCAGTGCTGCCTTGAGCGACCAATGCGACAGAGCGTCCAGACGCAGGATCTTTTACGCTCACCGCAGAGGCGTGCGGAGTCCAGACGCGAAAGGAAACTCCCTGATACGGACCGCCAGGAGGATAGGGAATCGAGCCGACGCCGTTCCCGGCGTGGGGACACTGGGCGAGCGATATGGGAGAGAGCGCGGAAATGAGTAGTACAGGAAGAAAGAACTTAGACACAAATCGAGCCGGAGTTCGCATCGTCTAGCCGTATCCTGGGTTTGAGTGGAGGGAGGGGGACAGCGCAAATCATTTTACATCATGGAAGGTCTGCGGCCGCAGGGGCCTTTGCTCCACATTCTCTAGTTGAGTCTGAATATTCCTGTATAGGTGTCGCAAATGGAAAGCTAGTGATTGTCAAGGGGCGAATACGAAATTTTTTGACATTTAACCTGAAGCCTTCGGGTAGGGTAAGAGCATCCCAATGTCATTATGAATGTCAATCATGGGGAACTCTTTGACGAAGAATACCGGGTAGTGGCGGTGGAAGGTCAAAGCCTGACCATCCAAGGGGTTCGAAGCGGACAGGTGTTGACGATCGTGACGCAGAATCCAGACGCACCGTTGACGCCGGCAGAGTATCCGCCGGGACAGTTGATTGCGCTAAGCGATCCCTCGAGACGGCCGGTGAATTAAGGGCTGCAGGAGCCGTTTCCCTTTCTCACCCCACTACGGCGCGCACTCTTTCGCCGCTTTCGCAGTTCAATCCGGGACCAACTAGGGTCTTTGCCCGAGTGGTGGTGCCGTTCTCAGTGTAGGGCCTCGGGCCACCCAATCTGACTTGCCAATCATTTAGAAGTCAGGATACCCACTTCTCCTAGAGCAGGAGAAGTGGGTGCTGGGACAACTAGTTAATGGTGAAGGTCAGCGGCGTTGATGTTCCGCCCCCTGGCGCTGGGTTGGTAACAACGACACTAGCCGTTCCGGCTGCGGATAGCTTGGCGGCTGGCACGTATAGGTTGAGTTGGGACGAGCTCACATAATCAGCAAACAGAAGCGAACCGTTCCAGGTGACCTGTGAATTAGGGACGAAGTTCGTGCCCGTGATACTGACGAGCAGGTTGCCTGAGCCATGGGTTACGCTGAAGGGGCTAAGTGAGAGTGCGTTCGGAATCGGATCCTTCGAGCCGGTGGCGAACATTGCTGGACTTTGGACGATGACGACTTGCGACGGGTTGCTGCCACAGCAACCTGCGGTCAAAGCAAAGGCCAATCCATTGTTGCCCCAGTGCACAAAGGACTGAGTCGCAGTTGAACCGTAGAACTGAGACAGGTCCATAGCAGCGATAGGAGTGAATTTTTGAAGATCATAAGCCGTGATCCCAAAAGAGCTGAAGAACGGTGTGTTCCCAACCGCAAAGAAGCGGTCGACCGGAGGGTCGGGAACTATCTGCACGGTGTTGTAACAGCAACCACCAATCACGTCATAGGTACCGACCAGGAGACCCGTGGAAGGGTTCATCACCTGGCCACCGTTCCCATAGATCAGGCTGCCGGCATAAGCGATGGCAGTGCCTTGCACTAGTCCGCTCCACTGTTCACTCAGAGTTCCCCCATTCGAATCCACCGCGATATCACTGACGGTTCCCGAGGAATATCCATACAACGTTGAGCCAGTCGCGAAGATCAGATCGTTAATCTGCGGATACGTGATGGAGTTTGCAAGTTCAGTGGAATCTTTGTAGAAGTACAAGCCCGTACTGCAGCAGCCAACGGCACTTTCAGCAACTGCAAAGGTGTGATCATCGGACGGCGAAACTCCAAGGCTGACTGCGACCGACTCACCGAATCCGTTGCCAGTGAGGGGTACATCAATGTCGGGGGTAAAGCCGGGAAGGATCAACCGCTGCACGGAACCATTGCCGTTGAGTCCAACATACAGGTACTTGGAATCGTTGGAGAGAGCTAACTGATTGGGCTCGCTTCCAGCAAAGTAGTACTTCAGGACCTTGCCCGTATATGGATTCACGACGGCGATGGTATTGCCATTGCTGCCGTAGCTGCTGGGAAGAGACGCGTAGATGCGCTGCGCGTAGGGATCCCAGACAATATCGTTTGCCGGCAAGTCGAGCGTGGTGATCTTCGCAGGATAGGTGATATCGAAATCCATCGTTGAAGAGACTCCACCCGGGGCTGGGTTGGATACTGCCAACTGTACAATGCGGGCGGCACCGAGTTGAGCCTTGGTCGGCGTAAATTGTAGTTCGCTGGGATTCACGAAGGTGGTGCTCGTTGGCGCCCCGTTCCACAGGATGCTGGCGCCGGCGGCAAAATTATTCCCGTTGACGGTGATCACTCCAGGTTGACTGCCCGCGACCGCGTCGAATGGAGAGACAGAACTGATAGTGGGGTCAAGGCCAATCACATAAAAGCTGACACTGTTCGACGTCAGATTGGGGGGATTCGTGACGTAGACGCTGTAAGTATAGGTGGAGGTGAGAAAGGAGGCTGGCACTTCGGCTGTGAGTTTGGTAGAACTCACAAACGTTGTGGTAAGCGGTGTGCCGTTGTATCCCACGTATACCACCGCGCCCGAAACGAAGTTGGTTCCGATGACCGCGAGTGTCAAGCTGGTGCTGTTCACGTAAGCAGTGGGCGGAGAGATTGTGGTAATCGTCGGTGTGGAAGTAGGTGCAGCTGCACGAGTGTCGCCAGGCAGCACTAAAGTGGCGGCTGCGAAAAACGCTACTGCGACACAGAGACGAAGTTTGCCGATCATTCGTGATACTCCTGCAAAGTGGATTCCCCCTCAAGCTAGTGCGCGCGCCATTCTAGCGGGATTTGCTCCGAACGTCTGTTTTTTTCTGATGAATGAAGGTGCAATGTTTTGCAGCTTGAACCGCGATGGTCGGTCCGTTTATTCTGACATTACTGAAAGGATCGTTATGGCGGAACTTACCGGATTACAGAAGCAGTACATCCTTCATTGGGGAGAGATGGGGACAAAGTGGGGGATCAACCGGACCGTGGCGCAGATCCACGCGCTGCTGTATCTGTCTCCGAAGGCGTTGCCGGCCGAGGAGATCGCCGAGACGTTGAGTGTGGCGCGCTCGAATGTGAGCACGTCGATTCGCGAACTGGAGACCTGGGGTATTGTGCGAGCGGTGCATGTGCTGGGTGACCGTCGCGAGCATTATGAGTCGATGAAGGATGTGTGGGAGATGTTCCGGCTCGTCATTGAGCAACGAAAGCGGAGAGAGATCGATCCGACGCGGGAGATGTTAAGGAGATGTCTGGCAGACCTCGATCCGAAAGAGCCCGGGGCGGATTACACGCGAGAGCGGCTGGAGGCGATGGCCGGCTTCTTCGAAGCTGTGACTGAGTTGCACGATCATATGAAACGGCTGCCCACCGGGACCGTGCGGAAGTTGTTGCGGATGGGGACGAAGATGCGGAAGAAGAGCGCGTGAATCGTGCGCAGTCGCTCGTCCCGGTCTAGCCTGGACAGCGCGCTGGAGATTCGGGTCGGGATGCTTCGACGATGGGACCGGATCGCAGCGCTCTCCCGGTTGCTTCGCTGAGCATGAAATCACTCTTAAAGCGCTCGTGCTCACCGATCAATGTGTCGGCGCAGCGTCACACTGATTCTGGACGTCGCTGACGTCACCATTCACTCCAAGATTTTTTTCCTCCGTACGATTTTTCTGGACAAATTATTTTTTCTGTAAGTGAGTTTCGTGCGAGAGTGCACATTCCGCGCGGCATTAACTCGCGCGGTACTTGACAACGAATGCGTTGAAGTTCTGAATAGAGACTCGCGGAAAAATTCCAGCCGAACTTTTCTACACGACGAAAAATTTTGTGCTAGTATGCACGACTGGTCTGCTTGAGAGCTTCATTATTTTTTGTAGCGCGACGAAAAAACGGGCGCATTCCGCAGTAAAATTAACGGTTTCACCTATTCCATAACGGCAGTTTTGAACAGGCGCTCTTACCCAGCCGCCGGGGCGCCGCAGTGGTGACAATTTCATTTATGTCAGTGACAGGCACAACGACCCTCTCCCCGAACCCATGGGCGCGCATTCTCGATGCGCTGGAAAAGAAGATTAATCGGCATTCCTACGACACTTGGCTCAAGCCCACACGCTACAGCCACTCCAGCGGTGGTGTTCTCTTCGTGCGTGTACCAACGGTTGAATTTCGTCACGCCGGCGACAAATACGCGGATCTGATTCAGGAAGCCATCGACGTTCTGGGACTCGGCTTCAACGATGTCCGATTCGTGACGCCCGAGGATGATCCGGCGGCAACTCCCGTGCGGCATGACGGCGGGCTGAGCTCGACTGCGGCGCCGGTAGTCGCGGGTCCGTCACAGTCGCGCTTCGATTGGGACGGCGCGGCGCAGTTGAATCCGCGCTACACGTTTGACGCGTTCGTGATCGGCAGCGGCAACCAGTTTGCTCATGCGGCGTGTCAGGCGGTGGCGGAGCGTCCCTCGAAGGCGTATAACCCGCTCTTCCTGTATGGCGGCGTCGGCATGGGCAAGACGCACCTGATGCAGGCGATCGGTCATGAGATCAAGCGGCGGATGCCGCATGCGGCGATCTGCTACGTGTCGAGCGAGAAGTTCACCAACGACATGATCAACTCACTGCGCTACGACAAGATGACGTCGTTCCGCGACAAGTTCCGGGGCGTCGATGTGTTGTTGATCGACGACATCCAGTTTCTGGCGCAGAAAGAGCGGACGCAGGAAGAGTTCTTCCATACGTTCAACGCGCTGCATGAGTCGATGAAGCAGATCGTGATTGCTAGCGACCGCTCGCCAAAGGAACTGGCAGAGATCGAGGACCGGCTGCGCAGCCGCTTCGAGTGGGGATTGATTGCCGACATTCAGCCGCCGGATCTCGAAACCAAGGTTGCGATTCTGCAGAAGAAGGCAGAGCAGGAGAAGGTCACGCTGCCAACGGATGTGGCCCTGTACGTCGCGTCGAACATTCGGTCGAACGTGAGAGAGTTGGAAGGCGCGCTGATCCGGTTGGTCGCGCACTCCTCCCTGATCGGTGCGGAGATCACACTTCCCTACGCGCAGCAGGTGCTGAAGAACTTCATCGACTCGCAGGCGCGTAAGGTCACGATCGAATCCATTCAGAAGATGGTCGCCGAGCAATTCGGACTACGCCTGGTGGAGATCAAAGCAAAGAACAATTCGCGGGCGATTGTGTATCCGCGGCAGATTGCCATGTACCTTGCGAAGCATCTGACGGAAGCGTCTCTGCCGGAGATTGGAAGACAGTTTGGCGGCAAGCACCACACGACGGTGCTACATTCGGTCGAAAAGATCGAAGAGGTCCGCAAGAACGATAAAGATTTGAACAGGCTGATCAATAAATTGACTGAGCAATTAGGCGGATAAATCGCGGGGTCGCGAGAGATTTCCACTTTGCAATCGGGTCTTCCTCGTAGGGCGCTGTGAAAGCGATGTGGAAGTTGTGAATGGATTGTAAGAAATCGGGATCAGGGGCAAATTACAGTAGCGGCTCCGAAGCAAAGCGGTACGATTTATAACATCAAGGGTAGCGCGGGAAGTTGATGGAAATGGGAGGGTTGAGAAAGTTTTCCACGTTTCCAGAGGGCCTACTGTTACTGCTGGTTTAATAGCTTTTGCATTTGATATAAGGAAGTAATAGAAGTAGCGGGATTTTCCACCTCTCGCAAAGGCGGCGGGAAGTGGGACACCCGGTGAGTTTCGGGGAGACTGACTTATGCCGGTGGAGGCCGCCGTTGCCGCGGGTACCATGGAGATCACGGTCAGCAAGTTCGAATTGCTGCGGGAATTAACTGCCACCCAGGGAGTGGTCGAGCGCAAGACCACAATTCCGATCCTATCCAATTATTTGTTTGAAGCAGCGGGAGACCGTTTGTCGCTGACGGCGACCGACCTCGATCTAAGCCTGCGCACCTCGTGCAATGCCAAGGTCAAGAAGGAAGGGTCGTGCACGATTCCGGCGCGCAAGCTTCATGACTACGTGAAGTTGCTACCGGATGCCGACATCACGATCAAGCTTCTTGAGAATCACTGGGTCAGTATTCGTTGCGGGCGGTCGAACACGAAGATGGTCGGCATGGCGAAGTCGAACTTCCCCAGCCTGCCGGTGTTTCCGACCTCGGGAGTGATTTCGATTCCAGCGCAGGTTTTGCGCGGTTTGATCGCGCGGACGGGGTTTGCCATTTCAAACGAAGAGTCCCGTTACACGCTGAATGGCGCCCTGATGATGCTAAAGCCGGAGTCCATCACGATGGTGGCGACCGACGGACATCGCCTGGCGCATTGTGAGCGTGCCGGCGAGAAATTCGATGGCGTCTCGGGCGAGATGAAGACCCTGGTGCCGAAAAAGGCGATGGACGAGTTGAAGTCGCTGCTCGATTCGACCGACGCCGATACGATTGAGTTTGCGAAAGATGAATCGACGCTGTTCTTCCGGATTGGATCCCGTCTGCTCACTTCCCGCCAGTTGACAGGTCAATTCCCCAACTTTGAAGCCGTCCTTCCAAAGGACAATAGCAAGATCGTTCCGCTGAATGCGGATGAACTGAACGCCGCAATTCTGCGCGTCGCGCAGTTTGCGGATGAGCGATCGCGCGCCGTCCGGATGCGCTTGGAGAAGGGCGAGGTCAAGATTTCGGCTTCGTCGACGGAGGCGGGCGAATCAGAAGATTCGATGGAGGCACCTTACACCGGCGAGCCCCTGACGATTGGGTTCAACGCGGCGTACCTTGTCGAGTTTTTGAAAGCTGCGGGAACAGCCGAGGTCAGGCTCGAGTTGAAGGATCCGCAGTCGGCCGGGCAGCTACGGCCGGCTGAGGGCGATGATTATAAGTACCGGTACATCGTGATGCCGATGCGGATCTGAGAGACTGCTAAGCGGCCTTTGCTAATACGATTGGTTGGTAGAATCCGCTCTCCGTGGCAAAAATCCAGCGGCAATTCGCGAATCCCGCCGCTTGGAGAATGGCACTCAGCTCCTCTCGCAGGACCGCTCGATAACTCGAGGCGTAGTGTTGGGTGTCCCAACCGCTTTCGTTTTCCTTCGTTATGTAGAGGTGGAATACGTAACGACGCTCACTGGTCCAATCCCACACCTGGTGAACGATGCGTCGCCTTCCTTGATCGGAGTAAAAAGAAGGTCCCTGAATAACCGGTCTTTCCTGGACCAGTCTGTCGTAATCCCTGATGCTGGCCATGAAGGTCCCACCGACGCCGAGTTTTCGCCGAATCTGGGTTGCCGCTGCCAGTATCGCTTCGTCACTCTCAAGATGTGGGAGGCCGTTGTCCATACAGATGACGGTGTCGAAATCCCGCTCGGGAATTACAGTCAAATCCAGCATATCGGCGACGAACAGCTGAACATCCAGTTTTCTTTTCTTTGCTTCGATACGGGCACGTTCAATCGCGGGATGGCTGACGTCAGAGGCGGTAACCCTAAACCCACAACTGGCCAAACCAAGCGTTTGGGTTCCAGTTCCACAGGCACAATCCAGGAGTCGTGCGCTACTCGGCGCTCCGCACTCATTCTTGAGAATTGGTGCAAGTGCGGCGGCCTGGCGCTGTATGGAAACGTCCCAATCCTCGAAAATCAGGTGATAGTTGTCAGCGAGTCGGTCGTAAAAATCCTTCACTCCTTCAGTCATGTCACAATTCTAAGCATTTTGTTCGGAGGCAGTGGAAGGAGCCTCCGCTTGACCTTGATGCCCTCCTGACTTACAGTGGCGGCACTTCAAGTTTCGGAGGCCCTATGCTCGACGGGTTTAAGAAATTCATCCTGCGTGGAAATGTTGTGGATATGGCGGTCGGCGTTGTAATCGGGGCGGCGTTTGCGGGAGTCGTTAGCGGACTCACTTCAGCGTTCTTGACGCCATTGATCAAGCTGGCTACGGGCGGCGGCGAGAAGTTTTCGTCACTGCAATTTATGGTTCACGGCGTTGCATTTCCCCTCGATAATTTCATCAACGCTTGCATCTCATTCGTATTGATCGCGGCGGTCGTCTACTTCTTTGTGGTTGTGCCGGTGAATGCGCTGGTGGCGCGAATGCATCGCGCAGATAAACCCGCTGATCCGACGACGAAGAAGTGTCCGGAGTGCCTCAGCGAGATTCCGATCCAGGCGCGGCGATGCTCACACTGCGCGCAGCCGGTGACGGTAATGGCAGCGTAGGACTTCTGTCCCACCCTAGTCGCCAAAATTGCGGCTACGATGGGGCGCTCCGCGAACGCAGCCTTCCATTCATTCACGTAAGATTGTGAGATGAGGTTAGCCTTCGTCTTCCGATGGTGCTTCCTTTTAGTTGTGCTGTCTCTGGCCTTTCCTTGCCCGGCGCAGAATTCCAAGCCTGCGGATTCGTCCGGAACCAGTTCATCCAGGTCGAAGAAGACTCCGAAGGCGCCGGCGAGGGAATCCGGACTCGACGAGGGAGGCGTGGTCGGAGGCTTTTATCGCAACAAGTCGCTCGCGCTCTCGGTCAAAATTCCTCCAGGATGGGTATTTCGCACGGAGGAGATGAACGCACGGGATGAGCCAGATAGTCCGGCTGACAATTCAAAATCTTCACCACAGGGAACACAGAGGGCCACCGGGGAAGTCGGTGGGCGGGTTTTGCTGGCCGCGTTTTCACGGCCCCCGGAGGCAAAGGGCGCGGACGTAAATGCCTCGATTGTGATTGCAGCTGAACCGGTGTCGGCTTATCCGGGGCTGACCGAGGCCGCCCAATATCTGGGGCCGCTGAGGGAGGTCGCTGTGGCGCAGGGGTTCACCGAGGACGAGGATCCGTACGAGATCGCGATTGGTCCAAAAACAGTTGTGCGCACGGATTTCCATAAAGACGTGGGGTCGCGCGTGATGCGGCAGTCGACTTTGATTTTTCTGGCGAGGGGATATGCCGTATCAATTACGGTGATTGGCGGGACAGATGACGAGGTGGAAGACTTACTGGATGGGGTGGAGTTTTCAGGGAAATAAGATTGATCCGCGGACTTCCCGGATTCACGCGGATTCCTAGTGACAACGGTGTTGGGCATTCCTTTCGACTTCCCCGGCGCGCATTCTGTCGTACGGTCGCTCGCGTGGGCTGATCGCCTTGCAGGCGCTCTTGCGCACGCTCAGGATGACATCTTGCGTGATCGTTCATCCAACGTAATCACTGACGCGTAACCGCATGCTCCTTAATCTCTATGGCGATTTGGGGCGGGTGCAGGAGCGTGTTGTGGATGAGGCAGTGTTGGACAGCGCGTTCGACGCCGGCACGGTGCTGGTCCGTTAACTCCAACGGCGTCTCGATCTCGATGCGGAAGTTATCGATGCGGGCGACCGGGTCCTTCACCTTGTCTGCGATGACACGAACGCGGGTGCCTTCGGTGGCGAGTTTGAATTTACGCAGATATTGCGAAGCATAGAAGGCCGCGCACGAGCCGAGAGACGCGAGCAGGAGTTCGGGAGGAGTCATGCCTTCGTCGTAGCCACCGTTGTCGGCTGGCTGGTCGCTGGCAATGGTGTGTTGACGGGCCTTGATTTCGAATTGAACGGCGCAAATGTGTTCGATTGTGACTTCCATGATCGTCTCCGGGGCTAAAGCGCCATCTTGGCAGGGATGACGGGGGGAAGCTGTATCCAGGATCACTAAGGGTTTACCGCGGTTTCTGGCGCCGGAATGACTTCATTTCCTCGGATCTTGCGGATGGGCGCGGATTTTCTAGAGAATGGTATGGATCGTCCTCGTCGACTGA
>Ga0070734_10002248_pt1 | contig 24215 bp, 23 predicted proteins | sample Coa_R1_8_FD_66444 | JGI IMG/M metagenome (GOLD analysis project Ga0070734, IMG submission 66444) | Surface soil microbial communities from Centralia Pennsylvania, which are recovering from an underground coalmine fire - Coalmine... | ecosystem: Environmental > Terrestrial > Soil > Unclassified ...
GTCTCGGCCAGTGCCGTGATCGTGGCAACCCCGCAAAGCGCAGCCGCCAGAAGGATGGAACGCATCATCCAATGTTGTTCGCGCATGGACCACCTCGCTCGCTACCCGCCACCCCGAGAGCGGCGGGGCACGACGAGAACGCCGGTGGCTTTGGCGATGTTCCTCCGGGAACCTCAGTTCCCGCGCCAGTCCGGCCGTTCCGCCGAATTAGGCTGGTAAAGCGGCAGCCCAAGATCGGGTCGAGCGGGATCATCGCGGAACTTGACGGCCGGACCGATATGGCGATTGCCCTCGTCATCGCGCATCACCATGCCGCGCGCGCGCGTGTTCGGATCCTCGAAGGCGTCCTTCAATGTCCGCACCGGCGCCCAGCCGAGGTCGAGCTTCGAGAGGAATTCCTCCCATTGTGCGCGGGTGCGCGAGCGGAAGGTCTCAACGAGGAATTCGACAAGCGGCTTCTGCTTCGGACCAGGCTCTTCGCGCGCATGGGACAGAAGATCGAGGCGGCCGAGCGCCCGCAGAAGATTTTCCGCGAACTTCACCTCCGAAGCGCCAAGCACGAGGTATTGTCCGTCGGCTGTTTCGTAGATGCGGTTCAAGGCCTGGCCGCCGAAAGGGCGCATCTCTTTGGGCACCGGCGCACGGTCTTCGGCAAAGACCGGCGCTGCCACATTCGCTGTCCAGGCGAGCACGGAATCGAACATGGCGATGTCGATGTAGTCGCCTTTGCCTGTTTTCTCGCGCGCATAAAGCGCCATCAGGATCGCCGAAAGGGCCGTCAGCGACGACGCCATGTCGGCCGCGACCATTCCCGGCGCCGAGGGCTTGTCATCGGTCAGCCCGCGGGTGAGATCGACCGTCCCCGCAAGCGCCTGCACCGCAAGATCGTGCGCTGGCTGCTCGCGGCGGGGACTGTTCTGGCCGAAGGCCGAAATCGCGCAATAGATGATGCGGGAATTTCGGGAGCGGACACTCTCGTAATCGACGCCAAGGCGCGCCGCCACGCCTGGCCGGAAAGCCTCGACGACGACATCAGCCCTTTCTGCGAGCGCGAGGAACTTCTCCCGGTCTGCCGGAGCCTTTAGATCGAGGGCGAGGCTTCTCTTTCCTCGCGCGATGTTGCGAAACCAGACGCTGACGCCATCCCTTGTCCTGATGCCCAATGCGCGCGAAGGCTCGCCGACGCCGTTCTTCGGTTCGATCATGATCACGTCCGCACCATGGTCCGCCATAGTCATGGTCAGGTGCGGACCCGGCAGGAACTGCGACAGGTCGAGGACGCGGACGCCTTTGAGCTTCACCTCGGGCTGATCGTCGACCAAGGCTCGTCGAAATCCTCGACGACGATGGTCACGTAGCAATAGCCGAGCAGATAGTGGAACAGCCGGCTGCGCACTTTTCCACGCAGCGGCACCTCACGGATGTCGTCGGTCTCGGCCGGAATATCGACGAAGTCGCCGACGTTGGGGATGAGCGCGAACTGCTCGTGATCCACCTCGACATCCACCTGGCGCGTGTTGTCGGCGAGCGTGCTGGCGCCCTTTTTCAGATACCGGTAGTCGATGCCGTACTTCACCCGAAGCCTCCTCAAGCGGAAAAAGTTGAGCCCGGTCTCATGCTTACATGGCCGGCGGTTGGGAAGCAAAAACGGCGGCTGCAGCGCCGACATAGGTCTTGGCGAGGGGCCGAAGCGTCCGTCAGGGCGAAAGGAATTCGAGCACGGCCTGCTTGTACAAACGGTCGCCGACGCAGGTCATGTGATCGCGGCGTGGAACGATGAAGGCGCGGCCGTTTGCAAACGAAGCCGCGAGCGGCCCGGGCGGTCCGCTCAGATTGTCGTTCTCGCCGCAAACCACAAGAACGGGCTGCTCGGCGCGAGCCAGCTCGACGGCGGTCCGGTTGGGTCGATTTCCGCGCATGCAAGCAGCGAGCGCGAGCCGGTCCTTTCCGGCCTGGTCGGCAAAATCGCGAAACGCCTTCGCCATCGGATTGACGATCGTGCACTTGTCTTCGACTTCGAGTGCCGCAGCTGTTTCTGCTATTCTCGGATCCGCACTGCGGTCATGCAGGTAGTATTCACCGACCCCTCCGATGACCAGCTTACGGATTCGCGCCGGGTGGCGGAGCAGGAAGTGAACGCCCAACATCCCGCCCATCGAGTAACCCATGACATCGGCAAGCGGGATCTTCTCCCTGTCCATCACCGAGAGGACATCATCGGCCATGAGATCGTTGGTGTAACGCGCCGGCTCATGCGGTTTCCCGCTTTCGCCATGCCCCCGGCAGTCGAGCGCGATCACGCGAAAACCTGCCGTTGTGAGAGCATCGAACCAGAGCGGCGCTTTCCAGTTCTGCGCGCGGTCGGACGCGAAGCCATGAATCAGGACCAGAGGTCTTCCCTGACCAGCGACCTCGTAGGCGATATCAAGGCCATCAACTGATTTCGCGATCAGCGCCACGGGTTCCGCCTTGCTGCAGCCGGCTGACCTTCGCAAAGCCGCGAAGGACTGTCTATGATGTCTCTTTGTCCGCCTGAAGGGATCCCATGTCTCTGGATTCAATTAAAAAAATCGTCTGCGACGCGGTCGACGCGATGCGCGGAGAACTGCTCACGCTCAGTCACGCCATCCATGCCGAACCGGAGCTCGCGCTCGAGGAATTCAAGGCGGCGGAGCGGCTTGCGAATGCGGGCGAGGCGCAAGGCATCGCAACCGCGCGCGGAGTCTTCGGGCTCAAGACGTCCTACATCGCCGAATTCGGCGACAAGGGCCCGGCGATCGCGATCCTTTCCGAATATGACGCGCTTCCCGGCATCGGCCATGCCTGCGGCCACAACATCATCGCGACCAGCGGCTACGGCGCTGCGATGGCGCTCTTCAAGCTCGGCCGCTCGCTTCCCGGACGTGTCCGCTATCTCGGCACACCGGCAGAGGAGCGTTTCGGCGGCAAGGAGATCATGGCGCGCGAAGGTGCGTTCGAGGACGTTGACGCGGCAATGATGATCCATCCCTCGAACCTCAATCTCACGACCATGCCCTGCATCGCGATCGCGGAGGTCGAGGCGACGTATCATGGCCGCGCCGCGCATGCCTCGGCGATGCCCTATCGCGGGCTGAATGCGCTCGATGCGGTGGTGACCGCCTATCAATCGATCGCGCAATTGCGCCAGCACATCCGCAATACCGAACGCATTCACGGGATCATCACCGAGGGCGGCATGGCGGCAAACATCGTGCCCGAGCGCGCGTCGTGCCGGTTCTATGTGCGCGCGGCCGACACGCTCGAACTGGCGCCGTTGAAGGCACGCGTGCAGGCCTGTTTCGAAGCCGGAGCGCTCGCCACCGGCTGCCGGCTCGATCTCAAATGGGGCGAGTGCGATTATCTCGATCTCAAGACCAACTGGCCGATGGCCGACGCTTTCGAATCCAATGCGGCGCGGCTGGGACGTGAATTCACGCCGGCGGCGTCGCTGCCACCCGGCTATGCCGGTTCGACCGACATGGGCAATGTGAGCCACCGCGTTCCGTCCATCCATCCGATGCTGGCGGTCGCACCGCCGGGGGTCATCATTCACAATCCCGAATTCACGCGCTGGGCCGCGTCCGAGGACGGCGATAAAGCCGTGATCGATGGCGCCAAGGCGCTCGCCATGACCGCGCTCGATCTCATGAGCGAGCGCAAGCTGATGGAGCGCGCGCGGGAGGATTTTGCAGCTACGGCGGAGATGTCGCAAAGCGCGCTGACGAAATCGCGGGAACGCTTACGCCATGCGCACGCGCATGGAGCCTGCGGCTGCGGATGAACATCTGGTTGACGGTTGCGGCGATCAATGGCGCACTCGCCGTCGCCTTTGGCGCCTTTGCCGCGCATGGCCTGCGCGGCCGGCTTGATCCGCACGCACTTGAACTCTTCGAAACCGGCGCGCGCTACCACATGTACCATGCGCTGGCGATGGGCCTTTCCGCTTTGGCGCTGCGCGGCGCCGCGCGCGGACCAGCACAAGTCTCGGCGATCCTTTTCCTCGCGGGCATCGTTCTCTTCTCGGGTTCGCTCTACCTGCTCGCAGTGACCGGCTTCCGCCCGGTCGCCATGGTGACGCCGGTCGGAGGCCTCTGCTTCCTCGCCGGCTGGGTCGTCCTTGCTTATGCCGGAACGAGGCTTGCGTCATGAACGAACGCGTTCTCATTGCCGGAAGCGGCATTGCCGGACTCGGTGCGGCGCTCGCGCTGGGCAATGGCAGCCGCGACATCACCCTCGTCGATCGTGATCCTCCGCCGCCTCAGGGCTCGGCCGAGGATGCGTTTTCCCATTGGGAGCGCAGAGGCGCGACGCAGCTTCGCCACAGTCATGTTTTTCTCGGACGTCTCACGACGCTCATTCGCGAGCGCTATCCCGAACTCCTGAAGGAGTTGCTGGATTCCGGCGCGCGGATCTTCACTTTCGCCGACGGTCTGCCGCCGGCGCTCAAAGGGCGCTATGCGCCAGCGACCGGAGACGAAGATCTCGGGATCCTGTTCAGCCGCCGGACCACGCTCGAACTCGTCATGCGCCGCTACGCGGCGAGGCTTCCCGGCGTTACCTTCATCGATGATGCCGGCATTCGCGGGCTGGTGACAGCGCGCGATGGCGCTTCCCTGTCGGCGACCGGCCTGAAGATCGATCGCGCCGGCAAAAACGAAATCCTGAATGCCGATGTCGTCGTCGATGCTAGTGGGCGCAATTCGTCCTTTCCGGACTGGTTGCGCGCAGAGGGCGCCACCGTCACCGAGGAAGAAAGCCCTGCGGGCATTCTCTATTTCACGCGCCACTATCGCCTGCGCGACGGGATGGATGAGCCTCCGCGCGATGGCACTCCGGTTGCGGGCGACATGGGGTATATGAAATTCGCCGTCTTCAATGCCGATAACCGCCACTTCTCGATCACACTGGCGACGCCAGAAATCGAGACCGATCTGCGCGTGCTCATCGTGCGTCCGGACATCTTCGACCGCATTTGCGCGGAAATTCCCGGATGCGCGCGCTGGACCGATCCGGAGCGTTCCGAGCCGGCGAGCCCGGTTTACGCGATGGGCAATCTGAAAAGCGTATGGCGCAGCTACATGAAGAACGGTGAGCCGCAGGTGCTCGGCTTCTTCGCCCTTGGCGATGCCGCGGTACGCACAAACCCGCTCTACGGCCGCGGCTGCTCGGCCGGCGTGGTCCACGCCCATATCCTGCGCGCCGCGCTGGACGCGACCCGCAATCCCACAGCGCGCGCAAAGAAGGTCGAGGAGGATACCCGTGCGGCGCTCAGGTCCTATTACGATGCGATGGTTCGCCAGGACCTGCAGGCGATCCGCCGTGCCGAACACGAACGCGATCCACATTATCGCCCGGGCCGGCGCGCGCGGCTCGCGCGGAGTTTCATCGAGGACGCTATAGGGCCCGCCACGCGCGGCGATCTCGAAGTGCTGCGCGGGTTTTCGCGGGCCTTTCACATGATTGACGATCCGACCGAATGGCTGAAGCGGCCGCAGATCCTCGCCAAGGTGCTCGCCTTCTGGGCAATGCCGAAAGCGGTCAAACAGGCAAAAGGCTTTTACCCGCCGAAGGCCGGTCCCGAGCGAAGCACCCTGTTCGAAAAGCTCGATCTCGCGGCCTGAGACGAGCGTTCCGACATTTACAAACCGGAGAACATGATGGTGAGCTTTCCAGAACCGCAAATGGTCAAGAGCAACGGCATCGAGATGGCCGTTTACGAAGCGGGGCCGAAGGATGGTCTTCCTGTCGTCCTATGCCACGGTTTTCCGGAGCTCGCCTATTCCTGGCGCCATCAATTGCCGGCGCTCGCCGCAGCCGGCTTTCGCGCGATTGCTCCCGACCAGCGCGGCTATGGCAGGACGTCCCGCCCGGAAAAGGTCGAAGACTACGACATGACACATCTGATCGGCGATCTCGTCGGTCTCCTCGATGCGCTTGGTCTCAAGGACGCGATCTTCGTGGGGCATGACTGGGGCGGACTCGTGGTCTGGAATTTGCCGCTGATGCATCCAACGCGCGTCAAGGGCGTGATCGGCGTGAACACGCCCTTCCTGCCGCGGCCGCCGATCGATCCGATTGCCGCGATGAAAGCGCGCTTCGGCGAGGACATGTACATCGTGTTCTTTCAGAAGCCCGGCGTTGCCGACGCAATCCTCGCAAAGGATGTGGGCCGCGCCTTCCGCTTCTTCATGCGTAAGGGAACGACCGCCGAAGAGTTCGCAAAACGGCCCCAGGAGGAACAGAACCTCGCCCTCGTCAAGGCGCTCGAGACCGACGAATCGCGCTGGCCCGGAACTCCGCTCCTGAACGAGGAGGAGCTTGCGTTCTTCGTCGAGACCTACAAGCGCACGGGATTCACCGGCGGGATCAACTGGTATCGGAATTTCTCCCGCAACTGGCGGCTTTCGGGAACGCTCGAGCCAAAGGTGCGCGTGCCCTCTCTGATGATCATGGCCGAAGACGACGTCGTGCTTTCGCCCGCCATGGCGGACGGCATGGAGCGCTTCGTGCCCGATCTGGAAAAAGCCCTGGTCCGCCATTGCGGGCACTGGACCCAGCAGGAGCATCCCAATGAGGTCAACCGCATCATGATCGCATGGCTGAAGAAGCGCTTCGCCTGAAAGCCCTTCAAGGCGGGCGGGAACTCTGCAACAATTCCATCAAATGGTGCTCGAACCAGACGAGGCGCTCGACACGTTCTCCTATGCCGCGCCGGACGATCCGCGGCTGAAGCGCCTCATTATCCGAGCCATCGAGAAAATCAGTGGACAGCCCTATCTGAAATGGCTGTACGAGGACCACGTCAACAACCCGGTGCCGGGCGAAAGCTTCTGGGATTCGGCCGTGCGCCGGCTCGAACTCAAGATCGCCGTAAATGAAGACGGGCTGAAGGCGCTGCCGAAGACCGGTCCGCTCGTGGTCGTCTCCAACCATCCCTTCGGCGTGCTCGATGGCATCGTGATCTGCCAGCTCGTCTCGCGCGTGCGCCCGGACTTCCGCGTGCTCATCAACTCGGTTCTCTATCGCGCCGAGCAGGCGCGCCCCTTCATGCTGCCAATCGACTTTGCGGAAACGGACGAAGCGGTGAAGACCAATCTGAAGACGCGCGCCGAGGCCAAGACGCATCTGATGAAAGGCGGCTGCCTGATCGTCTTTCCGGCCGGAGGCGTCTCCACCACGCCGAGCGTATGGCACAAGCGCGCCATCGATGCGGACTGGAAGACGTTCACCGCGCGACTGATCGGGCAGGCAAAGGCACCCGTGGCGCCTTTCTATTTCGCCGGCCAGAACAGCCGGCTGTTCCAGCTCGCAAGCCACATCTCGATGACGCTCCGTCTCTCGCTCCTCTTCAAGGAAGTGCATGATCGCATCGGCAGCGAAATCCAGGTGCGGATCGGCGACGTCGTTCCCTACGACAAGCTTTCTTCGATCGACGATCGCCATGCGTTCATGGATCATCTGAAGCGCATGACCTATGCACTCGGCACCGGCGTTCCCAATCCACCAAAGTCGCGGGTCAAACGCCCGCGCCGCGCACCCCGCGGCCGCAGTCTCGCGCCGGCCGGAACGCGATGAGCGAGCGCCCGCGCGTCGGTCTTTTCGTTACCTGCCTCGTCGATCTCGTCCGGCCCAAAATCGGTTTTGCCGCGGTCCAACTGCTCGAAGGCGCGGGCTTTGACGTCGAGGTGCCGCGGGCGCAGACCTGCTGCGGCCAGCCTGCCTGGAATTCCGGCGCGGATCGGCATGCGTCGGAGATTGCCCGCTCCGTCATCGATGCGTTCGAACCCTTCGAGCACGTGGTCGTTCCCTCGGGCTCCTGCGCCGGAATGATCCGGCGGCATTATCCGGAGCTCTTCGCGAACGATCCCGTGTATCTTCCGAAGGCGCGCGCGCTGGCGCAGAAAACGCACGAGCTCGTCTCGTTCCTGGTGCGCGTCGGCAAGCTCGAGCGGGTGAACGCGAAATGTCCGGCCAAGGCCGGCTACCACGATTCCTGTTCGGCGTTGCGCGAAATGGGCGTCCATGACGAGCCGCGCAAGCTGCTCGCGAGCGTCGAGGGGCTCACGCTCTGCGAGCTCAAGGAATCCCAGATCTGCTGCGGCTTCGGCGGACTCTTCTCAGTCAAATATCCCGAGATCTCCGAGCGCATGGCCGATGACAAGCTGGCCGACGTGCTCGCAAGCGGCGCAGACACGCTCGTCGGCCCCGACCTCGGATGCCTTCTCCATCTGAAAGGCCGGCTCGAGAAGACGGGGCAAACGCTGCGTGTTCAGCATATCGCTGAGATCCTCGCGGGAATGGGCGGAGATCCCGCCCTGGGCGAGCCATGAATCTGGATCCGACCCGGTTCAAGGAAGCCGCGCATGCGGCGCTCCACGATGAAAGCCTGAAGCCGGCGCTCGGGCGCCTGAAGACTCATTTCTCGCTCGGCCGCACTTTCGCTATTTCGCGCTTCGGGGGCGACTTCGAGGCCATGCGCGACTCGGGGGCTGCGATCCGCGAATACGCGGTCACGCATCTCGATACGCTGCTGGAAAAATTCGAGACCTCCGTCGTTGCGCGCAAAGGCCATGTGCATTGGGCGCGCGATGGCGCGGAGGCGCGAAACATCATCCTTTCGATCCTGAAGGACGCGGGCGCGAAGTCCGTGACCAAGGGAAAATCGATGGTGAGCGAGGAAATCGCGCTCAACCCCTGTCTCGAAGCCGCCGGCATCCGCCCGATCGAAACCGATCTCGGCGAATACATCATCCAGCTCCGGCACGAGCCGCCGAGCCACATCATCGCGCCCGCGTTTCACTTGAGCAAAGAGCAGGTCGCGGAAACGTTCCGCTCATCCCACACGACGCTCGATCCGAACCGGCCGCTCAGCGAACGCAACGCGCTCGTGCAGGAAGCCCGCGCCATGTTGCGCGCGGAATTCGAAGGCGCCGATGCCGGCATCACCGGCGCCAACTTCCTTTCGGCCGAGGAAGGTGCGGCCGTGATCGTCACCAATGAAGGCAATGGCGATCTCACGCGGCTTCTCCCAAAGACCCATATCGTGCTCACCGGCATCGAGAAGGTGGTGCGCGATCTTTCGGACGTCTCCATTCTCCTGAGATTGCTCACGCGCTCCGCGACCGGGCAGCCGATCTCGAGTTATGTGAGCGTGATGACCGCGCCGCTCGGCCGCGCGGGAGACGGGCCCAAGAACTTCCACGTCGTGCTTCTCGACAATGGCCGTTCGAAGCTCATTGGCACGGAAGCGCAGGAGGTGCTCCGCTGCATCCGCTGCAGCGCCTGCCTCAATCACTGCCCGATTTATGGCGCGGTGGGCGGACACGCCTATGGCGCGACCTATTCGGGGCCAATCGGCGCTGCTCTCAATCCCGGCATGCTCGGGATCGCCAAGGCGAGCCACCACGCCAACGCATCGACCTTCTGCGGCCGCTGCGCAGAGGTGTGTCCGGTGCGGATCCCGCTTCCTAGAATCATGCGCTACTGGCGCGCGCGCGAATATGCCGAAGGGCTGGCGCCGAAGGCGAACGTGTTTGGGCTTTCGCTCTGGGCGTTTTTCGCAAAGCGTCCGAGCCTCTATCGACTCGCCGCCCGGATCGGCGCGCGGTTGCTGAGAGCGCGCGCCGGACGCAAAGGCTTCGTTGCGTCCCTGCCTCTCATGCGGGGCTGGTTCCTGGTACGCGGATTTCCGGCGCCCGAGGGGCGCAGCTTCCAGGAATTGTGGCGGGAACGGTCGTGAGCGCGCGCGAAGACATCCTCTCGAATATCCGCGCGCGGAAGCTTTCGCCTGCGCCTGCGCCTTCGGAATATCGCGCGCCCAAGGCCGACGGCGATCCGATCGCGGCCTTCATCGAGCGCTCGGCCTTTTTCCATACCGAAGTGCGCGTGCTCGATTCGCTGGCCGATGTGCCCGGCGCGGTCGCCGAAATCCTGCGCGACAAGAATATGGCCGCCGAGATTCATCTTCCCTCGCACGCCGAACTCGCACAGCTTCCATGGGCGCCTCAACTCACGCTGAAGCGGACAACACCGGGCCCGGATGATGCCGCCGTCGCCCCGGCCCCGTTTGCGCTCGCCGAGACAGGCACGCTCGTCTATCCCGCGCGTGCGGATTCGCCGGCCGCATGGCATTTCCAGGCTGGACTCGAGATTGCCGTGCTGCGCGCTTCCGACATCCTGCCCCAGATGGAAGACGCGCTTGCGCGCATCAAGGCGACGGGCCCTATTCCGCACACCATCAATTTCGTCACCGGACCGTCACGAACGGGCGACATCGAGCAGACACTCGAACTCGGTGCACATGGGCCGAAGGCGCTGTCGGTGCTGATCGTCAAAGATTGATCACAGATCAATAGATCACCGTGGGAGTTTTGTGACACCCACAGAAATTAAGCGCTGCTAGGTGCTCGCACCTACCAGACTGAAATCGAAAGAATTCATCTCGCGGATCGAATTCCGCCGCGGTAGAGATTCCTTCGCCCGGACATCCGCTGATTCAAAGCGAGAAGAACGGATACGGGTAACGTCACACTCAATGTCATCAACAAGAAGGGGACAATATGTTGGTTCGTGCGTTGGCGGCCGTCGTGCTGCTAGGAACGGCGCTGTCTGGCTGCGCCTCCATTATCAAGGGTTCATCTGAAGACATCGCTCTCAACACGACGCCTGTTTCGGGCGCGAGCTGCAGTCTGAAGAACGGCGTCGGTGAGTGGACAGCCTCGTCCACGCCGGCAACCGTGAAGGTCGAGCGCAGCAAGACGAATATCCAGGTTCATTGCAGCAAGCAGGGCTATCAGGACGGCACCACACAGGTGGCGTCCGGTTTTCAGCTGTGGACTCTAGGAAACGTCCTGATTGGGGGACTGATCGGCGTCGGAATCGACTGGGGCACGGGTGCGATCAACGACTATCCGAGCACCGTGAACGTGCCCATGGCGCCGGTCACCGGAGATAACCAAGCGCCGCCCCCGGCGGCTGAAAACGGCAAATCAGCTACGCCAACCAGCTAAGCCGAAAATCTGCTGCCACGTTAAATCCAGCGTGGCAGCAGATCGTCTTCTATCCCTGGAGAGAAACTCCAGTCACTCGCTGTTTGGTTTTGTTTGCGAATTCAGTCTCGGCTAGGCTAGGCCCACACGACCTCAGCCACTTGCAGCCCCCGCACAGGTAGAAAGCGCACCATCTTTCATATACAATTGTAGCTTGTGCCTTTCGGGGGGAAGCGCCATGACATCGCATTCATATCGCCACCGCTTTGTGCGCTCGGTTCTGTGCATCGGTACTACATGCTCCGTCGTAGCGGGCTGCGCTTCATCCTCCGAGGACATTTCTGCTGCTTACATCTCGCCAATTGAATACCAAAGCTACACATGCGTCCAAATTTCTGAAGAGCTGGCGCGCGTCAGCGACCGGGCACGACAAGTTGCTGGAACCGTCGACAATGCGGCCACGAATGACAAGGTTGCGATGGGTGTTGGGCTCGTGCTGTTTTGGCCTGCTCTATTTATGCTCAAGGGCAATGGTCCCCAACAGCAGGAATTGGCGCAACTAAAGGGTCAGTACGACGCGTTGAACCAAGCGGCCATTGCAAAGAATTGCAGAAGTGCCGTCGCCCCACCGGAGCAAACAATTGTGGCGGCAAATGCGTCTGGCAGTGGGGTGGACTTTGGAATTACAGGCTCGGCGATCTCGCGCGCGAGCACGGCTGCCCTGAACATGCGTGATCCGCATGGCGTCTGGATCGAGAGCATCACCCCTTCAAGTCCCGCCGACACCGCTGGACTAAAGGCGGGCGACGTGATTCAGAGCTTCAATGGTAGACCGATAAACACGTTCGATGATCTCAAGACTGATATAGCGGGAACGAAGGCGGGCAGTTCTATGAGCTTCGGTGTTTGGCGCGCCGACAAGGCGATTACACTGACGGCTGTTGTCGCGGGCCATGTTTGATTTGCTGAGAGCAGGCAACTTCTGAGCAGTCTTGCCGCATCCGCGAACTTCCGGTTTTTCCCTCTAACCTGTGACGCCCAGCGTCTCCTTCGCGAATGCTGCGGCCGATTTGTAATCGGCTTTGCCGTTCGGCGCGCGAAGCGGAACACCCGCAACGAGGACGCGTTTGGGCGTCTTGTAGCCCGCGAGCCGCTCGCGCACATGCGCCTTCAAGGACGCCTCGTCGAACGCGCTTCCGGGCACGAGCGTGACCACGCCGGTGACCGCCTGGCCCCAGGTGGGATCGGGGACGCCGAGCACGAGCGCGTCCTCGACCGCGGGATGGGTCTTCAACGCTTCCTCGACTTCTTCCGGAAACACCTTTTCGCCCGCGGTGTTGATGCAGTTCGAGCCGCGGCCGAGCACGGTGAGGCGCCCATCCGCTTCGACAATCGCGTAGTCGCCGGGAATGGAATAGCGCTTGCCGTTGATCTCCTTGATCGTGCGCGCGGTTTTCTCCGGATCCTTGTAGTAGCCGAGCGGCAGGATGCCGGAGACGGCGAGCCGTCCAGGAACGCCGCTCCCCGGCGCGAGCGGCTGATCGTTGTCATCGAGCACGAGCGCGTTCTCGCCGAGCACGAAGGCCGCCGTCTTCGTTTCCGAATCCTTCGTCGCGATCGATTGGCCCATGCCGAGCGCTTCGGTCGAAGCGAAATTGTCGGTCAGCACCGCCTGGGGCATGTGGCGCAACAATCCCTGCTTCACTTCCGCGGACCACATCGCGCCTGACGAACCGATCGCCACCACCGAGGAAACGTCATAGCGCCCCGGTTCCTCGTCGAGCGCGTTGAGCAGCGGCCGCGCAAAGGGATCGCCGACGATCGCCATGTGCGCGACCTTGTTCTTCTCGACCGCACGCCAGATCGCATGCGGATCGAGCGAATGGCTGTCGACCGTCACCACACAGCCGCCGCTCATGATGGTGGCCATGGTGCCGAAGAAGCCGGTGCCATGCATCTGCGGACAGGCCGGCAGATAGGTGGCCGCTCCGCTCGCGCGCACCATCTCGACCACGTCGGCGGCGGTTTCGGGCACGCGGCCGGTCAAAAGCGCGAGACGGACGAGGAGCGGCGCGGCCAGGTCGCCCTGCTCGTAGATCACACCCTTCGGCATTCCCGTCGTGCCGCCGGTGTAGACCATGACCTGGTCGTGCGGCGAGCGTTCGATGCCGAGCTTCGCTCCGTTTCCCGAACGCACGAGTTTCTCGTAGGGCTCGGCAAAGGACTGCACGTCGCCCTCGCCCACCTCGATGAAGCATTTCACCTTGTGCAGGCGATTGTGGATCTGGGCGATGTGATCGCGGAATTCGCGCGCATACACCACCGCAACCGCATCCGAATTATCGATGATGTAGTGAACCTCGTCCGGCTTGTAGCGGTAATTGACGTTGACATGCGTGAGACGGCCGAGAAAACAGGCGCCCGTGAGTTCGCCATATTCGATGCCATTGCGCATGTAGAAGGCGACCTTGTCGCCCGCGACTGCGCCACGCTCGCGCAAGCCGCGCGCGATGTTGTTCATGCGCTTCTTCGCGTCGCCCCAGCGGATGGTGCGCTCGCCATGGACGAAGGCCGGAGATTCGGCCGGCACGGCGTCGGAGACCGCATCGACAATCTCGCCGAAGTTCAACGTCATTCCTGGCGTCCTCGAGTGGTTGTGTTCAACACGCGCTTAGCCGGCGCAGCGCAAGCTGCCCGCTTGGGTTTTTCTTGCCGGCGATCAGTTCGGTGCCGATTGCGGCCCGCGCACGAGCTTGCCCGGAAGCGCGCCCGTGGCTTCGCCATCGCGATAGACGACGGCGCCCGAGACGATTGTCGCTGCGTAGCCTTTTGCGCCCTGCAGCAAACGCTTGCCTCCCGCGGGCAGATCGTACGCCATCACCGGCGCCTTGACCGCGAGCTTGTCGAGATCGATGACGTTGACATCGCCCTTCATGCCGGGCGCGAGCACGCCGCGGTCGGAGAGACCCACAGCGCGCGCGGTATCGGCCGACTGGCGCTTCACGAGATAGCCGATGTCGAACCGGCCTTTGCTGCGATCGCGCCCCCAATGGGTGAAGAGATAGGTGACGAAGCTCGCATCCGAGATCAGGCCGACATGCGCGCCGCCATCGCCGAGGCCCATCACGCAATCGGCATGCGCAATCATCTCGCCGCAATGGTCGAGATTGTATTCGGCATAGTTCGCAAACGGCGCGAACAGGAAGGCGCGCCCCTCGTCTTCGAGCAGGAGATCATAGGCAATTTCGGGCGCGGTGCGGTTCGAGCGCGCGGCCATGGCAGCGATCGAGGTCTCTTTCGGCGGCTCGTAGTTCGGCGGATCGCCGAGCGGGAACATGCGCTCGAACGCCATGATGCCGCGCGCGAGCGGATGCGCCTTCTCGCGCTGGGCGCTCTCTTCGAGGATGCGCGCGCGGAAGGATGGATCGCGCATGATCCGAACCTTCTCGGCCAGAGTCTTCTCGCGAATTTCCTGGAAGGCCGCGTGCGTGATGAAGGGATTGATCGTCCCCTGGAGTCCGAGCAGCACGCCGATGGGACGCGGTGCGACCTGCGCCTTGATCGGGAGCCCGTCCCGAGACGCGCCCTCGATAAGTTCGAGAATGCGGCGCCATCCATCAGCCGCGTTGTGGCCCTGCGCGAGCGAAAGCGTGAGCGGGCGCCCAGACGTTTCCACGATGCGGCGGATCATTGACCATTCGGTGACGAGATCGGGCGCGTTGAAATCGGAGATCATCTCGATGACTCCTGTACCGGCGTCCTTGAGACCCAGTGCGATGCCCGTGAGCTCTGCCTCCGACGCCCGCAGGCTCGGCGTCGGGTCACCTTTGACCGTCTTGTGATTCAGCGTCCTTGACGTCGAGAAGCCGAGCGCGCCCGCGCGCATCGCATCCGACGAGATCGCGCGCATGCGTGCGATGTCTTCGGGCGTGGCCGGTTCAAGCCGCGCGCCGCGCTCGCCCATGACATAAACGCGGAGCGCGCCATGCGGCAGTTGCGCTCCGATGTCGATGTCATGGGGCTGGCGCTCGATGGCATCGAGATATTCGCCGAAGCTTTCCCATGACCATGTGAGGCCCTCGTGCAGCGCCGCGCCCGGGATATCCTCGACGCCCTCCATCAATTCGATGAGACGATCATGATCGGGAACTTTGACCGGCGCAAAGCCAACGCCGCAATTGCCCATCACAATTGTGGTGACTCCGTGCCAGCTCGAGGGATGCAGGCGCGCGTCCCAGGTCGCCTGTCCGTCGTAATGCGTATGGATGTCTACGAAGCCCGGCGTTACGAGCTTGCCCTTGGCATCGACCTCCTCGCGCCCCGATCCGGTCACCGTTCCGACGACCGCAATTCTTCCATCTTTGATCGCAACATCGCCGTCGAAGAGCGGGCCGGCCCTGCCGTCGGCGATACTGCCGTTGCGAATCACGAGATCGTACGCGGCGGCCATGGGCCGTTCCTCCAAAGTATCGTTTGTCAAACGGTTTGCCTCTGCTGACATAATGTCAAGACCGGAGGCGCGAGCGCTCCCGGTGCAGCTTCGTTCATATTTGGAACGACCCCGGTTCCGGCGCCCCTCGCCCGGAAGGCAGGCACGGTGAAAGCGTCTCTGGCCAAGCTGGGCGTCCGCATACGCAACCGCTTTTCCTCGGCGGTTCTCGGAACCACGTCGCCATCGATGCCGACGCTCGCGGGCGGACTCTCGTTTCGAACACGAAGCCTCATCTCAGGCCTCTCGCTTGCCTTGGCGATCGTCCTGGCCCTCGCTTTCCGTCCCGTCTCGCCAGAACTGGCGCTCTCCTTTTTCTTCCCGTCACTTATGATGGCGGGACTCTTCGGCGGCGCAGTTCTGTCGGCCGTAGCGCTCGCCGTCAGCGTCCTCACCGCAGCCTTTTTCTTCACCGGTATTTCCGGATCGGTGCTGTTCTTCTTTGCACTTCTCATACAGACGGGTCTGGCGCTGGGCATGCGCGCGCTCTTCCGCGAAAGCCGCCGCTGGGGCGTGCGCTATCGACGGTTGATCGACGCCGTGACGGCAGCAGTCGTGATTTCCGATCGCATGGGTCAGATCCGCCAACCTCAACCCGAGTTCGAGAAGTTGGTCGGCATGGCATGGCCGGAATACGCAGGCTTCGGCTGGCTCAAGGCCGTTCATCCGGACGATCTCAAGATCGCTCCGGGCGAACCCGGCGTTCGCGATAACATACTCCGGCGCACGATTCGTCTGCGCGATCCGAAGACAAATGACTGGCGCTGGTTCCAGTTCCGCTCGATCAGCATTCCAGGACGCGACGGCGCGCCCGAAGAAATGATTTCCGCGCTGTTCGACGTTCACCGCCAACGGCTTCAGTTCGAGCAAAGCGAGATCCAAGTCGGCGAGCTGCGGCATCGCTGGAAGAACATGATGGCCGTTATCACGTCGCTGGCGACCAGCTCCCAACCCGACGGCGACGAGGCCGTCGAGGCCTACGTGAAGAAATTGCTGGGACGGCTGAACGCGTTTGCCGCTGCCGGCGACCAGGCGATCGCGGGCGGCCAGATGATCGACATCGGCGGCGTCTTGAACGCCACGCTTGCTCCTTTTGCCGGAGAAAATCCGCGGCGCATCGTGTTCGACGGACCGAGCTGTTTCGTTTCCGAAGAGACCGGGGCAGCACTCGCGCTGGCCGCCCACGAACTCGCCACCAACGCCATCAAATATGGTGCTCTCTCTGCGAGCGGCGGTTGGGTCTCGGTGCGCTGGACCACGGAGGATTTCGGAAAAGACGAGCGGGTGGCCGTCGAGTGGACCGAGAGCGGGGGCCCGCCTGCGTCCGAGCCGAACCGCGAGGGCTTCGGCATGCGCGTGATCCGCTTCGTCCCGGCGCGCGAGCGCAACGGCAAGGTCGATCTCGATTTTCGCGCCGAGGGACTGCTTTGCCGGATCACCTTCCTCCGCGAAAAGCCGTCGCTGCCGCCCGGCTGAGCAGCGCGCGTTGGCGGCGCGTTGCCGTGCTATGGTATCGGAGCATCCGGCAGCGGCGGGGCCTCATGCATCACGCGTCTCTCTTTCTCGGGATTTCGGCACTCGTGGTCGGCATTCTGACGCTGATCTTCCAGGTCCTCAGCTACCGGAAGGGGAAATAGCCGGCGAGGCCTGAACGGGGGAAGGTATGCAGTTCGTGATCGGCGTTCTGTTCTTTGTCGTGATCGTGGGCGCGATCGATGCGCGCTTGCCCTGGCCCAAGCCTGCAAAGAGACCGACGCCATGATCGCAGGCCATTTCGGTTTCGCAGCCGCGGTGAAATCGCAGCAACGGCAAGTCCCTCTCTGGGCGCTGATGCTCGGTTCGGTGTGGCTCGACATCGTGTTCGTTCCGCTTCTCCTCGCGAAAGTCGAAACCCTGGAACCAGTGCCCGGGAGCACAGGAGGCTATGGCGCACACATCATCCATGCCGACTACACGCACTCGCTTGTTGGCGCGGTGCTGCTCTCGTGCCTTTACAGTGCGTTCTTTCTTCGCTCGGGGGCGCGGACGAGCATCGTGCTCGGACTCGTGAGCTTCTCTCATTGGGTGCTCGATCTTGTCGTCCACCGAGCCGACATGCCGTTGCTGCCCGGGAACTACGGCAATTACCCGCGCCTCGGCTTTGGACTGTGGCGCTATCCGGCGATGTCGGTTGCGGTCGAAGGGGCACTCGTTGTGCTGGGCGCCTGGCTCTATTGGCGTGCGGCGCGCGCGGCGGCATCGTCAGCGGGCTCGAGGCGATGGCTCGCCAACCTTTGTGGGCTGCTGATCTTGCTCGGCGGGCTCGGCGTCCTCGCGCTCGATGTCTCGGGCATTGCGGGCTAGCCGCTGCGGCATTTTTTATGCAGGCGGGGGCAGCAAAGACGCGGCGATCGCGATCCGCATCAGGTCGGTAAAGCTGTATGCGTCGAGCTTCTTCATGATGCGCGCGCGATGAACTTCGACGGTTCGCGGAGAAATCGCGAGCCGCCTGGCAGCGGATTTGTTCGAACGGCCAAGCGCGAGCTCGGCAAGCACATCGCGCTCGCGCGGCGTCAGGGTGGAAACGCGCCGGTTTGCCTCGCCCGCCTCGGCAGCCCGCTGGCGATCTCTTTCCCCGAGCTCGATCGCGCGCTCGAGCGTGTCGAGAAGCACCTCACCGCGAAAAGGCTTCTCGATGAAGTCGATGGCGCCTGCCTTGATCGCCTTGACCGCGCCGGGGATGTCTCCGCTGCCCGTGATGATGATCACCGGAAGCCCGATGCCGCGCGCGACGATCTCCTGCTGAAGCTCGAGCCCATCCATTCCCGGCATCCGGAAATCCGCGACGACGCAGTCGCCGGATTTGTCTTCCTCGGCCAGGAATTCGGCTGCGGAAGAATAATCGCGGACGATATAGCCGGTCGCTTCGAGGAGAACCCGAAGCGAGCGGCGCGCATTCTCCGCGTCGTCGACGACATAGACCGTCCGCTTCGCACTCATGCCGTGGCCGCCATGTCGCCGTCCAGCGGCAGGACAAAATAGAATTCCGCCCCCACCTCCCGCTCGGCCGAAGCACCAATGCGGCCGCGATGCGCTTCGATGATGGAGCGGCAGATGGTGAGACCGATGCCCATGCCGCCCGCTTTCGTCGTGGTGAAGGGCTGAAAAAGCCGCCCCGCCACCGCGGTGGAGATGCCAGGCCCGGTGTCCTGCACACGCACCGTTACGTCATGGGCGGTATCGTCGCGTCTCGTGGTGACGGTCAGTTCGCGCACCGGCACCGCGCGCATGGCATCGATGCTGTTCCGGATCAGGTTGATCAGCACCTGCTGGATCTGGATACGATCGATCGTCACGTTCCCGAGATCGGGATCGAGCTCGAGCCGCACCTTGATGTTGAGGTCGGAGGCGCCGACGAAGGCAAAGGCGACGGACTGCTTGACGAGGCCGTTGAAGTCTTCCGCCGCCCGGCGGCTCTCGCGCTTCTCCACAAAACCGCGCAGATTGCGGATGATATCGCCTGCACGGATGGCCTCCTGGGCGACGCATTCGATGAGCTCATCGATCCGGACGGCACACTCGCTCCCGGATGAAAGCGCCTTCTTTGCAGCGCCGACATAATTCATGATCGCGCCCAGCGGCTGGTTCAGTTCATGCGCGAGCGCCGCTGTCATCTCTCCCATGGCGCTCAGGCGAGATGCGTGAAGAAGCTCAGACTGAAGCTCGCGCATGCGCAGTTCGATGCCCTGCCGTTCCGACAGGTCCCGCATGAACGCGGCCAGAATGCGCCGCTGCCCGAGGCGCACTTCGCCAAAAGCGACTTCCATCGGAAAGGTGTTGCCGTCGCGCCTCGAGCCGAGAACAAGATGGCCCCGCGCAGCCTGGGCGCCTGCGCCGGGCGCGGACATGCCCAACTGCCGCTCGAGATTGTCGCGATAGAGCCCGGCGAACAATTCCCGCACATGCATACCGGCGGTCTCGGACGCCCCGTAACCAAAGAGCCGCGAGGCCGACGCGTTGAGAGATTCGATGAACCCGCCGTCATCCGCGACGACGATGGCATCCGGCACCAGATCCAGAATCAGGCGCAGCTGGGCTTCGCGTTCGACGAGCGTATCGAGGATCTGCTTGCGTTCGAGGAGGTCGTGGATCACCCCGGAGAGAGATTCAAACAGGCCGTCGAGGCTTGCATTTGTTGAGACGAGATCGGGCGCGCCGCGCGACACGCCCTGCGCGCCGGTCGCGAATGGGGACGCACTGACGGCGGTCTGCCGAGATGACATTGGTTTTGTGCACCCGCTCGGGCGAATGGCGGCTCCACTCGCTGCGCAGTTAAACTCGAAATGACGCGCAGCAGTTCCGCCGCTCGCGCTGCAGCCGACTGGCCCCATCAATTGCAGGGGCGCGCATGAACGGGCCACCCAATTGATGATTAATGGAGCGTGACGGCACGACCGCCCGAGCGGCGCTGCGCGAGAGAGCGAATGGTTCCGGGCGCCCGCGCGCAACAGCCGCAACGCGTGCACTCGATCAGTGTACTGAGTACGCACGTGTATGTACGTGATATTTCCGACTTACGGCGGGTGAACGTCTTCTGCCAGGGTGGCTCAATATTCGCGGACCACGATTTCAAATAAAATGCTGAATATCCTTCTCACGCTGACACAGCCGAATGCGCTTGCCGCAGTCGTGCATCCGCTACCGCCGTTTCATTCGCTTCATCTGCCGGCCGCGCCCTTTGCCATCGCCGCGACGATGATCGCGTCGCTTGCAACCATGACGCTTACCGCCGCATGGGCGATCGGCGAGCGACTGCGTTATCTTACGCAGCGCCGGATCGCGCAGGTGTCGCGGAAGAAGCAGGCCTCGTCGATCGATCTGCGCGATGACCTGCTGCTCCTCGGTTGGGACGGCGTTTATATCGTCTCCGAAAATGGCGATCCGTTCGATCTCGGCCGCGGCGGGGAACTGCTCAGAGATTGTTTTTCGGGACCCGATGCCGCCGCCCTTTCGAAGCACACCGATGCGCTTGCCGCAGGCCGCATGGCGTTCGAATGCGTCGCACGCACGCGTCAGGGACTCGGGGTCGAATTCCGCGGCCGCACGCTCGAAAAGCGTTGTGTCATTTTTGCCCGTTATCGCGATGCCTGGGGAACAACAGAAGCTGATCACGCCGCGCGCGGCGATGCGTATGCCGGACTTGTCGACCAGCTGTCGACGGCGGTTGCGGCCTTCGACTGCCATCGCCGGCTCGTGGCCGCCAATCGCGCGCTGATCGAACGCTTCGGCTTGAGCGAGCAATGGCTCGAGAAGCGCCCCCTGCTCGACGATATCCTCGATGATCTCCATGCGGCGGGCCGCTTGCCCGAACAGCGCGACTATCTTGCCTGGCGGGGCCAGGTGGTGGCGATGTTTGACCGTCCCAACACAGGCGTTCGGCAAGTCTGGCATCAGCCGAACGGCCGCAGCGAGCGGGTCAGCATCCGGCCTCTGCCGAACGGAGCACTCGCCTTTCTCTTTGACGACATCACGGCAGAACTCGAACAAAGGCGTGCCTACAATGTTCTCGTGAAGGTCGAGCAGGCGATTATCGAGAAACTTCCCGAACCTGCGGCCGTGTTCGGTCTCGATGGACGACTGAAGCTCTTCAATCGGGAATTCCTGAGACTCTGGCGTCTCGAGGGCGACGCATCCGTTCTCGAGGACGCGCACATCTCCGATTTGACGAAGCTCTGCGCCGCGCGGATCGGCGGCGAAGAATGCTGGGAGTTCGTACGCTCCGGCGTGAACGGCGATGGGCCGGCAAAAGAGACCGAGTGGGGAGGAGCACGGCGCGTCGACGGCCGCATGATTTCCGTGGCCACGACGCGCCTGCCCGATGCGGCCACACTGGTCACGTTCGCCGATGTCACCGAGTACATCAATGTCCGGGCGCTTCTGCCAGCAGAAACACACGCCGCCTAGCACGCGAGGAGAGACGGATGGAGAATACGACGGCGGAGTTCGAGGCGAAGAATGCCGCACTCTATCGCACGCTGGCACGCGAGGCGCTCGCGAGCGCTCAGCATGCGCAGACGAGGACCCGCCGCGACACCTTCACGAAGTTCGCAGCGTACTGGCACGCACGCGCCGCGCAGGCCGAATATTTCGAGGCCGTGGCGCGCGACGCTGCGCAGCTCCAGGATGCGCGCGCCGTGGGCGCCTGAATCGATGCGCGGAGCGCCCGGCGGGGTGACGCTTTGGTTATCCTACATGGGTCCCGGGTTCGCGCTTCGCGCGCGCGGGATGACACCCTTTGCTTTACCCCAGCCGTCCGATCGCGGCCACGACCTGCTCGGGTTTTTCGAGCGTCACCATGTGGCCAGCTTCCGGGATCGCAACCAGCTCCGATCCCGAAATGGCTTTCTTGAACGCGTGCGCGTAGGCCGGAACGATCAGCTTGTCGCTGTCACCCCAGATGAGAATGGTCTTCGCCTTGATCCGGTAGAGACGGTTCGAAAGCCCGCGCTCCGGAACCGGAAAGAGAATGCGTCCCGCCATGCCGAGCTGCCGCGCATTGGTGACGAGATAGGTCTGCAGGAATTTCGGGTCGGCCAGGTCGAGGCCCGCCGTCAACATCGCGGTGCCTGCCTCCACATTGTGAAATAGAAGCTTCGGCATCTCGAAGGGCATGGTCGAGAAGAGATCGGGGATAGGATGCGCATCGAGCCAGAGGCCGGCCGGCGCGATGAGCGCAAGACGCGAGACGTCGTGGGGCGCGATCGCGGCCATTTCGGCGGCGATCATGCCGCCCATGGAGTGGCCGGTAAGGATCGGATCCTTGAGACCGAGCGCCTCGACCACGTCCCAATGGTGGAGCGTGAAATCGAGCATGTCGCGCAGTTCGGGGCATTCCTCGCTGTCGCCGTAGCCGGGAAGCAGCGGCGCGTAGACATGATAGGTCTCGGCCAATTTCCCGAGGAACGGATCCGCGAGCGTGACGCCGCCGGCGCCATGCAGAAACACCAGCGGCTTGCCCTTGCCGCCTTCGATGTAGCGCACCGGGACATGCGGCGTGGCGACGGTTTTCAGTTCGAGCGACATGCTGTTTCCTTCCACATCAAATCCCCCCTCCGCCCGCGAGCTCGCTACGCTCGCGGCGGGCGCCAACGCCGCGTCGCGGCGCACGCGCGACGGGAGGGGCGCTTACCTCGCCGCCACCGCAGACATAGCTGCCTCGCGCGCTTCGCGTTCGCTCGGGAGGCTTCCCTGCTTGACCTGCTTGATCGGATGGCACCAGAAGCGCTCATCGTTCGCATAGTCGGGGAACAAGCCACGCAGCTTCGGGATCACCTTCTCGGCAAAGAGCTTGGTCGAGTACATGCACTTTTCCTTCGGCATGTTCCCGACATGCATCAGGCAAAAGAGATTGCCCACATGCAGCGTCTCGGCAAGATGCTCGAGACGCTGGCGCACGGTCTCAGGTGAACCGGCGATCACGTGTCCGCCTTCGGTCAGATCCTTCCAGGTGAGATTGCCGAACATGGAACCGTCGCGGGGCGGGGCGTATTGGCTGAGGGCGCCGCTCTGGATCGTCTTGATGGTGCGATAGCCGGGGGCGTCCGCAAAGCCGGGATAGACGTGCAGGCAGCGGTTATAGAAATAGTGGACGTGCTCGGCGTAGAGCTTCTCTGCCTCTGCATCTGTATCGGCGACACAGATCGTCTGCGCGAAGCCGGCGCGATATGGCGACTTGTCGGGCACCTTTCTTTCTTCGACGCGCTTCCAGTAGCCGTCCATCAGCGCCTTGGCGCGGATGTAACCGGTGAAGCTCAGATAGGAATACGAGTAGGTGTTGTCGATGCAGAAATCATAGGTCTCGACGCTGCCGCCGCCGGGAATGTGGATCGGCGGGATCGGTTTCTGGATCGGACGCGGCCAGATATTGACGTGGCGCAGCTTGGTGTACCGGCCGTTCCAGGCGAAGGGATCGGGCTCCTTCCACGCTTTGATGATGAGGTCGTGCGCCTCCATGTACTTCTCGCGCGTGAGCGAGGGGATCTGGCCGTAGCAGTAATTCGTGTCCATCGAGGTGCCGACGGGAAAGCCGGCGATCAACCGTCCGCCCGAAATGCAATCGAGCATCGCGAATTCTTCCGCGACGCGGACGGGCGGATTGTAGAGCGCGATGGAATTCCCGAGGACCACGAGGCCCACATCCCGCGTGCGCCGCGCCAGAGCAGCGGCGATGATGTTGGGCGACGGCATGATACCGTAGCCGTTCTGATGATGCTCGTTGCAGCCGATGGCATCGAAGCCGGTGTCGGCCGCATATTCGAGGAGGTCGAGATAGGTGTTGTAGACCTCATGGGCCTTCACCGGATCGAACAGCCTTGAATCGATGTCGACCCAGACCGAGCGGTTCTTCTCCCGGAAATCGTCCGGGAGATAGGGCCAGGGCATGAGGTTGAACCAGGTAAATTTCATCGGCGAGCCTCCTGGTCTGTCTTTGTTTTTTCGCGTGACGCGATATCGTTGCCTTCAATAGTGACGAATTGTCAGAGCCAAGGCAATCGGGCGCTTTCGCGGCCCAAGGCGAAGCCCGGGTGATAGGATCGGACCGCATGGCATCCAGCGAGAAACGGCACGCGTGCGGTCCGCTCGACGGCATCCGCGTGCTCGATCTGACGGCCGTCGTGCTCGGTCCTTATGCGACGCAGATGCTCGGCGATTTCGGTGCGGAGGTGATCAAGGTCGAA
>Ga0070734_10002249_pt1 | contig 24209 bp, 25 predicted proteins | sample Coa_R1_8_FD_66444 | JGI IMG/M metagenome (GOLD analysis project Ga0070734, IMG submission 66444) | Surface soil microbial communities from Centralia Pennsylvania, which are recovering from an underground coalmine fire - Coalmine... | ecosystem: Environmental > Terrestrial > Soil > Unclassified ...
GCGGGAGCCGTGATTACGATCGCGAACCCGACGGCTACGACGACGAATACGGCCACTAACACTACGACGAATACACCGACGGCCACGGCGACCTTCACGGCCACGAACACGACCACGAATACGGCGACCAACACGACGACGGCTACGACCACCTTCACGCCCACGAATACGACGACCAACACGACGACGGCTACGGCCACCTTTACGGCGACGAATACAGCCACCAATACGGCCACCAACACCTGCACGAATACGGCCACGAATACCGCGACCAATACGGCCACCAATACGACGACGAACACGCCGACGAACACGGCCACCAATACGGCCACCAACACCTGCACGAATACGGCCACGAATACGGCGACATTTACAACAACCAACACCACGACCTTCACGCCGACGAATACGGCAACCATGACGCCGACGGCAACGGCCACCTTTACGGCCACCAATACGGCGACAAACACGCCCATCGACCCGTCTGTCCTCGTGGGATTGTCGGCTTCCACGGGAAACCAGACCGTGATACCAGGAGCATCGGGGGTGACGGTGCTGCAGTTGCAGGTCACCAACAACAGTACGACGGAAGGGGTGTCGTTCCTTTCAATCGTGTTGACGGGGACGACCACGGGCGGGGCCAGCGATTCGGCCGGCATAGCGGAGGTGAAGCTCTACGATGGATTGGGATTCGCCGCGGGAGGGGTCTATACGGGATCGGCGCCGCTGACCTTGGGATTGGCGCCCCGGGAGACTTTGGGACCGGGCCCTACTTCACAAAACTACGTGTTGACCTATGACTTTACCAACGCCCAATTGGCGGGGACCTATGCCGTCACGGTGTTGGCGGGAGGACTGTCGGGGTCCGGGGCGACGACGGGCAAACCTATAGCGGTTTCGGGCCTTGCGTTGGGCGGGGCAACGATAACAGTAGCGCTTCCGACGGCCACGGCCACCAATACGGCCACCAATACGGCCACGAACACGCCGACGGCCACGGCGACCTTCACGGCGACGAATACACCCACCGACACCTGCACGAATACGGCGACGAACACCCCGACAAACACGGCCACCCTTACGACGACGAATACCCCGACGGATACGGCGACCTTCACGGCTACCAATACGGCGACGAAGACGCCGACCTTCACTGCGACCAACACTCCGACCAGTACAGCCACCAATACAGCTACCAATACCGCTACGGACACCCCCACCCACACCACGACAAATACGGCCACGAATACGACGACGAATACGCCCACCCATACCACCACCAACACCACCACCGATACGCCGACCGCAACGTCGACCTTTACAGCGACGGATACGCTTACGGCCACGCCCACTTATACCGCCACCGTAACGCCGACTCCCACCCCCCTCCTCCCGACCCAAATTGTTTTTGCAACCCCGTTCTCAGGGCCTGTGACTGCTGGAACCCCGGGAATGCTGGTGGTCGAGGCGATCAATTCCGGCGGCAATCCGGCCACGCTGATGAATACCCTTACCGTCAGCCTGCTTTCCACTTCTACCGGCGAATACCAATTCCTGGCCTCTCCCACCGGGCCCAAGATAACGGCCCTCAGCCTTTCTTCCGGATCGAACCCGGCGACCCTTTACTACCAGGATGACAAGGCGGCTAATGTCACTTTGACCGCTTCAGTCCCCTCCCTCCCTCCGGGAACGCTTCCTGTCAGCGTGCTGGCCAGTTCCTTCGCGAAGCTTCAAATCCTGATGCCCGGGGAAGCAGCGGATCCTGGAAGACCGACCGCGGATCCTTCGGGACATACGGGCAATCCCGGAGGGGTCCAGGCGGGTTATCCCTTTGTCGTGACCGTCAATGAAGTCGATCCGTTCTTTAACGTCGTCTCTTCGCCGACAGGGCCGGTTACCCTTACGAGCACCGATTTGAGGGGTGTGATGGGATCGCCCACGAATCTCGCCGGTAGCGGATCGGTCACCGTCATTCTTTACACCCCTCCCAGCCAAACGATCTCCGCGTCCGGATTAGGCACTTCCGTGGCCGGTGACCCCGTCACGGTTCTTCCGGGCTCACTCTCTTCGCTGAACATGACCCACGGAACGCCCCAGCTTTCAACCGTCGAACCGGGCCAAAGTTTCAACGTGCTCACTTTCAACTTCACCATCGCGGGGGGGAGCGATCCCGCCTCCATTTTGAGCATGGTCCTGCATTCGGAAGACTCCAGCGGCAATCCGGTGTCCTTGAATACCGCCTTCCAAACCTTCACGGTCGCCACTTCGAGTGGGATCGTCCCCGTTACGGTTTCGGGTCCGAATTCGGACCTGGTGACCCTTGGCCAATCGACGGGAGTTTCCCTGGGACTTATCCCTGGAACCAACTTGGCGGTCACCATCGGGGTGCAAATCGCCAATTCGCCATCGGCCAAGAATGTCCGGTTGTCGCTGGACAACGTGGCTTCGGTTTCCGCCCAGGATTCCGTGTCCCAAAGCACCGCCCAAGTAACCGCCCTGGGTGATTCCACCGGGTTCCCCATGCAGTCCCAACTCATGGTCTTCCTGCCGCCGGACGTGGCCAGCACTTACGGCAATTACCCCAATCCCTTCCACCCGGGCCAGGGAAGCACGACGATCGAGTTCAATTTACAGTCTGCCGCTACCGTTTCCCTGGTGCTTTATGACGTCATGGGAAACCAGGTGGAAACCCTGATCAACAACCAAAACCTTCCGGCGGGTTTGCAGAGGGCGTTTTGGGACGGCCGTAATGGAACAGGGAATGTCGTTTTGAATGGGATTTATTACGCCCAGCTGACCGTCGGGGGGCAAAAATACATGATTAAAATCGCGGTGGTGAAATGATGGCCAGGTCTATCCGATTTTCCATGAACAACGGACACCGAACCACCTTGAGGAAAAAGGCCTTGGGAACAGTCCTGTCACTTGCCCTTGCCATGGGCTGGGGGATGGCGCTTCCAAGTCTTGTCGAGGCCCAAACGGCGGCCGGCGGGACATTGTCACCCTTCAGCTTAGGAGGTTCGGCGCGGGCACTGGGGATGGGCAATTCGGCGGTGGCGGTGACCGGCGATGGGGATAGCTTCTTCGAGAACCCCGCCGTCCTGGCGACATTGGATGAACACGAAATCCTTACTTTCCACGCGCCCCTCTTTGTCGATACCCTTTACGATTCGATCGGCTATTTCAATCCCATATCCACCCATACCAGCTTCGGCTTGGCGGTGGCACGGTTGGGCGTCTCCAACATCCTCCAAACCCAAAGCAATATCCAGGCGGTTTCCACTTTCGATTCCGAACAGTGGCAGGGACTGGTGGGCTACGGTTTCCGCGCCTTGGACCACTTCGATTTGGGTGGGACCATCAAATATGAATTCGAGCAATTGGGAACCTACCAAGGAAGCGGCGTCGGGCTGGATTTGGGGCTTCTTTACCATCTTTCCGACAACCGGGCGGATTTCAGCCAGATTGGGTATAAGAACATTACCCTTGGTTTTTCGGTTTCGAACGCTTTGCAGCCGCAGACCAAGCTCTTCCAGGACGCCAGCGTCCCCCTGAGGGTCTACCGTCCGGGCCTTTCCTATCTTTTCAATTTTCCTTCGTCTAAAAACACCTTGTGGCTCACGGTGGAAGGGGAAGTGCCCGAGACGGGAGGCAACACCCAGGTCAAGGGCGGTTTGGAATATGGATGGAACCAGATGGTTTTCGCGAGGGCCGGTTATGACGGGGTCAGCCCCACGGCGGGCGCAGGCCTCCGGATTTCGGATTTTGAACTGGATTATGCCTTCAACGAAAGGGATTTAGGGCCCCTGCACCGGTTTTCCCTGACCTACCATTTCGGCCGTTACCTGGATCCTTTCCAAACCCAAAAACTCGATCTTTTGAAGTCCGTTGCCCGGGGTTACACCGCCACAAAAGACTACGATCCGGCCATCAAAGCCTGGGAGGATGTCCTGAAGGAATCGCCGGACGATGAAGAGGCGTCCCATAACATTCAGGACCTGCAAAAAAAGCGGAAAAATGCGGTCCAGGACCAGCTGGACTTGGCGCGGTCCGCCATCAGCAAGGGTGATTTTGAAAGGGCTTTACCCTATATCGCGAAGGTTCTCAGCCTGGATCCGGGCAATAAGACCGCCAAGGATCTCCTGAAGCAAGTCGACCAGAAAACCCTCCTCTCCTCCAACTACACGCGGGGGGTGGAGGCCTACAGCCATGAGGACTTTGAACTCGCCGTCCAATACTTGGGGATGGTGTATGACGTGGATCCCCAGTACAGGGACGTCAACCACCTCTATCACGACGCCCAAAGCTACTATCAACCGCTGCAAACGATGTCGAAGGATTTAACCGCCCTTTATGCCAAAGGTGTGGATTATTATACGAATGGCGACTACCAGAAAGCCATCGACACTTGGGAGGGCTTGTTGGAGAAGAACCCCAAAAACTTCCTTTTGCGCCGCAACATCGACGAGGCGAAGAACCACCTGAAGGGCAAGGCCGTGCCCGGGGCTTCGGCGGCCTCCACCCCGGTGCCCGGGGGCAAGCCTTGAACCTTTACGAACTTTTCGCCAGGATCGCCACCCACCTCCCTTTCGAGACCAAACGGCGGCTTTACCGCCTTGAAGTCGAGGCCAAGGACATTGAACTCCTCACGATCAAGGACTTCGTCCAACGGGTTTGTGACGCCGCCGGTTGCACTTCCAAGGAAACTTCCAACATCAAATTGGCCATCGATGAAGCCTGCAGCAACATCATCCGCCACGCCTACAAGGGCAAGGAAGGCGGGAAGATCACGATGGAGATGGGCATCAGCTTCACGGACTTGAAGATCAAGATCATTGATTATGGCACCCCCTTCGATTTCAAAAGCATCAAGGATCCGGACCTTAACCACTACGTGGACATCGGCAAAAAAGGCGGACTGGGGATTTGGCTCATCAAGAAGGTCATGAGCCGGGTCCAATACAAGGCCTATGGGGACCGCAACGAACTTATCCTCCACCGCCGCCTTTCGAAAGCCCCGCCGAAGGAATTGGGGCTCAAAAAGGGGACCTATTCGGTTTCGGCCAAGTTTTCCTTGGGATCGGCCATCCTCATTCTTGTGCTCATTCTTTTGGCCTATCTCTACCTGGTCGACCGGCAGCAGGTTTTCATTGCCCGCCAGCAGAGGGAAAACGTGATGGCCCTGATCGGGCCCATCGGGAGAAACGTCGGAGACCAAGTCGTTCGGAAGGACAACCTGGCATTGGCGGGACTGATCAAGGAAATCCAGCAGGAGGACAAGAACAAAATCATCCGCTACGTTTTTGTCGTGGGGCCCGAGGGGAAATTCCTGGCCCATTCGGACGTGAACCAGTCCTTCATGACTTACAACCCGCCGCCGGGGGTCCAATTGCGCCATGACCCCAAAGCCGGGGTCCAGGTTTTCCGAGTGCGATCCGCGAAGGTCGGGTTGACCGACTACGCCGAGGCGCTTTATTTCAACGATAAATGGGTAGGGGAAGTCCATGCGGGCGTGGCCGACGAGGATATCCAGCAACTGATCAACGGGAGGAAGACTGAACTGCAATGGTTGATGCTGGCCATCGCCCTGGTCAGCATGGTTGGGCTTTTCCTTCTTTCCCGCATCTTTATCCGGCCGTTCCAGAAGATTTTGGAAGGTGTCCAGGCCATGAACCAAGGGGACCTGAACGCCAAAATTGAAGTGGACAGCCAGGACGAATTCGGCCAGCTGGCCAAAATTTTCAACGAAATGACGGGCAAAATACAGGAATCCCAAGTGGGCCTTATGGAGCAGGAGCGTATCCAGAAGGAAATGCAGGTGGCCCAGGAAATCCAGCACACCCTCCTGCCCGCCTCCTTCCCCCAGATCGAAGGTTACGAGATCGGCGCGACCTACCGGGCCGCCAAGGAAGTGGGCGGGGACTATTACGACTTCTTCTGGGTGGACCCGACCACCATGGGAATCGTCGTGGCAGACGTTTCGGGCAAAGGGGTGCCGGGATCCATGGTCATGACCATGATCCGGACCGCCATGCGGCTGGAGGCACGGGGGAACCGCTCCGCTTCCGACGTTCTGGCGAAGGTCAACCAGCACGTGACCTCGGACATGAAAAGGGGAATGTTCGTTACGATGTTTTACATCATTCTGGATTCCCGGGACCGGTCCATTAATTTTGCCAGTGCAGGCCACAACCCCATGATCCTTTACCGGGGGAAAACCAAGGAAGTTTACTTCCTCAAGCCCAAGGGCTTCCCGGTCGGGATCGACCTTCCGGAAGAGGACATGTTCGTCAAGAACATGACCCTCCAAAAGGTCAGCCTCGAGAAAAACGACATGCTGGTCATCTATACAGACGGCATTACGGAAGCCATGAACCCGGATAAAGAGCAATTTGGCGAAGAGCGGCTTATCCGCCTGATCAAGGAGAATCCCAGCCTTACACCTGCCGAATTCGTGGAAAAGCTCAACGAGTCCATCGCCCAATTTACCCGGGGCGCCGAGCAGCACGACGACATCACGGTCGTGGCGATCAAGGAAAAAATGCAGGTGGAACAGGTCGAATTTAAATTCCGTAAGAGGCTCATTGACCTCGTGGAGAAAAAAGGCATGTCCATCGCCGCAGCCTGCCGGCAGATGAACATTTCGCCTAAGACTTACTACCGTTATAAAAAACTCTTTGACGAAAAAGGCAAAGAGGGATTGAAGCCCGTCCGGGCGAAACGCGCTGAACTGAAGGAGCTTCCGCAACCCCAACAGCAGGCCATTTTGGATTTTGTGCAGGAACATCCCGAATACGGTTCCAGACGGATCACGGAAGAGGTGGGGAAAAGCGCCATTCCTCCCCAGAAACTAGACCATCGTTTGGTTCTGGCTTTCCTCAAGCGTAAAGGGCTACTCCCTTCCCAGGTCAAAGACCAGGCGTCCGAGTTCGGGTCCGCTTCCAAACCCAGAAAACCGCGCAAGGCTCGAAAGGCCAAGAAGCTTTCCGAACAAGAGAAGCCTCAGGAAACGCCCGTCGGTAACGCGGTTGACAGCGTTTCAACTCAAAGTGATAATAAGGCCGCTGATGGGGTGTTCGAAAACTGACTTGTCCGCAATCAGTTCATTTTCCGGAGGACGCATGGAGAATATTTCGGTCAACATATCAGAACACCCGCAAAACAAAGATATTACCCTCCTTTCCGTAAAAGGTTTTATCGACACGACTACCGCACCGGAATTTGAAAAAAAGTTTCTTTCGCTACTCGGCGATAAAAAATTCAAGCTGGTGGTTGATTTGAAGGACGTGAATTACATCAGCAGCGCCGGTTGGGGCATTTTCATCAGTGAGATCAAACGGATCCGCAACCAAAAGGGCGATTTGGTGCTGGTCGGCATGAATCCGGAAGTTTCGGAGGTTTTCGAACTTTTGGAATTTAATACGATCTTAAAGTCGTTCCCGAATGTGGAAACGGCCATTAAGAAAGGGTTTGAAAAAGCCTAAAAAGGGTTTGGGGCCAACTGGGTACAACCGGACCAAGCCTTTTTGGGTATCAGCTCAGGATTTGACGATCCGGAACTTGGAAAAAGATGGAATCGGCCGCATTAACCTCCCTCATTGAAATTGAAGGGAAAAACTTTACGCTCGAGACTTCCCCCGTCTCGGGGAAAAACCGCCTTTCCTCCCTCGTTCAATTGGGGGGGCGGGCCATTTCCCACCGGGAAGTGGAATTGCCGGAGGGGTTGGATGACGATTCCTTCAAGCACTATTTGCAGGAAACCCACCGCATCCGTTCCGTCGAACTGGAATCCCTTTTCCGGTTGAACAAGAAAATCGACGAAAAACCTACCGCGGACGCCTGCTGGAAAATAGGCGTCATTTTTTTATCCAATGGTTTTTACGAGGACTCGCGTCAGAAATTCCTGAAGGCCATCGAGATGGACCCCCGCCATTTGCAGGCCATTAAAAACTACGGAATTGCCCTGACCCTCATGGAGGATTATGACGGGGCCTTTGCCAGCTTAAACCAGGCCCGGGAATTGGGCCCTTCTTTCGCTGATATTTACTATCACATCGGTAATACCCACCTCTACAAGCGGGAATTGGACGAGGCGGTCCAAGGTTATCTGCAGGCCCTCCAGATCAACCCCCGCTATGCGGACGCCCGGTTGAGGCTTGCCACGGCTTGTGTGGGCTATCTGGCCCAATCCTCCAACCAACTGGATGGAGGCAAGGTTTTGGAACTGTCCGAAAGGGCCAAAACGGAGGCTGAAACGGCCGCCACCCTTAATCCCAAAGTCCGGAATAGGGCCTTTTTGATGGCGATGGATTACCTCCGCAACAAGAAGTATTCCCAGGCTTTCCAGGCTTTTATCGAAGTCCGCCCCAAATATGTGCCCCGGATCGGGGACGAGATCATCTTCTTTTTCACGCTGACGCTTTTGTATGGGAGCGAAGGCATCGACCTGCAAATGACGGAACAGTACATCGATAAATTGACGAAAGTGATCGAGGAATATCCCCATTATGCCGATCTTCACCACCATTTGGGGACGGCTTACCTCATCAAATGCCGCTTTGACGTGAGCCGGTCCTTGAAGGAGTTTAAGAAAGCCCTGGAAATCAACCCACAATTCCAGAAGGCCCTCAATAATTCAACCGATACGGAAGACCTCCACCGGAAGGTTTTGGCGGTTTTGAAAAAAGCGATCATACCCCAAGGATGAGGGGCGATGGCGGGGAGCCCTAGGACCCGGCAGGGGAGGATAGGGAGTAGTTCGTTTCCAAAAAATGAATGTGCTCGGGGGTGACATTCTCAAAATTAACCCCGTATGCGAAACGTCCCATGGATTTCATCGGGTTTTTGCGCGCCCAAACGACTTTTCCCAGGTAAGTCACCGAATGGCTTCCATCCAGCGAATCCAACTCCAAAGAAACCCCCGTATTGTTATCAACGGCCTTATTGGAGTAGATTTGGGCCCCCGTAAAGCTGACATTCACCAATTGGGCCCGGAAATCACTGCCGTCGGTGGAATCAGTGACACGACCCTTGATCGACTTGACCATTACCACGCGGCGATTGGTTCTTTTGTTGTTTTTAGCCGGTGAGCGGACAATTTTTTTCATTGAGGGTTTTTCCCAGTCGTTAGTGCCCATAGCATAACATCTTCATTGGGGCTTGCGCCAATAAAACAACGTTTTCGAAGTCCGTTAAATTTAATAAAAGGCAGCAGGAATGTCAAAAATCCGCGTCAGGTTTGCCCCCAGTCCCACCGGTTATCTTCACGTGGGCGGAGCCAGGACGGCCCTTTTCAACTGGCTGTTTGCCCGCCACCACGGTGGAAAGTTCATTCTCCGTATCGAGGACACGGACCGGGAAAGATCCAAGCCTGAGTACGAAGAGGCCATCATCCGGGACCTCCAATGGCTCGGATTGGATTGGGACGAAGGACCTTCCTTGGGCGGCAGCTTCGGCCCCTACCGCCAGACCGAGAGGGCTGCCCTTTACAGGGAACAGCTGAAAAAGCTTATCCAGTCGGGAACCGCTTACCTATGTTTTTGCACGCACAAAGAACTGGAAGCGGAAAGGCTGGCCGTCCAGCAAACCGGAAAAAGCTACCGGTACTCCGGGAAATGCCGGAATCTTTCGGCGGCTGAGGCGGAAACGAAACGCCAGTCCGGCGCAGCTTTTTCCGTCCGGTTGCGGGTCCCGGAAGGCGTGACGACTTTCCAGGACCTCATCCGCGGAACGGTGACGGTGGACCATGCGGAGATCGACGACTTCATCCTGGTCCGGAGCGGCGGGGAACCAACTTATAACTTCGTCGTCACCGTGGATGATGCCCTCATGCAAATCTCCCATGTGATCCGCGGAGACGACCATATTTCCAACACCCCCAAGCAGATCCTGATCTACAAAGCGTTGGGATTGGCACTCCCCCAGTTTGCCCATATCCCCTTGATCCTCGGGCCCGATCGGACGCCTCTTTCCAAGCGGCATGGGGCCAATTCTGTCGGAGAGTTCAAACGGCAAGGTTACCTGCCGGAGGCAATGCTGAATTACCTGGCGCTTTTGGGCTGGTCTTTAGACGGGAAAACGGAGATCTTTTCCAAGGACGAATTGGTCCGCCGTTTCAGCCTGGAACGGATTGTCAAGAGTCCGGCCTGTTTTGATTTTGAAAAGCTCCAATGGTTGAATGGGCACTATATCCGGGAGGCCGACGAGGAGCGGATATTCCAGCTTTGCCTGGAATATCTCTGGGACGCGGACGCCATCGACGCGAATTTCATGACCGAGGCCGGTCCGGCCCTAAAACGAATGGTTGGAACAGTGAAAAGCAGCCTGAAAACCATTTCAGGCGTGGGTGAACAGCTGACCTACTTCCTGGGGGAAGTTCATTCTTATGACCCGCAAGGCCTTGCCAAATACATGGTCCCAGGGACCGTAACGGTCCTTGAGCAGGCGGTTTGGACCCTGGAAGAATCCCTGGATTTTACCGCGATGAGCCTGGAAGAAAAATTCCGCAAGAAGGCCGCTGAAAGCGGCCATAAATTCGCAGATTTCGTCCATCCCATGCGGCTGGCCATTACGGGCAAAACCGCAAGCCCGAATTTATTTGAACTCATCGAGATACTGGGCAAGGGGCGTTGCATTGTCCGTTTAATGAGGTTTATCCAGATGATCAAGCATTCAACGGTCGCAGCCGGTTGAGCCTTTTTATCTGTTGCGACTCTGTTAATTCTCACGATGGGAATGCAAAAATAAGGCTTGGGATGGCGGGAAATCCCTCCTAAAATTTAAGTGAAGTGGGCGACAGGCTCTTCACTTGCTCGAAAGGAATGACCATGTCCAATCAAATCATTGAATTCGTTTTCCAAAGGGGAGAGAAAAAAGGCCGCCTAAGGGCCGTCAGCCGCAAGGATTGGGCCCAAATTGTCGGTTGGTGGAATGACCCGGAGGTGCGCCGCCTTTTCGACGTGCATTTCGTGGATCAAACCTTTTCTGACGCCGAAAAATGGTTCGCCAAATCTGGCTCGGCAGAGGAAGAAAAGCCCCCGCGCTCTTTTGTGATTGAAGTGGAAGAGGAGGGAAAATGGCTTCCGGTGGGGACGGCCGAGTTTTACACCGAACGCCCTTTTCACAAGACGGCCGAGTTCGGATTCCTGATCGGCGACAAGAAATGGTGGGGAAAGGGCATCGGAACGGAAACGGCCAAGCGAATGGTGCAGTATGGTTTGGAAAAATTGGGTTATAAGCGCATCGGCGCAGTTTCAGCGGCCTACAATGTCCGGTCACTCAACGCCCTTCAAAAGGCAGGGTTTCAAATTGAAGGTATTCGTAAAAGTTATGTCTTCCGCGACGGCGAATTTCACGACCAGACGATGATGTCGATCGTTCGCCCGGACTGAAGTTTTCCAGCCTCCCTGAATACTAGCCGCGGTGAATCGTGGATTCCGGTTGTTTTCTTCACTTGGGAATTTTTAGTTTTGTGTTACAATCCCACCTCTTTCCTGCCCCCGTTTATTCGGATTGGGAGATCGTCTAATGGTAGGACAGCAGATTCTGGATCTGCTTATCTTGGTTCGAATCCAAGTCTCCCAGCCATTTTTCTAATCATGACTTGCTGAAAAAAATCGGCCCTTCCAAATTCCCAGAGTTGTGGATCAATAGGGGCTATTACTACCGGATTCATCAGTCTGGTATTTAAAGTTGTATAGGGTGAGACGCTCTTCAATTATAATGTTTTAATGTGAAACTGACTGTCTTAGCTGGTTATCTGCGAGAAGGTTAATTTTCCAAAAAGGTGATATATTTTTATTTCAGAAAGCGCTTTTTCGAAACCTTTGTTATCTATTTGAAGATAGTAATCATCACAGTTTTCACCTCCATGCTCGAATCGTTTTTGGAATCGGTCCATCGGGTGGAAAATTTTAGGGACTTTTTCTCGAACGCAGTCCCTCGGTGTCGAAGGGGAAAATGGGCTTAGGCTCAAAAAAGATATTAAGAGTCCGTCCGCGAAGTTTTGACATTAAACTTCGAGTAACCCTCTTTACCCTAACCGTTGCGATCGTTTCACCTCTTTTTGCCCAGATCAACTACAACACCGCCAACTACTGTTCCACTACTGGGACTTATTCCACCGTCGCCACTACCTTTAATCCGTCCGGGATGGGGGAGTGCGGGTTCCCAACCAGCAATGTTGACCCTAATTTTTTTGCGGCCATTAATTCCAACGCAGGCGGCGGTGGGGACGACTATCAAAACGGGTTGGTCTGCGGTGCTTGTGCCGGCGTGAGCGACACGACGAACGGCAAATCCATTACGGTGATGATCACCGACGGTTGTCCCTCCTGTTCCAATGCCAACCAACTGGACCTCGCCCCGGGCGCCTGGAACAGCCTTACCAATAACGCCGCACCCGGGATCGCCAACATCTCCTGGCATTTTGTCCCTTGCCCCGCCAGTCTCCTGACGGCGGATGCGTCGGGCATGATTTCCTACCAATGGAAACAGTGCGGAAACGCCTTTTACAACCCCATCCAATTCCTGGATCCCCTCTTTCCTATTACGGGTGTCAGCTGGAGCACCAGCAGTACGGGCCCCTTCACCGCGCTGCAACAGGATGCCAGCAACGTGGGCGGGAATGAATATTGGGCGAATTCCGGCCAAAACCTGAACGGCACCAACGGGCCTTTCTATTTTGTTGTCACCGACGGGCGCGGACAGTCGGTCACCTTGGGGCCCATTAGCGGGACTGCCTGCGGAGTCAATGCGGCAAGCGCCCAGTTCCAGGATTGCGGGCCTACCGCCACGCCCACCCAAACAGGCACCCCTACTTCCACCTACACCCCGGGAGGGCCGCCCACCGCCACTTTTACCTTCACTCCCGTTTCCAGCGGCGGATGCGTTTACGATCTAGGGACGGGGGCAGCCTGTACTTTCACCCAAAATACTTCCTTTGACAATTGCACGACTTCCAACAACTCTCCGAGCACGGAAGCGATCAACCAGTTTTATGCTTATGGGGGTTCGGGAGTTTCGGTGGCTTATTGCAGCGGAGATTCGGAGGGACCCAACGGGGCGGGTGCTCCCAGCGGAGCCAATACCATCACCATGCAATGCGCCCCGCCGGCCGGCGCAAGCATTGTGGCGGCTTTTTTGGATGTCGTGGAATACAACAGTGCGGCCGGAACCGGCCTCACCCCCAGCACGGGGCCCATCGTCGTGGGTGGTACGACAACGGGAGCCGGTCTTGCCTCCGGATACGGCAACCTATGGAATGTCTGGAAGGACCCCCGTTATGGATACCAAGCCAGTTCTTATGCCCAAACCGAATGGAACGTCCGTTACAGCGTTCCCTTGAGCGCCATCACTACAGGAACCACTTCCTACCCGGTTTCCTACCCCAATATCGGGGGCGGTAATGTGGTTCAAACCGCCTCCATGGTGATTGTTTATACGGTCCCCGCGCCCGGGGTTTGCGGCGCTGTTGCCATCGACGACGGGTTGTTCTATTGGGACACCTTGGATGGGGAAGGACAACAAGTCCTCAACGAAGGCGTTACGCCCTGGGCCTCCACCCTGGATATGGGGTGCGTTGATCCCAGTACCACCTGCGCCAACAACTCCTTTTCGGTCATGGGGGGTAACCAGTTCGGAAGTTGCGCCAGCAACCCCACTACTTTCCTGGACCAGTTCTATAACAGCCCTGCGGGTGCGGCCACCCTTCAAAACAACCCAGCCAACGAATGGAACCTGGCGACGGGGGCCCAATGCGGCCAGCTTTACGCCTTTGACGGCACCTATGCGGGTGTTCCTTTATCAGGCACGGACAAAATGACATGGGGTTTGGGACAAGCCTTGAATTCGGGCGGAAAGCAGGAATATTGGGTGAACATGCTGGCGGCCTCCTGTAACGCCACCTGCATCACCCCCACCCCCACACCCACACCCTCCCGGACTCCCACGCCCACCGTTCCATCGACCTCGACGGCCACCTCCAGTGCCACTTCCACGGCGACACGCACGGCCACCCAAACGACGACCTCCACCACGACTTCAACGACCACCGCCACAACGACCTCTTCGGCCACTTCCAGCGCAACGGCTTCTGCAACTTCCAGCGCCACTTCCTCCACCACCCGTACGGCCACCCAAACCGCCACCACAACGGCCAGCTCGACAACCACCGCCTCAACCACCTCAACAGCCACCTCCAGCGCCACCTCCAGTGCGACCGCTTCGTCGACGACCACCGCCAGCACTACCCCGACACGCACCGCGACCCAAACCACGACTTCCACCACAAGTTCAACGACGACGGCGTCCACGACGTCTACCACGACTTCCACCGCCATATCCACCACCACTTCGACAACCACGAGGACAGCCACTACCACCGCCACTTCTTCAACGACCTCGACCACTACCGCCACTGCAGTGGCCACCGCAACGGCCTCCGCGACTTCCAGTACGACATCGACAGCCACCGCCACCTTGGTGAATACGGGAACAGCCACCAGTACCACCACCCAAACCACGACCTCGACGGCTTCCAGCACCGCCACTTCCACTTCTTCGGCAACTTCAACCGCCACTTCAAGCGCCACTTCCAGCGCAACGGCAACGGCCACAAGGACCGCCACGGCGACTTCCACCAATACTTTGGCCAATACGGCCACCTTGACGGCCACTTCGACCACAACTAACAGCGCGACCCTTACCGCCACCGCGACTTCCACCAATACCTTGGCCAATACAGCGACCTTGACGGCTACCTCGACTCCCACCTTGACGGCGACCCTCACGGCCACTCAAACTGCGTCCAATACAACGACGAATACGGCCACCAATACGGTCACGGCAACCACTACGAATACCCGCACGACCACCGATACAGCCACCATGACCGCTACCGCAACGGCGACTTCCACGTTTACCGATACCAGGACGGCCACGGACACGGCTACGGCCAGCCCCACTTCCACACCGACCAATACTTACACCGATACCGCCACTTCCACGCCTTCCCAGACATCTACGAATACGTTCACGCCGACGGATACGCCCACTTTCACGGATACAAAAACCCCCACCAATTCACCCACTTTAACGGCGACCTTTACCCCGACCTCGACACCCACGGATACGAACACAACCACCAACACCCCCACCTTGACGGCTACATGGACCGCCACCAACACCGATACGGACACGGCCACCAATACCGTCACCAAAACCTTCACCTCTACTTGGACACCTACTTACACTCCAACCTCTACCGCCACCTTCACGCAAACGGACACTCCAACCCTGACGGCCAGTTCCACTCCAACCAATTCACCCACGAATACCCGCACCGACACCCCCACCCATACTCCGACCAATTCGGCCACGGCTACTGCGACTTTCACGCCCTCCAATACGGCGACCTTTACCAAGACTTCGACGCCTACGGACACCCCAACCAATACAGCCACTTCCACTCCCACGTTCACCACTACGAATACGGCTACCTTCACATCCTCTTCCACTCCAACCTTTACGGCGACGGCCACTGCGACCTTTACGCCCACGCCGGGAGTTTCGATTACAAAACAAGTTTCCAAGACGGCCGCCCAATCCGACGATACGGTGACTTATTACCTGATACTAACGGTCACCCAGGCTCCGGCTTCCTCGGTGACGGTGACGGACGTCCTTCCGGCACAAATGAGCTTCCAGGGTTTCGGAGCTATGCCAACGGGTGGAACGACACAGGCCGTGGGTAACAATTTGAGCTGGTATTTCCCAAGCCTGCCCGTGGGTGCGGTGACCCTGACCTATCAAGCGAAGATCGCCGATCTTCTGGATGGCGGGACCGTTTTGACCAACAACGCCCAACTCACCTACGCGGGGAACCCGGTTGCCCAAAAAGCTTCCGTGAATGTCGTGATCGAAGCGGTCTTCACAGTGAAAATCGGGGTCTATAACGGGGCGGGCGAACTCGTGAAGGAAATTTACGTGAAAGAACTGTCCCAACAGATCACCAACATCAACCTGTTGCAAACCCCCACCATCACCAGCTTGCATGGGGTGGTTTACGTGACGGTGGACGGCGTTCAGTTGGCCACCTGGGATGGGACCAACCAGGCCGGGGACCCGGTCTCGAACGGGGTTTATTATGTGAAGGTCGACAATATCGACGCCAATAATGTGGTCACCAGTATTTCCCAAACCGTGACCGTGAGCCGTTCGATCGCGAAGGTCCAGGTCAACGTTTATAACGAGTCCGGGGAAGTGATCCGGCACTTGATCGCTTATGCGGACGATCCGGGGAACATGAACCTGGGGAACGTGTTGTTTTCGAGCGCGACCATCCAACCGACACAAGGGACTCCAACCCCCAACGGTACAAGCGATTTGGTCATGACTTTCCCCAACGGCACGACAGTCGCATGGGATGGCACCAACGACAACGGGCAAATCGTGACCAATGGCGTTTATAACGTTGAAATCCACTGGCTGGACGGAAATGGGGGGGAAGAAGTCATTTCCCATAACGTGACCGTGGAGCGGGGAAATAACGCGGGGAACGGGGTGGCGGTCGCCGCGCCCAATATCCTCAACGGTGGTTCCGCTGGAACGACGGTTTATGCCGATTCCGGTTTAAGCCTGACACTGACGGCCGCGGTTTATGATGTGGCCGGTGAACTGGTGAAGAAACCCGTCACGGGTCCTGCGGGGGGCGGCATGGTGCCGGTGGACGTTTCCGGCCTGGCCAGCGGCCTTTACTTTGTAGTGACGGATCTGACGGACAGCAGCAACGGCCATTTCATCCAAAAACAAGTGACCCAGATCGTCATCCGGAAGTGACCTTTTTTTTCTCGCCGTTTACCTTCTCTTGGATGTCTGATATTCTCCTGAAAATTTCACCTGCGGGAAATGAATGAAATTTCTTTTCGCTGTAATTACGCCATTGATCTTCGCAATGACTTTGTGTCCGGAGTTCCTTTCGGCCCAAGAAAAGGCTTCGGATTCCGCCCAGTCCGGTGAACCGAAACTAAAACCGGTCGAAGTTGACTATTCCACCTTGGGCGGCCTGCAATATTCCATTGATGGACGTCTTTTGGAACGTTATGAGGATTTTGAAAACCTGGTATTTCCCTTGAGGGATTTCGAATCCGAGCGCTTATTAAAACGTTCGGAAACGTCGAATATCAATTCAAAGATATTCGGATGGGTCGGCTTTGCGGGTTTTGCGACCGGGGTCGTGGGATTGTTGACCTCCCCGTCGAATCAACAATCCCCTTTTTGGGTTTCGGCTATCGGTGGGGGGGTTTTGATCGATATTGGGGGCTTGTTCCAATCGGAGGCCCAGACGACAAAGTTTAATTGTGTGAAACGCTACAACCGGTTTGCCCGGGGAGAAGAACAGGTTCTTCCCCAGGAACCGGCGGACGAAAAATCGTTGTTAAACTTTGGTTCTGTGAACCAGGGCAAGGGCCCAAAGAAGGAAAATCCAAAGACGAAATAGGAAACTTTTCGTGTAAAATTCCTGTATTAAAAATTGGCCTCGAAATTTATGGCCGGACCAGGTGTGAAGTGACCTCTGCAAAATATAGCGTTTTTAAGGTGGGGCCCGTTTCGTTTTTGCTTTTCGTGATTTTTGTTTTGGCTTCGATGTTTTGCTCCACTGCCCTTGGGGAAGAGAAAGCCAATGAAAAAGTCCGTTCGACCGACGCGCAACCGGGATTATCCATCGGGGACCTCGGTTTTTCCCAACAAGACCTTCAAAGCGACCCTGAATTCCAAAAAGAACTAGAGACCCGTTCCGACATGTTGAGGGTACATCAAACCCTGGGGGTGATCACGGCCGTGCCGATGACCACGGAGTTTGTACTTGGCCTCGTGACGGCGGGAAATGTATCCAATGGAAGCCAGGATACCAGCCTCCATACTACTTTGGGACTGACGACTGTGGCCCTTTATGGCACTACGGCCCTTTTTGAAATACTTGCCCCTAAACCCAAGGGTTTGAAGCCAACCGGAAACACGGGTGTCCACGAGGCCCTTTCCTGGATCCATCTTCCGTTGATGATAGTGGTTCCATTGGTGGGAGACATGATCAACGACCGCATCGCCAACCACCAGCCCATCGGCAACCTGGGTGTTGTCCATGGGGCCATGGCGACCACCCTCTTGGCATCCTATCTAACCTCCCTTACGGTGATGACTTTTTAGGAGTTTTCCATGAAACGCTTCCTTGGCTTGTTTTTTACTTTTGTATTGCCGGCTTTGGCCTTTTCGGCAGGGGAAAAGGGTCAATGGGCCCTTCTTAAGTCCGAAATAGGCTATACCGTCACCCACCCCCTTCATGTGGTCCATGGAAAGAGTTTGTCCGCCAAGGGAAAGGGTGTATGCTATGGGGGTCATTGCGAGTTTTTGGTGGCTGTTCCCGTGAAAACCTTCGATTCGGGGGACCAAAACCGGGATCTTCACATGCTCGAAGTGACACGGGCGGGTCTTTATCCTTTGATTGAAGTCGATGCGAAAACGGCTGAAATTGAAACGAACCATCCCCCCAAAACCATTGACGCGGATTTAGAAGTCAGTTTTGCAGGCCAAAAAGTCCAATACCATAAGGTTCAATTGGATATTGTGGAATGGGAATCGGGCGAAGCCCATATCACCGGTGGGTTTACCTTGAGTTTGAAGGCTTTTGGAATTACCCCCCCATCCCTTTTAACCATGCCTATTCATGACGATGTTCCGGTGAAGCTGGATATGACCTGGAAGCGCACAGCTTCAGGTAAGTAAAAAAATCAAGCGAGGTTTTGTTTTTATGGCACAAGCAATGGAAGCGACAGCACTCAAGAGCGAGGAGGCCAAGCCGGATATCCTGGAGAAGGCCAACGCCAAAACCTGGGACGGCCTTTCCCGCATGGCTTTCGCGGCCAATTGGGACCCTGAGGACGCTATCAACTGGAACCAGCCCATCGAACTGGGAAGCATCAAGGACGGCTGGATCAATATCCTCCATTACTTTTATGAGGGGGAATGGCAGGGGTTGGAGATCATCCAACGACTCATGAACAAGGCCGCCCACATGTTCAAAATCAACGAAATGGTCACTTATTATTCGACCCAATGCGCCGATGAAGCCAAACACCTTTTCGTATTCAAAAAATACCTCTATCGCCTTAATTCGCCCCCGGCCAAGCAAAGGGCGTTCGATATCCTCGTGTGGGTCTCCACAACTTGGATCGTCCCCATGGCCGTAGAACGCTGGATCCTGGCGACCTATTTTACCGAAACCTTGGCGGGCGCCATTTTTCAGAAAACTCTGGAACTGCCAACCATCGACCCCATCGGCAAGGAAATGGTGCGCCTCCAGCTCAAGGACGAATCCCGCCATATCGCGGGGACCAAGCTGGGCGTCCAGACCCTGATGGACCACGCGGGCCCCTTGCGGACCTTTTTCATGAAGCTTTGGTGGAAGCTCTTCGTCAAGCTCGCGGTGAAGGAAGTGCGCGCCTTGAAGCCCTATGGCGACCAGGTGGGCATGGACCCGGAATTCATCCTCCAAAAATCCTTCGCCAAGATGGCCGAAATGGACGAGTTCACACAAAAATTTTTAATGGACGGTTTCTGCCAGGCCTTCCTGAACAAAACCAACGCCGCCTAACATCAGCCGTCCTTTCCAAAGGACGCAGTTTTGCCGTTTTTGGGGGAAACAATGGGCAAGAGACTCTATGTCGGTAGCCTGCCTTTTGAGACGACGGACGCGGAACTCCAGCAGCTTTTTTCCGCTTGCGGACGGGTAGAAAGCGCCAAAGTCATCATGGACAAGATGTCGGGCCGTTCCAAGGGTTTTGGTTTCGTGGAAATGGCGACGGACCTGGAAGCCCAGGCCGCAATCCAAAAGTTCAACGGCAGTACGATGGGTTCCAGGACGATCGTGGTCAATGAAGCCCGGCCGATGGAAGACCGCAAGGGCGGCGGTGGCGGGTACCAGGGAAACCGCGGGGGCGGCGGGGGACGCCGTGAAGGCGGCTTTGGCGGCGGCGGCAACCGCGAGGGCGGCTTCGGCGGAGGACGCCGTGAAGGCGGCTTCGGCGGCGGCAACCGCAGGGACGGTGGCGGCTTCGGCGGCGGCAAAGGCGATTTCGGCGGGGACAGGCCCCGCAGGGACAACCGCGGCGGCGGGCGCAAAGACCGTAACGACGGGGATTACGGCAATCGTTGGTAATGAAAAGCGAAGCGATCCATGAAAGCCTTCTTCTGAAGATGAAGAGGGCTTTTTGATTTTATAACCAAGAAATTTTAAGGAACTTACATTGGGACAACTCTCCTTCATTCCGTTGGGCGGCCTGGGCGAAATCGGCAAAAACATGGCGCTGCTGGACTACGACGGGCAGGCGGTCATGATCGACGCGGGGCTCATGTTCCCCGACGAAAACCACCCGGGCGTGGATTACATCATCCCGGACTTCAACTTCATCGCCGAAAGGCCGGGCTGGCTCAAGGGCGTGCTGCTCACCCACGGCCATGAGGACCACATCGGCGCCGTCCCCTACCTGCTCCAGAAGCTCAACGTCCCCATTTACGGCACCAAGCTGACCATCGGCTTCGTCAAGGCCAAGCTTGAGGAATTCAAGTTCGACACGCCGCCCACCTTCATCGAGGTGGACCCCAAGCAGCCCTTCGACCTGGGCCCCTTCCATATCGAGTTCATCCGTGTCACCCACAGCATCGTGGACGGCTGCGGCATCGCCCTCACGACCCCGGCCGGCGTGGTGATCCACACGGGCGACTTCAAGATCGACCCGACCCCCATCGACGGCGTGCCCATCGACCTCAACCGCTTCGCCGACTACGGCACCAAGGGCGTGCTCATGCTCATGTCCGACTCCACCAACGTGGAACGGGAAGGCTACACCCTCTCGGAAAAGGTCGTCGGCGAGGAATTCGACCGTATCTTCCCCAAGGCCAAGAAGCGCATCATCGTGGCCTGCTTCGCCAGCAACATCCACCGGGTCCAGCAGGCCATCGAGGCCGCCAAGAAAGTCGGGCGCAAGGTCTGCATCATGGGGCGCAGCATGGTGCGCAATACCCAGGTGGCGCGGGACCTAGGTTTCATGCATATTCCCACCAACCTGCTTATCCAGCCGGACCAGCTCAAGGGCATGGACCCGAAGGAAGTGGTCATCGTCACCACCGGCAGCCAGGGGGAGCCCATGAGCAGCGTTTCCCGCATGGCCATGGGCGACCACAAGAACATCTCCATCCAGCCCGACGACATGGTGCTCCTGTCCGCCCGCACCATCCCGGGCAACGAAAGGGCGATCTCCAACATCATCAACCTGCTCTACCGCCGGGGCGCCGAGGTGCTCTATGAGGCCGTCTCCGAAATCCACGTCTCCGGGCACGCCTGCCGGGAGGAGCAGAAGATCATGCTGGCCCTGGTCAAGCCCAAGTACTTCATCCCGGTCCACGGGGAATACCGGCACCTGATCCTGCACGCGCGCCTGGCCGAGTCCATGGGCATCTCCCCCGAAAACACCATCATCCTGGAGAACGGCGAGAAGTTCGTGATCGACGGGGATGAGGGGCGCATCGAGAAGGAATTCTCGGGCGGCACCATCCTGGTGGACGGAAAGCACATGTCCGACGTGGGCGAAGTGGTCCTGCGCGACCGGCTTCACCTGTCCCAGGACGGGGTGGTGGTGGCCCTGGTGACGGTGGATACGGCCAAGGGCAAGATCGTGGGCGGGCCGGACCTGGTGACCCGGGGCTTCTCCGAGAGCCTTTCGGACGAGCTCATGAACGAAGCCAAGGACATCCTCCGCCGGACCCTGGAAGAGGAAATCCACGACAAGATCACCGACTGGTCCACGGTGAAGGAAACCATGCGAAAGTCCCTCCAGAAGTTCTTCTCCCACAAATCCAACCGCCGGCCCATGATCATGCCGGTCATCATGGAAATTTAAAGCCCGCGCATTGAAATTCCCGGGCTTGCCCGGGGGCTCCACCGAAAAGTCCTTTCCCAGCCGCCGGGGAAGCCACGGGCCCCTATTCGCCGCCCCGCCTTGAAACCACCTTTTGAATGTGTATAATCATAGCTATTACTATAGCTAAAAAGGGGAGCCTATGAGGACGGTCCAAATGACGTTGGAGGATGAGTTGGTAAAGTCGGTCGACCAGGCGGCTAAGAAGTTACATACCACACGGTCGGCTTTCGCCCGGTCGGCGCTTAAGGAAGCGCTTCGCAACCTGAAAATAAAACAATTGGAACACCAGCACAGGCAAGGTTACCAGGCCCACCCCGCCACCCGGGAAGAGGTTGGCGTTTGGGAGAAGGAACAAGCCTGGGGTGATGAATGAAGCGGGGGGAAGTCCGCTGGTATAAGTTCACCCATCCCGATAAAAAACGCCCCGTTGTTATCCTGACCCGCAATTCAATTATCGAATACCTCGATGAAGTCACCGTGGCGCCGGTTACCTCCACCATTCGTCATATTCCGAGCGAAGTTCAACTCAGCCGGAGCGAAGGTTTGGCAAAGGATTGCGCCGTCAACTGTGACCACATTCAAACGGTTGCCAAGTCGAAATTGGGCGGACTCATTACAACACTTTCCCATTCTAAACTGATAGAGACCCGGCAAGCCGTTCTGTTCGCCCTGGGTTTATAAATCCGAAGACCGACATCGTCCACGACGGGGACCCATCGTGGACTTGAGGGATACCACCGCCGTCTTGTTCGTTGAAGCGGGACGGGATAGGTGAAGTTGATTTCCCCCCAAGCTTTCCATGATATTTAGATTTTCACCCCTTTATGGTAATGTCGGGACCATGAAACACCTCTTCCTTGCGCTCCTCGCTGGCGTCTGTCTCGGATTTTCCACCAAGGCCCGGACCGCCGATCCCCAGCAGGTGACCTATTCCACCACTTCCGACGGTTTGGCGCTGAAGGGGTACCTCTATCTGCCCAAGGGACATGGTCCCTTTCCAGCAGTGCTCTGGAACCACGGTAGCGAGAGACTTCTTGGAACAAAACAACCCGACCTGGCTGGCTTTTATACCTCCCACGGTTTCGTCTTCTTTTTGCCCAACCGGCGGGGCCATGGCCTTTCACCAGGTCCTTATATCATGGACAAAATACGACAAGATTCATTCCTTGGGTTTTTGGGCGGCAACCGGAAGATCGTCGAACTTCAGGAACAGGCTAACCTGGATGTGGCGGCGGGTGTTTCCTGGCTTTCTTCCCAATCTTTCGTGGACCCGAAACGCATCGTCATGTCGGGCTGTTCATTCGGGGGCATCCAGACGCTTTTGGCGGCGGAGAAGCCATTGGGCGTAAGGGCCTATGTGGCCTTCGCGCCCGGGGCCGAATCTTGGGGAAACGGCGCCCTACGTGAGAGGCTCCTGAAAGCCGTGCTAAATGCCCAGGCCCCGGTCTTCATCCTGCAAGCCGCGAACGATTACAACCTGGGCCCGGTGGAAACCCTGGGGCCCGAAGCCGAGAAGAAGGGAGGCTTAGCCAAAAAATATCCTGCCTTCGGGACCACCCACCCGGACGGCCATTGGCGCTTTGCCACCTTGCCGGGGGGGATCGCCATGTGGGGACCGGATGTGTTGGCCTTCATTCATCGCTGTCTAAAATAACCGGGTTAACAGGGTTCCGGCCAATCCTAGTCGTCCACGATGAGGACCCAAAAGGGAATTTTTGTGAAAAAAAGATCAAGAACGGTGGGTGATTACATAAGCTCCTCCCCGAAAAACGTCCGGGGGGTCCTTGAAATAATTCGACAGACCATTAGGGGATCGGCGCCTAAAGCGCGTGAGCGAATGAGTTACGGGATGCCTTTTTACGAGTTCGGGGGTTCGGGATTCAAGGGCCGTTTGATCTATTTTTCCCTATCCAAGGACCATATCAGCGTATATATCCCGCCTTCAGTTGCGGGTCCCCTAAAAGCGTTGGGGAAGTACCGAAAAACGAAATCGGCATTCCATTTCTCCCTGGATGAACCCTTCCCTTTTGCCCTTCTCGGGAAGACGGTCAAGATTATTGTAAAAAACAGGAACGCCCAGAATAAGAAATAGGTTTTGTTGTCCTCGAAGAGGAGCCGAATATGCCAAAAAATAAAATAGCCGTGGGCACGATACACAAAGTTCCAGCAGACCTACGAAAAGCCCTGACTCAATCCTCAAACATGAGAGACGCGTGGAATAACCTTACCCCACTG
>Ga0070734_10002250_pt1 | contig 24209 bp, 21 predicted proteins | sample Coa_R1_8_FD_66444 | JGI IMG/M metagenome (GOLD analysis project Ga0070734, IMG submission 66444) | Surface soil microbial communities from Centralia Pennsylvania, which are recovering from an underground coalmine fire - Coalmine... | ecosystem: Environmental > Terrestrial > Soil > Unclassified ...
CGTGATCTCGGGGTACATCGGCAGCGAGAGGATCTCGCGCGCCGCCTTCTCCGCGACGGGGAAGCTCCCCGGGCCGAGGCCGAGGTGCGCGAACGCCCCCTGCAGGTGGATGGGGACCGGGTAGTGGATCTGGGCGCCGATGCCGTCGGCGTTCAGCCTCTTGACCACCTCGTCGCGGTTCGGAACCCGCACCACGTAGAGGTGAAACACGTGCTCGTTGCCGGCCAGGGTACGCGGTGGCGTCACCGCCGGGAGGTCGGCCAGCAGCGCGTCGTACCGCCCGGCGGCGGCGCGGCGCGCCTCGTTCCAGCCGCCCAGCCGCTTGAGCTTGGCGGCGAGCACCACGGCCTGCAGCGTGTCGAGGCGCGAGTTGAACCCGAGCTCCGGGTGGTGGTACTTCACCTCGCTGCCGTAGTTGCGCAGCGCCCGCACGCGCGCCGCCAGCGCGTCGTCGTCGGTGGTCACCGCGCCCGCGTCGCCGTAGGCGCCCAGGTTCTTGCCGGGGTAGAAGCTGGTCCCGGCGGCGCGTCCGATGGTCCCCGCCGCGCGCCCGTGGCGGCGCGCCCCCTGCGCCTGGGCGGCGTCCTCGATCACCGTCAGCCCGTGCGCGCGCGCCAGCGCCTCGACCTGCTCGGTCGGCGCCATCTGGCCGTAGAGGTGGACCGGCATCAGGAACCGCGTCCGCCGGGTGACCCGCGCGGCCGCCTGCTCGAGATCGATGAGGTGGTGGTCGGGCCCGCAGTCGACCAGCACCGGCCGCGCGCCCGCGCGCACCACGGCCAGCGCGGTGGCGATGAAGGTGTTCGCCGGGAGCAGCACCTCGGCGTCGCCGTCGGCGCCGGCCGCGCGCAGCGCCAGCTCCAGCGCGTCCGTCCCGTTGGCGACGCCGATGCAGTGCCGGGCGCCGATGAACGCCGCGTAGGCCGCCTCGAACTCCTTGACCGCCGGGCCGAGGATGAACGCCGTCTTGCCGAAGACGGCGGCGAAGCCGGCCGCCACCTCGTCGGCGATCGCGGCGTGCTGGACGCCGAGGTCGACGGGCGGGATCGGACCGCCGCCGCCGCCGCCGCTCATGGGGCCCTCCGCACCGCCTGCTCGCGGCCGTGGTCGCGCATCGAGCGATCGATCGCCTCCAGCGCTCGCACCACCGCCGATCCCTCGGCGCCGCCCGAGACAGGCGTCTTGCCCGTGCGGATGCAGTCGAGGAAGTGCTCGCACTCGTTGCGCAGCGGCTCGCCGGTCGAGACCTTGGGGATGGTGATGTCGCCGTCGCGGATGCTGGCCCGGAACGAGGCGAAGGTGTCGACCACCTCCGGCTTGGTCGCCTGGTCGCTCACCTGCTTGTCGTAGAGCCGCAGCGGCTCGAGGATGTTCATGTCGTCGAAGGTCAGCATCCGCTTGTCGCCGGCCACCGTTACGTCGCGCGACTTACGCGGGTTCAGCCAGGAGGCGTGCACGTTGACCAGCACCTCGCCCGGGTAGCGGAGCGTGGCGAACACGGCGTCCTCGCGTCCGGCGTTGATCCAGGTGCCGCCCACCGCCGAGGCCGTTTCGGGCTCGGCGCCCAGCCAGTAGTTCACGATCGAGATGTCGTGCGACATCAGATCCCAGGCGGCGTTCACGTCGACCCGGATCGGCCCCAGGTTCGTCCGCACCATCGAGATGTAGTAGATGCGCCCCAGGTCGCCGGCCGTGATGTAGGCGCGCACCCGCTGTACCGCCAGGTTGAAGAGGAAGACGTGCCCCACCACCAGCACGCGTCCCTGCCGCCTGGCCAGCGCCACCAGCTCGTCGGCCTCGCCGCTGTGGGTGGTGATCGGCTTTTCGCACAGCACGTGCTTGCCGGCCTCCAGCGCCGCCTTGCAGAGGCCGTAGTGGCTGCTGGTGGGGGTGGCGATGACGACCGCGTCGACGGTCGGATCGCGGAAGGCGTCGGCGGGCTCCCGCGACACCGCCGCGCCCGGGAAGCGCGCCCGCACCTGCTCGAGGCGCCGCGCGTCGCGGTCGACGACCAGCTTCAGCACGCTGGCCGGCGGGTTGTCGAAGTTTCGAATCAGGTTGGGGCCCCAGTGGCCCGCGCCTATCACCGCCGTGCGAATCGGCTCCGCAGGATCCAAGCGGGCCCCATTGTATCATTCATGCCGCGGTCGCCCCATGGGCGGCGCGCGCGGTCCGACGGCGGCGCCGGGGCTCAGCGGCTCTTCAGGAAGGCGGCGATGGCCGCGCAGGCCTTCTGCGCGCGCTCGTCGGACTCGACCAGCGCGAAGCGGACGAACCCCTCGCCTCCTGGGCCGAAGCCGACCCCCGGCGACACGGCCACCCGCGCCTTCTCGAGCAGCTCGGCGGCGAACTTCACCGCCCCCTGCTCGGCGGCGCGCCCCGGCAGCGGCGCCCAGACGAACATCGAGGCGTTCGGGCGCTCGACCTCCCAGCCGGCGGCGTTGAGCCCGTCGCACAGCACCTGCGCCCGATGCTTGTAGAGCGCGCGGTTGGCCGCCACGTCGGCGTCACAGGCGGGCGAGAGCGCGGTGGCCGCCGCCAGCTGCGTGGGCGCGAACATGCCGTAGTCGAGGTAACCCTTGATCGTCCCCAGCGCGCCGACCAGCGTGCGATTGCCGACGCAGAAGCCGACCCGCCACCCGGGCATCGAGTAGCTCTTCGAGACGGTGAAGAACTCGACCGCCAGCTCGCGCGCGCCCGGGACCGCGAAGATGCTGGGCGCCGGGCGGCCATCGTGCAGCAGGTCGGCGTAGGCCAGATCCGAGATGACCCACAGCGACTCGCGCCTGGCCAGCGCCACGACCTTCTCGAAGAACGCCGGCTCGACGATGGCGCTGGTCGGGTTGTGCGGGAAGTTGATGATCAGGCCCTTGGGCTTGCGCGGGGCGCGGCCCAGCGCCGCCTCGATCTCCTTGAACGGATCGAGGCCGGGACGGGTGGTGACCGGCACCGGCTCGCCGCCCGCGATGATCACGCCGTAGCGATGGATCGGATAGCAGGGGTCGGGCGAGAGCACGCAGTCGCCCGGGCCCACGATCGCCAGCAGCAGGTGGGCCAGCCCCTCCTTGGCCCCCAGCGTGACCACCGCCTCGGTCTCCGGGTCGAACGCCAGCCCATAGCGGCGCTGGTACCAGTCGCAGATCGCCTTGCGGACCTCGGGCATCCCGCGCGAGGGCATGTAGCGCTGGTTCCCGGGGCGCTGGGCCTCGGTGATGAGCCGCTCGATCGCCGCCTTGGGGCTGGGTCCGTCGGGGTTGCCGAGGCCGAAGTCGAAGACGTCGTGCCCCTCGGCGCGCAGGCGCGACTTCAGCTCGTCGACGACCGCCAGGACGTAGGGGGGGAGCGCGGCCAAGCGCGCGAACTGGTTCGCGGATTTGTCGGGAGGGCCTGCCATGACGAAGGACGCGAGACACTACTTGATCGACGGGCGGACGGCTAGGCGCGATCGGCGGCCGGCAGCGGCGCGAATCGGTTCCCGCTTGACTGAACGCCCGTTCAGGGTTAGACAATCAGGGTGCGGCCGGTCCCGATCTCCAACCCGCCGAACCCGTGGTCGACGACGGAGGTCGAGTACCTGGAGGGCGCGCCCGAGATGCGCCTCGAGGTCTACGTCGATGGGACGCGCAACATCCTGTCGAAAAACGACAGCCCCGACGTCGGCTTCACCTGGAGCGTGAACCCCTACCGTGGCTGCTTCCACGGCTGCGCCTACTGCTACGCGCGCCCCACGCACGAGTACCTGAGCTTCGGCGCCGGGACCGACTTCGAGCGCAAGATCGTCGTCAAGCCGAACGCGCCCGCGCTGCTGCGCGCGGCGTTCGCCAAGAAGAGCTGGCGGCGCGAGACCGTCGTCTTCAGCGGCGTCACCGACTGCTACCAGCCGCTGGAGGCCTCGTACCGGCTGACGCGTGGCTGCCTCGAGGTCTGCGTCGAGCGGAAGAACCCGGCGGCCATCATCACCAAGTCGGCGCTGGTCGAACGCGACGCCGACGTGCTCGGCCAGCTTTCGCGCGCGGCGGCCGCGCACGTGACCGTCAGCATTCCGTTCTGGGACGCCGAGAAGGCGCGCGCCATCGAGCCCTACGTGCCGACGCCGGCGCGGCGGCTGCGGGTGGTCGAGACGCTGGCCAGGGCGGGCGTCTCGGTGGGGGTCAACGTGGCGCCGATCATTCCGGGGCTGAACGATCAGGACATCCCCAAGATCCTGGCGGCTGCGCGCGAGGCCGGCGCGCGCTCGGCGGGGCACGTGATGTTGCGCCTCCCCGGGCCGGTGAAGACGGTGTTCGAGGAGCGCCTGCGCGCGGCGCTGCCGCTCACCGCCGATCGGGTGCTCCACCGGGTGCGCGAGACGCGCGGCGGAAAGCTCTACGATTCACGCTTCGGCGTGCGCGGGCGCGGCGAGGGGACCTACGCCGAGGCGATCCACGCGCTGTTCGAGACGGCGGCGGCGCGCGCCGGGTTCGCGCTGGGCGCCATCCCCAGCGACGTCCAGGTCGACGACGCGGCGGAGGCCCACCCGAACGAGGGCGATCGCCAGAGCGGCAGCTGCATGTCGATCGCGCTGCCCGCCCCGCTCCGCTCGGGCAAGCGGGCCTCCGCCGCGCAGCTGGAGCTGCCGGGCCTCAAGTGATCGGGTCGCTCACCGGGGCCCGCGCGGGGCGACGTTCCTGATCGTTCCGACCGAGAAGTCCCGGTCGCGCGCCGTCCAGCCGACCAGGCCGCGCGAGGTCTTCACGCGGAACCAGCTCTCCTGCTTCGGCTCCTTCGCGAACCGGAGAAAGCACGACGCCGACGGCGGCCCGCAGCTCTCGTCGGAGGGGCGCCACGGAATCGCGGCTGCCAGATCCTGTCGTCTCTCTCCGCCATACCAGATCTCGAACGAGCCCTCCTCGAGGTCGCGCTCGAGGACCCAGAGCCGCATTCCCGCCCGGAATGGTCCGTTGTCGTGGATGACCCGCCCCGCCCACGGGCGCCCGCGCAGCTGCAGGCGGTCGGCGGTGACGACGTCGCCGGGGGCCAGGACGCCGACGCGCTCGCGCGAGCCCGGGCCGGCGTAGAGCGCGATCCGAAGCTTCGCCGTCCACGGGTAATCCATCCCGTCTGTCACGAGGCCGTCGACGACGTAGGGGTCGGGCGGGCCCGCCTCCGCCGCCTGGCGCGCCGGGGCGCCGTCCGCCGAGGCGCCCGCGCCGGAGGCCAGCAGCGCCGCGCCGAGAATCGCCGCGCCCGCCGCCCTGGCCACCGCCGCCATCAGCGAATTGTACCGACCTGCAGGCTGATCGGCAGTCCGCCGTTGCGCAGGCGATGCTGCTCGGGCAGGTCGAGCCGGAGCGCGCCGGCTGCGTCCTTCAACTGTTGCGGAACGACGATCGCGGCGCGCCAGCCGCGGAAGTGGGCGCGCAGCACGCGGCCGAGCTCGCGGTAGGTGGCCACCGCCGCGCGCGGGTTGGCGAGGCGGCGTCCGTACGGCGGGTTGGCGATCACCAGCCCGGGCGTCGCCGTCGGCGGGCGGGCGTCGGCCACGTCGCGGCTGGCGAAGGCGATCTGCGCCTCGACCCCGGCGCGGGCGGCGTTGCGGCGCGCGCTCTCGATCGCGCGGGCGTCATGATCGGAGCCGACGAGGGGAGCGGGCGCCGCCGCCTGGACGCGCGCGCGGGCCTCGTCGCGGAGGACCGCCGCTGCACCCGCCCGGTCGCTCGTCCCGAACAGCGGCCAATCGTCGATCGCGAACCCCTCTCCCAGCGCCCGGTCGAGCCCGGGCGCCCGGCCCGTGGCCTGCTGCGCGGCCTCGATGACGATCGTCCCCGCGCCGCACATCGGATCGACGAGCGGGAGGGTGGGGTCCCAGCCGGCCAGGGCCAGCAGGCCGGCCGCCAGCGTCTCGCGCATCGGCGCGGCGCCGACCTCGACGCGCGCGCCGCGCCGGTGCAGCCGCTCGCCGGAGGCGTCGACGCTGAACGTGAACCGATCCTCGACGCCGCGGACCAGGATCGAGACGTCGGCCGCTTCTTCCTTCGCCGCCACCCGCGCCCCCTTCACGGCGTCGACGATGGCCAGCGCCGCGTTCTCGGTGATCGCGCCGGTGTGATAGAGGCGGCAGCGGCTGGTGCTGGCGCGCAGAGTGATCGAGGCGCCGGGCGCCACGAACGCGCCCCAGTCGAGCGCGGCCGCGCGGTGCCGGAGCTTCCCGAACTCGCGCGCCTCGACGGTCCCGACCCGGGCCAGGACGCGCGTCGCCAGACGCAGCCAGAGGTTCGCGCGATAGCCTTCGAGGGCCGGGGCGCTCCACTCGACGCCGCCGGTCTCGCGCTCGAGCGCCGAGACGTTGGGGAGCGCCGAGATCTCCCGCGCGGCGGCCTCCTCGAGCCCGGGCGCCACGACGGCGAACCAGCGCAACGAATCGTTCGCCGGCGCCTTGTGCCCACGGGGCGGGCGCTTCGTCTCGCGCCGGCGCTCACCCAACGCCGGCAGCGACGCCGGCCGCTCCGAGAAGACGAAGTGGGTCAGGATCTCGACCGTCCCCTCGCCCCCGGGGACCGGCGAGTCCGCCTCGCCGCGCAGCGCGAACCCCAGCGCCTCGGCGCGCCGGCGGACCTTGTCGAGCGCCGCGCGCCGGAGGTTGGGATCCGAGACGTCGCCCGCCTTGACCTGCCGGTCGGCGAGCTCGAACTGCGGCTTGACCAGCACCACCCCGTGGGCGCCGGGCCGCAGGCGGAAGGCGAGCCCGCGCAGCATGTTGCGGGCGGCGACGAAGCTGACGTCGACGGTGAAGAAGTCGAACGGCCCCTCCGCCTCGTTCAGCGACAGCTTGCGCCAGTCGACCCCCTCGAGGCTGGTCACGCGCGCGTCGGCGCGCAGGGACCCGTGCAGCTGGCCGTGGCCGACGTCGACCGCCAGCACGCTGGCCGCGCCGTGCGCCAGCAGCGCCTCGGTGAAGCCGCCCGTCGACGCCCCCACGTCGACGGCGCGCGCCCCGCGCACGGCCGCGGCGAGATCGAAGCGCGCCAGCGCTGCTTCCAGTTTCCCGCCTGCGCGGCTGACCGCCATTCGCGCGACTTATATCGCGCGCTTAATCGCCTGCCTAATCCGCCATGCGGCGGAGGACGTTCGGCGAGGTGCGGCCGAAGCAGTCGGCGCACAGCGGGATGCCGCCCGAGCGCGGATCCCGTCGGACCTTGTCGCGCGGGTCGGAGGCGCCGCAGGCGCTGCAGGTCAGGCGCGGCTCGAGCGCGGCGTCCGGACTGGCGAGGCCGACGGTGGCCAGCGCGGCCCGCGTGATGATGCCGACCAGAAACGCGCCCGTGACGACCGGCAGGCAGGAGACCTGCTGCTCGCACATGATCTGCGCCGCCTCTTCCAGCGTGGTGTCGGGGCCGATACAGAGCACGGGCGAGCTCATGCACTCGCCGACGAAGGCGTGCCGCTGAGCCGTCCGCAGATCCTCGCGGCAGACGATTCCGGTCAGCGTTCCGTTGTCAAGCACCAGCAGGTGATCGATGCCGTTGTCGAAGGCGAGCCGTCGCGCCGAAGCCACGACAGTGTCCGGCGTCAACGTGTAGAGCTCCGTCCCCATCACCTCAGCCACGCAACAGGCACCGACTTCAGCCATGACATCCATGACCTGCCCTCCAATGGAAAGTCTAGCGGGCTCGGGCCCGCGGGCCACTCTGGTCGAGAGTTAAACAAACGGCGTGCCAATCGATTCGGCCCGTTGAGCCCGGGTTTCCGCCACCTCGAGCTTGCGTCGCGTCACCGGCCGTCGATCCGGTGTTACCGGAGAGGTCACAGTGACCGAAGGCGCCCAGATTCCTGGTTACGAGATCTCGGTTCGCGGTTTGCAATAGGGGTTGGCATGGATTTGACGCGGATACTGCTGGTGGACGACGACGACGAGACGCGAGAGCTCCTCCGGGAGTTCTTCGACGATCGCGGTTACACGGTCGAGACGGCGGCCGACGGAACGAGGGCCCTGTCGTGCCTGAGCACCTTCGCCGCCGATCTCGTGATCACCGATCTCGAGATGCCGGGAATGAACGGGCTCGAGCTGATCCGATCGTTGCACGCCGAGAACCCGACCTGCCCGGTCCTGCTGGTGACGGCGCGCGCCGATCGCGAGCTGCCGCTGCGACGGCTGGGGCGGCGCGCGGGGTTCGAGTGCTTGCGCAAGCCGCTCGATCTCGATGCGCTGGGGATGGCGGTGGAACGGATGACGGCGACACACGCGCTTCAGAATGTCGACGGCCCATTCCACCGAGCCCGACCTTAGTTAGATTGGCAGACATGGACACGCGGCGGACCGGTGAGGGTGGGCGCGCAGACCATCGGTCCGGCGCCGGGGTGAGATCGGAGACCGATGCCGCGCGCGGCGCGGTTCACAGCTTCGTCGAGATCGGCGAGCTGCGGCGGATCATGGGCCGCCTGACGGCCATCGAGATGTTGCGCCTGCTGCTGACAGCCGAGGCGCCCTCGTACGGCGCCTGACGCTGGCGTCTGACGGCGCGGCGCGAGGTGCGCGCGCGGGCCCGCTCAGCGCGAGAAGAAGCCCTTCTTGGCGGGCGGCGGGGCCGGCTTGGGTGGCGGCGCCGGGGCCGGGGCCCTGTGAACCTCGGGGACCTTCTTGAGGTTCACGCGCAAGAGGTGCGGTCCGTGCCCGTCGAACTTGTAGTGGCGAGTGATCGGCGTGTAGCCGGCGTGGGTGAATGTGAGGTCGTAGGTGTTCCCGGGGCGGAGCTTCAAGGTGAGCGGCGTCGTCCCGAACTGGTGGCGGCCGGTCGAGACATGCGAGCCCTCCGGGTCGCTCTTGATCACGACCGGGAGCTGGGGCGCCTTCTCTTTTGGCGCCGCCTCCGCCTCGGCCTCCTCCTTCGGAGGCGCCTCGTCCTTGGCCGAGGGGTTGTCGCCGGCCTGAGCGTGGTCGTCGCCGGCTGCCTCTTCGTGAGCGGTCGGCGCGGCTGCGGCGCCGGGCGCGCCGGCCGCACCCGTCTTGTCCGCCGCCTTCGCCGCGGTTTCGGGCTTTTCGACCGTCGCGGGCGCGGCCTGCGCGTCGATCGTCGCGGCGCCCGAGGGGGCGGGCGGCGTGGGGGCGGCCGCCGCGGCGGGCGGTGGCGTGGGCGCGGCGGCCACGGCCGCGGGCGGCGTGGGGGCGGCGCTCGGCGCGCTCGCCACCGGCGGCGCGGTCTCCGAGCCGTGGCGCCCGCTGAGCGCGCGCGCCGAGACCAGCGCGCCGACCAGCAGCAGCGCGCCGGCGCCGGCGATCCGTACCGCCGGCTTGCGGTGCCAGGGGCGATCCGTGCCGGCGAACTGCGGCGGGTGCGTCATCACCTCGGTGGCGGCCGAGGGTGGCGGCGGCGGGCGATTGGCGGCGCGGACCTCGACGGCGTCGTCGAGCGTGAGCACCAGCCCCGACTCCTGCCCCGAGCCCCCGCGCAGCGGCCCGACGGTCGAGCGGGAGGCGGGCGGCTCCGGCGGCGCCTCGCGCGTGAGCGCCGGGACGCCGTCCTTGCTGCTCAGGTCGGCCAGCCAGCGCTGCAGCTCGGTCTGGCCGACGGGACGGAAGGCGACGCGCATCACCTGCTCGACGTCGACCAGCATCTCCTCGGCCTTCTGGTAGCGGGCCTCCGGCGTCTTCCCCATCGCCTTGCGGATCACACGATAGAGCTCGGGGTTGAGGCCGGGACGTGCCGTCTCGGGCGGCATGAAGTCGCCGTTCTTGACCAGCATCAGCGTCTCGTAGTCGGTCGGCGCGTCGAACGGGTGCCGCCGGGTGATCATCGCGTAGAGCATCGTGCCGACGGAGAAGAGGTCCGAACGGGCGTCGAGCGGGCCTGCCGAGGCCTGCTCGGGGGACATGAAGGCGACCTTGCCCTTGATGAGGTTGCCCAGGCTCTTCTCGGTCTTGTTCTGGACCTTGGCGATCCCAAAGTCGGTCAGCTTCACCTCGCCCTGCTCGCTGATGAGCACGTTGTGCGGGCTGACGTCGCGGTGCACGATGCCGAGCGGCTTGCCGTCGGGGCGCTTCTTGCTGTGGGCGTAGGCCAGCGCGCGGCAGACCTCGGCCGTCACGTAGAGCGCCAGGGCGGGCGGGATCGGCACCCCGGCGGCCTTGGCACGCTTGAGGATGCGGTCCAGCGACCAGCCGTCGACCAGCTCGAGCGCCAGGAAGTAGCGCCCCTCGGAGTCGCCGAGGTCGAGCACCTGCACGATGTTGCTGTGGTTGAGCGACATCGCCACGTGGGCTTCGTCGACGAGCATGTGCCGGAACTGCGGGTCGGCGTAGAACGTGGTGAAGATCCGCTTGAGCACCACGGTCTTCTCGAACCCCTGCGCGCCGTGCTGCTTGGCCAGGAAGATCTCGGCCGTGCCGCCGTCGGTGATCTTGCGCAGGATGGTGTAGCGGGACTGGAGACTCATCAGCTGCGGTCCGGGTCGATCAAAATACCACGCCGGCCCCTCTTGATGACGGCAGATCCGCTCGCCAGATTTTTCCGGTGGCGGTGGCGATCATGATGGAGAGCAGGACCAGCTTGGCGTCGGTGAGAACCGTTTTGCTGGTCGAGGACGACGCTGACATCAGGGACTCCCTGCAGGACATTCTGGAAGAGGAAGGGTTCGACGTCGTGCCGGCCTCGAACGGCAAACAGGCCATCGACTTCCTCACCATGAACGAGCCGGCCGGCGCGGCGCTGGTCATTCTGGACCTGCTGATGCCGATGGTCTCCGGCTGGGAGGTGCTCGAGCGGATGACCCGCGATCCTGCGCTGGCCGACATCCCCGTGCTGGTGCTGAGCGCGGCCACCGGGGACAAGCCCGAGCGGGCGCAGGGGTTCGTGCGCAAGCCGTTCTCGCTGGAGGCGTTCGTGTCCAAGGTTCACGGCGTGGTCGATCGGCCACACCGCGCCGCGGACGACCTCATTTGACGGCAAGGCCGTGAGGGGGTCGCCGTCGGTGTTATGGTTGGGATCCGCATGGATCCCCAACGTCTGCGTGCGTTGCTCGAGGCCGCCGTGGCGGGGCGTGCCAGCGTCGACGAGACGATGCGCGCGCTCAGCGAGCTTCCCTTCCGCGATCTCGAGTTCGCTCACGTCGACACGCACCGCCACCTGCGGACCGGCTTCCCCGAGGTCGTGCTGGGCGAGGGGAAGACGCCCGAGCAGATCACCGCGATCCTGAACGCGCTGGCCCAGGGGGGCGCCACCGTGTTCGCCACCCGCGTCTCGGCCGCCGCCGCGCAGGTGATCGTGCCCGCCGTGCCGGGCGCGCGCTACCTCCCGGTCCCGCGCGCGGTCGTGGTGGGCGAGACCCCGCCGCCCGATCGCGGACGCGGCGTCATCGCGGTGGTCAGCGCGGGCACCTCGGACGTGCCGGTGGCCGAGGAGGCGGCGTTGACGGCCGAGCTGGCCGGTCACCGCGTGGAGCGCGTCTACGACGTGGGCGTGGCCGGGCTGCACCGGCTGCTCGCGCACCGGGAGAAGATCGGTGCCGCCGAGATCATCATCGTGGCGGCCGGCATGGAGGGCGCGCTGCCCAGCGTGGTGGGCGGCCTGTTCGCGCGCCCGGTGATCGCGGTGCCGACCAGCGTCGGTTACGGCGCCAGCTTCGGCGGCCTGGCCGCCCTGCTGGGCATGCTGAACTCCTGCGCCGCCGGCGTGGCGGTGGTGAACATCGACAACGGCTTCGGCGCGGGCCGGCTGGCCGCGATGCTGAATCAGGATCGCAGCCGAGAGCGCGACCGGAAGCCCGCGCCGTGAGCGCGCGCGGGCTGCACCTCCACTTCGAGCCGACCTCGGGGATCGCGGGCGACATGGCCGTGGCCGCGCTCGTCGACGCGGGTGTTCCTGCCGCGGTGGTGCGCGACGCGGTGGCCGCGATGGGGGTCCGCGGACTTCGGGTCGCCTTCGGTCGACGGAAGCGCGGCGCCTACGTCGGCCGCAGCTTCGAGGTCAGCTGGCCCGGACAGCCGCGGCGCGCGCGCGGCGGGAAGCGGGCGAAGGCCTCGACGACGAACCACGCGCATTCTCACGACCACGACCACGACCACGACCACGATCACGAGCACGACCAAGAGCACGATCACGGCGCGCACGAGCACCGCGACTACGCGGAGATCAAGCGGTTGCTCACCCGGGCCCGGCTCGACGCCGACGTGCGGGCGCTCGCGGGTGAGATCTTCGCGCACATCGCCGAGGTCGAGGCGGCGCTGCACGGCACGCGCGTCGATCGGGTCGCGTTTCACGAGGTCGGCGCCTACGATTCGATCGCCGACGTCGTCGGCGTGGCGGCGGCGATCGTGCACCTGGCGCCTTCGTCGATCGGCTCGCTGCCGCCGGTGGTGGGGAGCGGGTTCGTCCGCACCGCGCACGGCCCGGTGCCGGTGCCGGCCCCGGCCACCGCGGCGCTGCTGGTCGAGGCCCAAATCCCGATGCTGGCCGACGGGGAGGGGGAGCTGACCACGCCGACCGGCGCGGCGATCCTGGCCGCCGTGGTCGACGACTTCGGGCCGCTGCCGCCGCTGGTCCCGCGCGCGATCGGCTACGGCGCCGGGACCAAGGAGCTCGCCGACCGCGCCAACGTGCTGCGGGTGACGCTGGGGACGCCGCTCGGGGCGCCCGACGTCACCCCGGCGGGCGACGTCGTGCTCGTCGAGGCGAATGTCGACGACATGAGCCCGCAGCTCGTCGGACCGCTCTTCGACGCGCTGTTCGCGGCGGGGGCGGTCGACGCCTGGTCGTCGCCGATCCTGATGAAGAAGGGGCGCCCGGCGGTGCAGGTGTCGGCGCTGGCGCCGCCGGGCGTGCTGGCGGCCGTCGAGCGCGCGTTCTTCGCCAACTCGACGACGCTGGGGCTGCGCCGGCGCGCGCTCGAGCGGGTGGTGCTGGCGCGGTCGTTCGCGACGGTGGCCACTCCGTACGGCAAGGTGCGGATCAAGCTGGCGGCGCTCGACGGCGAGATCCTCGGGGCGCAGCCGGAGTTCGAGGACTGCCGGAGGCTCGCCGCCCGGACGCGCGTCCCGGCGCGCGAGGTGCTGGCCGCGGCGGCGGCCGCGGCCCGCGCGCTCCTGCCGCGCCCGCGGCGCCCCAGACGGAGCCAGCGCCGGTGAGCGGACAGCCTGCCAGCGGCTCGCTCGATGGGCTGGCGCAGGCCGCCCAGGTGCTGGCCGTCGGCACCGGCGAGAGCCAGTTGCACGCCGCCAGCGAGCACATCGCGCGCGCGCTCGGAGCCACCTCGGTCAGCTTGCTGGCCGTGCTGTCCGATCCCGAGGCTGCCTACCTGGTCGCCGACAGCGGCGAGGTCGAGCTGGGGCGGGTCCGCTTGCCGCTCGGCCAGCACCCGCACCTGCGGCGGGCGATCGAGCTCGGCGAGGTGACGATCGTCGGCGGCGGCGAGGCGGCCACCGCCGGAGGCATCGCCGGGGCGGCCGACGCCAGCGCGGTGTTCCCCGTCCTCATCGGCCGCAAGCCGGCCGGTGCGCTGGTGGCGCGCTTCGACGGCGGCGAGGCGGCGCGCCTGGCCGAGGCGTCGGTCGGGCTCGGGCGCCTGGCCGCCTCGCTGCTGGGCATCGTCCTGCGCGGCGCCAAGGCGCTCGAGCCGCTGCGCGAGCGCACCCGCCGCGTCACGCTGCCCGACGTCCGCGAGGAGCGCCGGGTGCGGGCGATCGAGCGCTACCGCGCCTTCATCGACAGCGCCTCCGACGGCATCGTGGTGGTCGACGCCGCCGGCGTGGTCCTCTACCTGAACCGCGCCGCCGAGGAGGTCACCGGTTACGCGCGCGACGGCCTGGCGGGCAAGCCGATCGCGCAGATCGTCCCCGAGCCCTTCCGCGCCGGCCTCGAGCACCGGATCGCGCGCGCCATCGCCGCCGAGCCGGTCGACAACTTCGATCTCGATCTGGTCACCACCTCGGGCGATCGCATCACCGTCTCCGTCGCCTCGATCGCCATCCTCTCCGAGCACGAGGCGGCGATCTTCTCCTTCCGCGATGTCACGCTGGCCCGCGAGCTCGAGCGCGAGCTGCGGCGCACGAGCGAGTTCTTGAAGCGGATCCTGAACTCCGTCGTCGACGGCGTGATCGCCGCGAACATGCGGGGGACGATCGTCCTCTTCAATCACGGCGCCGAGCGAATCTGCGGCTACAAGGCGGCCGACGTCATCGGGCGGATGTCGGTGCGCAAGCTCTACCCCCCGGGCGTCGCGCACGAGGTGATGCGCCTCATTCGCTCGGCCGAGCACGGCGGGGGCGGCCGGCTCGAGCCGGTGCGGCGCGACCTCCTCACCGCGGCGGGCGAGCGCGTGCCGGTGTCGATCTCGGCGGCGGTGGTGCTCGACGACGAGGGGCGCGAGATCGCCACCGTCGGCATCTTCTCCGATCAGCGCGAGCGCCTGCGCATGGAGGAGCGGCTCGCCTCGGCGCAGGAGAAGCTGGCCGTCACCGAGAAGCAGGCCGTGGCGGTCGAGCTGGCGGGAGCCGCGGCCCACGAGCTGAATCAGCCGCTCACGTCGGTCATGGGCTACGCCCAGGTCCTGATGCGGAAGCTCGGGGCGGGCGATCAGCACCTGCCCATCGTGCGGACCATCTTGGAGGAGGCCGATCGAATGGCCGCCATCGTCCGCAAGCTGGGCAGCTTGACGCGGTACGAGACCAAGAGCTACGTCGGTGGCGCGCAGATCATCGACCTCGACCGCTCGGCGCAGGAAAACTTCCCTGTCACCGTCGAAACCGGTAAGAAAGAGGGGACATGAAGCCGGAGCAGATCACGGAGACGCTCGAACAGGCCGCCGCCCAGCTCGGCGTCCAGGTCCGCTACGAGACGATGACCGGCGAGGTCGCCGGCGCGGGTGGCCTCTGCAAGCTCAAGGGCCAGTGGTGCGTGATCATGGACCGCAAGGTCACCCCCGCCGACCGCGCCGCCACCCTCACCGAGGCCCTCTCCCAGCTCGACACCGACGGCGTCTTTCTCCCCCCCGAGATCCGCGACGCCCTCGCCGCCGCCCGCTCCGCCCGCACCTCCGTCGCCGCCGCTCCCTCCGCGCCCTAATTGGCGCCGCGGAGCGAAGCGGCCCGGCCGAACCGGCCCTACGCGAGCCCGCGGATCTTGTCGGCCAGCAGCGGATCGTCGGCGACCGCTGTCTCGAGCGCCGCGCGAAGCTTCTCGCGAACCGCCGCGGGCGCATTGCTTCCGAGCTGCGTGTCGACGACGCGGTCGATCACCCGATCGACCGCAGCCTGCGGCGTGATCTTCCCTGCCTTCAGCTCGGCCGCCAGGTCGGCGGTCGCGCTGCGCGCGGCGGCCGGCGCGTGCGTCTTGTCGGTCGAGGACGGCGACGCCGGCGCACCCGCCGACTTGAGCTTGTCGGCGAACGCCGGGCGCTCGCCGGCTGCGCCGGTCGCAGGGCGGCTGTCGTCGCCTGCGCCGACCGGGCCGCTGCCGGGCGGTCCGCCACCCGGGCCTGTGACCTTACCTGCCACGCGCCGGCGACCTTAGCATCAGGCGCGGATGTTGGAAACCGCCGCTTTGGCGGTGTCGTACTTGGCCCGCATGACGTTGGAGACGGTGGTGAAGCGCTGGCTCTCCTCCTGGATCTGCTGCTGCAGGGCCAGCATTTGCATGTTGGAGGCCTGGCCGTCCTGCAGCATCGTCTGGACACTCGCCGGCTCGGCCGGCGTTCCCGCCGAGCCGGCCGCGCCCTCGGCGCCGCCCCCGCGCGGGCCGGCGATCGCGCTCGTGGTGCCGACCCGGGCGTCGTGCACGGCGGCCGCCATCACGGGACCCGCCACGACGTGGGTCGCGATCTCGGCGCCGCTCATCAGGAGGCCGACGCCTCCCGCCAGCACGTCGCGGAAAGGGGCGGAGGGCCGGTCGGTCTGGCGGGCGCGCGTGGCGTCGATCTCCAGCCGCGAATCGGCGTCGCGGGCGCTGGTGGCGCGCGAGGAGACAGGGCTGACGATGGTGGGCATCTGGGTCGGCATGTGAACCTCCTGCCGAGGTATCGGTCCGGCGCGGCGTGAAGTTTCGTGAAGCGCCGGTCCTGGCCCGCGCGGCGCGGTGTATGCTCGCCAGGTGGGTATCGTCCGCGGATTTCTGGCGCCTTTCCGGGGGGGCGCCTTCATCGCTCGCCATCGACTGTGGCACTACCTCGTCCTGCCGGTGCTGCTCGACCTGGCGCTCGGGGTGACGGCGCTGATCCTCGCGCTGCACTACTGGCGCGAGGAGGCCTGGGTCGCCAAGCAGCTCATCGAGGCGCCGGCGATCGGCTGGTTCATCCTGGTGGTCCTGACCGGTGTCAGCGGCGTGGTGCTCTTCCTCGTGGCGCAGCCGCTCGTTTCGGCTCTCTTCTCCGATCGGCTCTCCGAGCGGATCGAACGGCAGGTACGCGGGACGGCGCCGACCGAGAAGTTCCTCGCCTCGGCGGGACGGGCCGTGGCGCACGGACTGCTCAAGCTGGTGCTGTACGGGCTGGCGATGCTGGCAGCTTTCGCGCTCAGTATCTGGACCGCCGGCATTGGCGCGATCGCCGGGCTGGCGCTGGCCGGGCTGTTCATCGCCTACGACGGGTTCGACTATCCGCTGTCGCGCCGGGGGGCGAGCTTCGGCGGAAAATGGGCCTACCTGGCGCGCAACCCCGGCCAGACGATCGGGTTCGGGGCGGGCGCGACGCTGCTCTACCTCATCCCGTTCGCGCTCTTCGTCGCGCCACCTTTTGTGGCGGCGGGCGCCACGCTGGCGTACATGGAGGCGGAGACATCGGGCCGGGGCGCGGTGGGGGCGACTGGCCCTTCCGGGGGACCGGGCGAGGCCCAGGCCCAAGCCGCGTCGAAATCGGGCTAAATGTAGCTGCAAATACCTGAATTCGCCCGTAATATGAGCGTCTTGAAGAAGCCCGTCCCCTTCGGGAAGTACTACCTCCTCGAGCGGATCAACGTCGGAGGTATGGCCGAAGTTTTCAAAGCGAAGACGTTCGGGGTGGAGGGCTTCGAGCGCTTGCTGGCGGTCAAGCGGATCCTGCCGAACATCGCGGAGGACGAAGAGTTCATCACGATGTTCATCGATGAGGCGAAGATCGCCGTGCAGCTCCAGCACGCGAACATCGCCCAGATCTTCGATCTCGGGAAGGTCGACGACAGCTACTTCATCGCCCTCGAGTACGTGAACGGGCGGGACCTGCGGTCGATCTTCGACCGCATGCGCAGCCGCGGCGAGGCGCTGCCGATCGCCATGGCCTGCTGGATCATGATGCAGGTCTGCGAGGGGCTCGACTACGCGCACAACAAGCGCGACGCTCAGGGGCGCGAGCTGCACCTCATCCACCGCGACATCTCGCCGCAGAACGTGCTCATCGGCTACGACGGCGAGGTCAAGCTGATCGACTTCGGCATCGCCAAGGCGGCCGGCAAGGCCTCGACCACGCAGGCCGGGATCCTCAAGGGGAAGTTCGGCTACATGTCGCCCGAGCAGGTGCGCGGGCTGCCGATTGACAAGCGCAGCGACATCTTCGCCGTCGGCATCGTCCTCTACGAGCTCCTGACCGGCGAGCGCCTGTTCGTCGGGGAGACCGACTTCTCGACGCTGGAGAAGGTCCGCAACGTCGAGATCGTCCCGCCCTCGTCCTACAACAAGAAGATCCCGGCCGAGCTCGAGCGCCTCATGCTGAAGGCGCTGGCCCGCGACCCGGAGGATCGCTACAGCAACGCGATCGATCTGCACGACGACCTGCAGTCGTTTCTGTACTCGATCGGCGAGTTTTATTCGCGCAAGGACCTCTCGGGGTGGATGAAGAAGACCTTCGCCGCCGAGATCGAGGAGGACAACGCGAAGATCGAGCAGTACCGCCAGGTCGCGCCGCCGGTCGCCGTCACGGGCGAGGTGTCGCGCCGCGCGGCCGTGGCCGGGGCGCAATCGCGCGTCGGCGCGCGGCCCCCGCCGCCGGGCGCCGGGAAGACCTCGACCAAGACCGCCGCCGGCAAGTCCGGCGTGGCCAAGCCCGGCGCTGGCAAGTCCGCGGGCCCGTCGACGCAGATGGGGTGGGACGACGAGGAGCTCGACACCCAGATCTTCGACAAGACCGACGAGAACGCCGAGGACAAGACGGTCGAGCAGAGCGCCACCGACCTCTTCTTCGAGGACGACGACCGCACGGTGGCCAACGAGCCGCCGCCCGACATCCTCGAGCAAGCGCGCCCGCCCGAGGTGCTGGAGACGCCGAAGCCGGAGCGCAAACAGGTCTCGGTGAAGATCGCCTCCGAGGACGTCCCGGGGCCCACGCCGCCGCCGATGTCGCTGCCCAAGCCAGCGGCGCCGTTGCCGCGCCGGCCGACGCTGACCGGCGTGCCGCCGACGCCGGTGCGCACGACGACCCGGCCGCTGGCGGTGCCGCTGCCGCCGCCGCCCGCACCCCCGCCGGTGGCGGCGCCGCGGACCACGCCGGCGCAGCTGCGCCGCTCGGGGCTCAATCTGCCGCCGGTGCAGATCGCGCAGGCGCCCCTGCCGCCGGCGCCGCAGCCGCAGCCCACGCACCCGCCCGCGATGCACATGCCGCCCCCGCCGGTTCACCCGACGTTCCGGGGGCCGGCGCCGGCGCCGTTCGGGGTCGGCAACTTCTCCGACGAGCTGTCTCGCGCGCAGGGCAAGGGAGGGGGCGGGGGCTTCCTCAAGGTGGCGATCGCCGTCCTGCTCCTGGCCGGCGCGGGCGGCGGGTACTGGTACTGGTCGACCACCAGCAAGCCCGGGCGGATCCAGGTGACCGCCACCCCCGAGGACGCGACGGTGCTGGTCGACAACGCGAAGGTGGGCGACCACGCGCCGGTCTCGATCGAGCGGCCGCCCGGGCGTCACACGGTCTCGGTCACGCGCGACGGCTACGTCCGCTTCGACAAGCCGGTCGATCTGGTGGCGGGCGAGCCGCTGCCGCTCACCGTGACGCTCGAGCCGTCCCCCGACACCGGGTTCGAGCTGACCAGCGAGCCGCCGGGCGGGCTGGTCTGGCTCGACGGCGCGGCGATCAAGGGGGCCGCGGGCCAGCAGGCCCGGACCGACTTCCGCGCCTTCCGGATCGCGCCCGGCCACCACGTCCTCGAGATCAAGGGCGAGACCCGCTTCAAACCCTGGCGTGAAGACGTCGAGATCGAGCCGGGCAAGATGGTGAAGGTCCACGTCACGTTGATCCCGGCGACCGGCGCGGGGACGCCGCACGCCGAGATCGCCACCAGCGACGTGGGGACGCCGTCCAGGCCGGTCGCCCCGCCGGCGCCGCCGCCCGCGCCGCACCCCGCGGCGCCGCCTCCGCCGCCGGTCACGCACGAGGCGCTGGTGCCGCCGCCTCCGGCGCCGCACGCGCCGCGGCACCGGAAGGCGCACGACAGCTCGGGCGACGACAGCGCTGGCAGCCCGCTGGCCGCGGGGAGCGACGACGACAGCAGCGCCAAGCCGGACAAGCCCGACAAGGCGGACAAGGGCGGCGACTGCACCATGACAGTCAACTCGGTCCCCTGGTCCGAGCTCTGGATCGACGGCAAGAACACCTCGCAGCACACCCCGGTCGTCGACTACAAGATCGCCTGCGGCAAGCACAAGCTGGGGTTCAAGCGCTCGGACATGCAGATCGACCACAGCGAGAGCATCACCTTGAAGCCGGGGCAGAACTTCAAGCAGCGCTACACGCTCGCCACCGACGAATGATGGGGCCGCCCGTTTTCCAGCCGCCGTCGGGGTTCCCGTCGGGCGACGGCGGGCAGGCCGATCAGCCGCCGTCGCGCGCAGAGGCGCTCGAGGCCACCTGGCGCGAGTACTACCGCCGCGCCGCCCAGGCGCCGCGCCACCCCGAGGCGCGCGACTTCCTGCACCGCGATCTGACGGCCGCGCTGGCGCGCCTCATCCCGGCGGACGCTTCGGTCCTGGAGGTCGGGTGCGGCGAGGGGGATCTGCTGGCCGCGCTGCCCAACGCGCGCCGGCAGGGGATCGACTACTTGCCCGAGACGGTGGCCCGGGCGCGCGGACGTCACCCCGAGGTAGCCTTCGAGGTGGCCGACGCCATCGCCCCGCCCGCGGACCTCGTGCACCGCGCCGACGCGGTGATCTGCGACCGGCTCTGCCACAGCGTGCTCGACGTGAAGGCGCTGCTGGGCGGCCTCAAGCGCCGCCTCTTGCCCGAGGGGCGCATCTACCTCACCGCCTTCAGCTACCTGTGGGAGGTTCCGGTGCGCCTGGCCGAACTCGCCGGCCTCAAGCGGCCGGCGCCGCAAGCCAACTGGCTGTCGGACGCCGACTTCCGGAACCTCTACGACATCACCGGTCTGGAGGTGGTCCGCTTCGAAGACCGCTTGCTGCTGCCGTTCGACGTGCCGGTCGTGTCGACGGCGCTCAACCGGTACGCGGTGCGCGCGCCGGCCATGAAGCACGCCTCGCTCTATCGCATCTACGTGCTGCGCGACCGCGGTGCGGCGCCGGCCCCGCGCAAGGCGAGCGTCAGCGTGATCGTCCCGACGCGCAACGAGGCGGGGAACGTCGCCGCCGCGGCGGCGCGCACGCCGGTGATGGGGGCCTCGACCGAGCTGATCTTCGTCGAGGGGCACTCGACCGACGACACCTGGGCGGCGATCCAGCGGACGGTGCAGAGCTACGACGGGCCGCTCAAGCTGCGCGCCTTCCAGCAGACCGGCAAGGGGAAGGGGGACGCCGTGCGCCTGGGGTTCGCGCACGCGACGGGCGAGGCGCTGATGATCCTCGACGCGGACCTGACCGTCCCGCCCGAGGAGCTTCCGACTTTCTACGATGTCCTGGCAGCCGGCCACGCCGACTTCGTGCAGGGCACGCGGCTCGTCTACCCGATGGAGCCGGGCGCGATGCGCTTCTTCAACAAGCTGGGCAACGTCGCCTTCTCCGAGCTCTTCACCTATCTCCTGCAGCAGCCGATCAAGGACACCCTGTGCGGGACCAAGGTCCTCTGGCGCAAAGACTACGAGCGGATCGCCGCCGGGCGCAGCTACTTCGGCGACTTCGATCCGTTCGGCGACTTCGATCTGATCTTCGGCGCCGCGCGCCTGAATTTGAAGATCGCCGAGATCCCGGTGCGCTACCGCGACCGCACCTACGGCGAGACCAACATCTCGCGCTGGAAGCACGGCTTGCTGCTGCTGCGCATGTCGGCGGTGGCGGCGCGCAAGATCAAGTTCGTCTAGCCCGATGATCTCCGACGAGCAGCGGGCCCGCACGCTGGCGCGGTTCGAGGAGCACCGGCGCGCCTGGGAGCGGAACCCCGCGCTGCGCGCGCTCTACGCCGAGTGGTACGGGCGCGTCGCCGCCGAGCTGCCACCGCCCGCGTTCGGCCCGCGCGTCGAGCTGGGGTCGGGGCCGGGGTTCGCGCGCAACTTCATCCCCGAGCTCGAGCTCTCCGACATCGTCCGGGCCCCCTGGCACGATCGGGAGGCCAGCGCCGAGGCGCTGCCGTTCGGCGACGGGGCGCTGGGGGCGCTGGTGCTGTTCGACGTGCTCCACCACCTGCCGAACCCGGGGCGGTTCTTCACCGAGGCGGCGCGGGCGCTCCGCCCGGGCGGCCGCGTCGTGATGTGCGAGCCATACGTCAGCCCGCTGTCGTACCCGATCTACAAGTGGTTCCACGAGGAGCCGCTGGCCCTCGGCGTCGACCCGCTGGCGCCCGCCGCGTCCTCGGGCGCGCGCGATCCGTTCGACTCGAACCAGGCCATCCCCTCGCTGCTGTTCGGGCGCCGCCGTCGCGCCTTCGTCGAGGCGTTCCCCGCCCTGGCCGTGCTGCGCGTGGCGCACCTCTCGGGGCCCAGCTATCCGGCCTCCGGCGGCTTCTCGCGCGGCCCGCTGCTCCCCGGGCCGCTCTGGTCGGCGCTTCACTGGGTCGAGTCCCGCTGTCCCGACGTTGTGTTTCGCCTCACGGGATTTCGAATGCTGGTGGTCCTCGAGCGCACCGCCTGACCAGCGGCGCTTTTTTTCGCCGCGCCAGAGAAACGAACAACCCCCTCGCGCGTTTCTGAGCCGGACGATGTGCTCGCGGCTCAAAACAGGGAGGGTGTGATGCTCGAACGTCGAAGTCCGTGGAGGTTCGTGTCGATGACGTTGGCGGCCGGCGGGCTGCTGGTCGCCGCTTGTGGCGACAACAACGGCGCCGGGGATCCGCTGGCGCGGTTGATGGATGACGGCGACGTCGCGGCCGTCGCGCCCGGAGCGATGACGCCGCCCGCGACCACACCCCCGCCCCCGCGCTTCTGCCCGACCGGCGACTGCAGCGGCTCGCCGCTGGCGTTCTGGACGCTGGACGACTGCAACAGCGCGACGACCCAGCTCAACGACTCGGCGTTCTCGTCGATCTCGCACCCGGCGTTCCGGGCCGTCAGCGCCGCCTGCGTCGCCAGCATCGACGGCGAAGGGATCCGCCTCAGCGGTCCCGACGACATCATCTACGCGCCCGATCAGCCGGACTTCGTGTTCAATCAGGGGTTGACGGTGGCGGCCTGGATCAACCCGGACAGCGTCAACGGCACCCAGAGCATCTTCCGCAAGCGGCTCGATTCGTCGAGCTCCTTCGTCCTGGCCGTCGACGGCCACAAGCTGACGTTCGCCCTGCGCCTCACCAGCGGCAAGACGCTGGCGATCTCGGCGCCCATCCAGGCCAAGCGCTTCACCCACGTGGCCGCCACCTACGACGGCGCGCAGGCGCTGCTCTACGTGAACGGCGCGGTGGCCGCCAGCGCCAAGGCCGCGGGGACGATCGCGCCGGGCGCGGGCCCCGTGTTCGTCGGCAACGACGCCAGCGGGCGCGAGCTCGTCGGGACCGTCGACGACATCTGGCTCAACACGCTCGCGGCGCCGGCCAGCGTGATCCAGGCGCTCACCTGCATTCACGGGACGCCGGTCGTCGCGCTGACGCCCGGGACGACGCCGGCGGAGACGGCGGGGACGTCGGTGCCGTTCGATCTGGCCATCACCAACGGGGACAGCGCCTCCTGCCCGGCGAGCACGTTCGAGGCGATCCCGGAGTTCGGCTCCCCGCTCTCGGCGCCTTTTCCTTACCCGGTCACGATCGCGGCCGGCCAGACCGCGCATCTGGCGGTCAGCGTGAAGAGCTTGAAGATGAGCGCGGTCGGGTCGTATCCGGTGCAGTACCTGGTGGCGAACGAGAGCAATTTCCAGCTCCAGGCGACGGCATCGGCGACCTACGTGGTCGGCACCGGCCCCATCTCCTGTGACGGCACGCCGCCGTTCTCGGCCCAGCTCACCGACACGTTCGAGAGTCCGCTGGGCCTCCCGTTCACCTACGCGGCGACCGGGCTCACGCCGCCGACGGTCACCACGCTGTTCAACAGCGACGGCACGATCCAGGGGGCCCAGGTGTCGGCCAATCCCGGCGCCACCACCGATTCCACCGCCAGCTTCGTCGGCTTCGGCTTCGGGTTCGGCAACCCGCCTTGTCTCGACGCCAGCGCCTACACGGGGATCCAGTTCACCGTCACCGGTGACCTCGGCACCTGCAGCCTGCAGCTGTCGCTCACGCCCAGCGAGAACAACTCGGTGCAAAACGGGCCCGAGGGCGTCTGCACGGCGGCGAGCTGCGCGGGCCCCTTCTCGGGCACCTTCGGGGTGGGGACCACGGTCGTCAACTTCGCCGACCTGACCGCCGGGTCGCCGCTGGCCACGCTCGACGCCACGGCGCTCAACGCCATCGGCTGGAACCTGACGGTGCCGACCGACGGCGTGACCGCACCCTGCGTGGCGAGCTTCACCGTCACGAACATCTCGTTCGTCCCGTCGTCGCCGCCGCCCCCCCCGCCGCCGCCGCCGCCGCCGAGGATGTAGGCGGCTCGCTCGCGATATAGTCGATCGGCGTGCGCCGGCTCGTCATCCTCGCGTTCATCCCCTTCTTGTCCTTCTGGATGATTGCGACGGGCGGCGGGGCCGGCGCTTCGCCGTCGCTGTCGGGCGCCTGGCTGTTCGGCAACACCCGGCCCGAACCGAAGGAGTCGGTGGTCTCGATCCCGCAGCGATGCTGGGAGGGCGGCGTCGACTTCACCCTCAGCGAGAAGGGGGGGACGCTGACCGGGACGGCGCGCTGGATCCAGGCCGCCAGCGGCGTGGCGCGCCCGTCGCGCGACGAGACCGAGGCGCTGACCGGCAGGCGCGACGGTAACCATGTGGTCCTCACCGGCAAGCACACGGTCGTCACGGCCGCGCCGCCGTATCCGACCCCGGACC
>Ga0070734_10002251_pt1 | contig 24182 bp, 20 predicted proteins | sample Coa_R1_8_FD_66444 | JGI IMG/M metagenome (GOLD analysis project Ga0070734, IMG submission 66444) | Surface soil microbial communities from Centralia Pennsylvania, which are recovering from an underground coalmine fire - Coalmine... | ecosystem: Environmental > Terrestrial > Soil > Unclassified ...
AGCACACCGCCGCTGAGTTCGGCATAAGGAGCAAAAGACCCGTGAGTGGCGAGAGTCCAGTTCAAGTTCACGGGATTGAAGCCAGCGCCATAGGAGGTATTTGCAGGCTGAAAAATGAGAAACGCCGGAATCGCATCCACTGCATATTCGAAGCGGCCCTTCAAGAACCCAGGCCCGTGCGGGTTGGTGATGATCCATCCATAGCGCAGGCCAACGTTCCATGCACCCGTATCGCCGCGTCCGCCGGGGACGGAATGACCGCCGCCAGTCCAGATGGCGATGTCGTGGCCGCCGGCTTCCGGGCCGTTTTCAGCCTGCTGCGCCGCGAGCAACGCCGAACTCACGCTGAGAAAAAGCACTATATAAAAGAATTTCTTCACGATGGCATCAGATGAAACGGGAATGGCACACGATACAGGAAAACGTAAACAAATCAAAGTCCTATGCCGCCATCCACCGCGAGAATTTGGCCGGTAATGAAGTGCGGAGCGGTAACAAAGAATAGAACAGCAGCGGCGATTTCTTCCCCAGTGCCATTGCGCAGCATAGGCGTTTGCTTGGCCATTTTCTTGAAGAACGAAGTAGCGGCTTTCTCGCCTAAATCGATCATCCCGGGAGCGACGCAGTTCACGGCAATTTCAGGCGCAAGGGCTTTTGCCATCACTTTCGTCAGCATGTGAACGGCGGCCTTGGAGGAACAATAATGCGCGTGCGTAGCCCAGGGACGCAGACCGCCGAGTGATCCCATATTGACGATCTTCCCTTTTCGCTTTCGGAGGAGCGGCAAGGCTTCGCGGGAGACGAGAAACGGCCCACGGGTATTGGAGGCAAAAATCGCGTCCCATTGCTTGACCGTGATGTCTTCGAAGTTGGCCGTCTCATAGTTGGCGGCGTTATTGATTAGTATGTCGAGACCGCCCAGTTCCCTTTTCACTTCTTTAATGGCCGATTTGACGCTCTTTTCCTCGGTGATGTCGCAGCGCAGGGCGACGGCGCGCACGCCGAACGAGGTCAAATCAATGACCGTGGCTTGCGCATCTTGGGCCGAATTGCGGAAGGTGATGGCGACATCGGCTCCGGCTTCGGCCAGCGCCAACGCCGATGCCCTCCCGAGCCGCTTCGCGCCGCCGGTGATGAGGGCAGTTTTGCCATGTAGAGGTTTCAAATTTGAAGAAGGCATGGCAGGATTGTAAACCGCAAAGTGGTCTGACCACTGCACCGGGAAGCCCTGCGCTCTCCGTAAAATACTTATTGGAAGGGTTATATCCTTCGTGCTAGCCTGAGCCCATGACGGAGCCCCGTGAAGTCATTGTCTATTCGCGGAAGGGTTGCCATCTCTGCGAGATTGTCAAAGAGACGATCGGCAAACTGCACCGGCGCGGTGGATTCTCCTGGCGTGAAGTGGACGTGGATACCGATGACCAGCTCCGGCGTCAGTTCACCGACGAAGTTCCCGTGGTTTTTATTGATGGCCGCAAAGCCTTCAAGTACCGAATGACCGAGCAAGAATTTCTGCGCAAATTAGCCAGCTAGATTACCTTTCTCAATCCTTCCCTAAAGAAGCCGCTCGCAGTTGCAGTAGAATTTTCTCCGCATGTTGCGGACGGAACTCTACGCGGACCCGACAAATCATTTTCTACACGATCTCGTTCTTGAGTCGTGCGGTCGCAATGCGGCGAAAACTGCCATTGTCGATTCGTCTTGCGGAAGACGGATTTCTTACGCGGATTACGGCGAGCTCGTTGATGGACTGGCTCGTGGGCTGGTAGCAGCGGGGATCAAGCCAGGCGAAGTTGTCGCCATCTTCCTACCCAACTCCTGGGAATTTTGCGTTGCCTGCCACGCCATAACTTTGGCTGGAGCGATTCCAACTTTGCTCAATCCGTCTTATCGGGAGCGCGAGGTTCGCTTTCAATTAGCAAACTCGAATGCGGTTGCTTTAATAAGCGATGGGCCACTGCTCCAAGGAATTTCTTTTGCAGAATTGCCGGATTTGCGGCGTGTTTATACGACGCGTACTCCGTCAGCGGGAGCGGAGTCGTTTGCTTCGCTTTTGCGCGCATCCCCCGCGGCGTTGCCTGAGCCAGAAGCTAGCTCGGAAGTTACTCTGGGCGCGCTTCCCTACTCAAGCGGCACGACCGGCCTGCCCAAAGGCGTAATGCTCTCGCACTTCAACCTCGTGGCCAACATTTTTCAACTGCTCGGCCCGCGCTGCGCACCGCTCAAACCGGAAGACAAGATTCTTTGTTTTCTCCCGCTCTACCACATCTACGGATTGAATGTGGTCGCGAATCCCGCGCTGATCTTGGGGCAGACCCTCGTGTTGATGCCGCGCTTTGATGTGATGCGCCTCGGCGAATTAATAATCGAAGAAGACATCAGCATGATGTCGCTGGTGCCTCCGGCGATGAATGCTATTTGCGTGAGCGCCGAAGCTGGAACCTTTCCGCGGGAACACAATTTGCAGTGGGTCAAGTCGGGTGCAGCGCCGCTCGCTCCAGAGCTTCCCCGCCGGTTTACCAATCTCACAGGCATTCCCGTATGCCAGGGATATGGCATGACCGAGGCGGCACCGGTGACGCATCTCGGTTATCTGGAACCGGATTTGTACCTTCCCGATTCCATCGGCCATCCGCTGGTTCAAACCGAGTGCCGGGTGGTCGATGAAACGGGCAACGATGTTGAAGCAGGCACGCCCGGAGAGTTGGTGATGCGAGGGCCGCAATTTATGCGCGGCTATTGGAAGGAACCGGAGGTGACTGCGTCCGTGCTGCGGGATGGGTGGTATTGGTCGGGTGACATTGTCACTCGTGATGCCAATAATTTCTTCCGCGTAGTGGACCGCCGAAAAGAGATGATCAAATACAAAGGCTTTCCCATCGCTCCCGCCGAAGTGGAAGCATTGCTGATGGAACACCCAGCAGTCCGCGATTGTGGCGTTGTCGGGCGACCGGATGGAGCCAGTGGCGAGATCCCCGTCGCGTTCATAGTTTTGCGGGACGAGGCTAGTTTGAGCGCTAAGCTCGGATCCGAACTTAGCGGATTTGTCGCTGACCGTTTATCGCACTACAAGCAGCCGCGTGAAGTACGCTTCGTCAGTGCCATCCCGCGAACTCCGTCCGGAAAAATTCTCAGAAGAGAGTTAAGAGACAGGTTGTGAATTTGGAGCGGCAGATTTCTGTTCTGCAAAGTTGTTTCCCCCAAGTTAGCCAAAGTAAGGCGAACCTGAGTACCAAACTTTTGCTAAAAATTATTTACTTGGCGGCTGCTGAGTTGCAGGCAGGGGCGTTGCCGGTGGCGGTGCGGCTTCGTTCTGGCCCATTAAAACTGCGGTCGCGGAAGGTGGTAATTTGTCCGCGTTCGCCAGCAACACCGCCATCTGCCACATTTGCGTTTCAGAAAGGCTGTCTTTAAATCCGGGCATTCCCGTCAACCGGATGCCGTTGGCAATCTTCCAATAAGTTTCTCCCGCCGGATCATCGGTCACGCCTGTGCCTTCCATGAGTTTCGGCGGATGCGGAAACATTCCACGAGCAATAGCGGTGGGCTGCTTGCCCGGCGCCCCGTGGCAAACGGCGCAGTTGTCTAGATAAGCATGGGCACCGGCAAGATAGTTGGCTTCGTTTAATGGAATGGGAACATTCTTGGGAGCTTCTTTGTCAATGTGTGATGAAAGCGCCATGTGCGCGAATGTTTTTTCAAACGGCATCATCGGCGCATTGGTTGCTACCGGAGCGAAACCAGCAGCAAAATAGATGTAGAGGGCCAGAAACATTCCAACGATTGCGACGATGGCTCCAGTTAAAAAACCTTTCATGCTTGCTCCTGTCTAAATATCGTGCCGGGAACGATTAAGTAATTGAGTGACAAGATACTACTGAAATGCGGAGTTGGACTCAATCTTAAATTTGGACGATTTCATGTTTGCCACGATAACTCTTTACTAAAACGATTCAATAGCGATAGACTCTCAACGCACGGGAGAAAGTTAGAACGCAAACTAGCTGGAAATCTTTCTCTACAAAGCAAGCTCTACAATTCAAGAACGCGCCGGGAGAATGAACTTGCCTCGATTTTTGCCATCTCTATCCTTTGCCATAGTTTTTAGCCTTACTGCCTTCAGCCAAAGCGTGGTTGTCGACATTACTGCTGCTCATGCGACGAACCATTTTGTACCGAATCAGACTTTAGGGGCAGGAGTGGATCGCATCCCGGCAGCGGCTTTCGATGTTGATCTCATCCAGCCGAATCTCGGACGTACGTTGGAATCGGGGTGGCAGCCGATTACCTACCGGCAAAATACTGAGCTGGCGGTTGAGGCATGGCACTGGAACCCGACAGGGACCTGGAGCGATCCCGCAGGCAAAGGCTACTTCACCGGATCAACAAACTTGGGCGAACCGATTCGTTACTCCTACGGCTATGGTCTTCCCCGCCGCGGATTTACCCGCAACGACGGCACTGACAACTCCGGCTACTCGCGCCTCACCGACGGCGATACCAACACTTTTTGGAAGAGCAATCCTTATTTGACACAGCACTTCACAGGTGAAAGCGATGCAACTCATCCGCAATGGGTCGTGATTGATCTGGCACAGGTACAACAACTGAATGCCATTCGCATCGCCTGGGCCGAACCTTATGCGACGAATTACGTGATTCAGTATTGGACGGGAGAAGAACCGATTCGAACGCAGACAAAGGGAGTGTGGCAGACATTTCCCCAAGGCATCGTAAAAGATGGCAAGGTCGGAGTTGCGACCGTGGTTCTCAACCCTACCAGCGTGCCGGTTCGTTATTTACGCATTCTCATGACGGCATCATCGAATACCTGCGATGCCGATGGGCCATCTGATCCACGAAATTGCGTTGGCTATGCGATTCGCGAAATCTATGCGGGAACTGTCACTCAAGATGGAGCATTTCACGATGTGATGCGCCACACGCCCGACCAGGAGCAGACCACAACGTATTGCTCGTCGGTTGATCCGTGGCATGAGCCTTCGAACATCGGTTCTACCAAGCAAACTCAAGTTGGATTCGATTTCTTCTATACCAGCGGCGTCACGCGTGGCCTGCCGGCGATGATTCCGATTGCCATGCTTTACGACACACCCGATAATGCCGCAGCGGAAATCGCCTATATAGAAAAGCGTGGCTATCCCATTTCATACGTCGAAATGGGTGAAGAGGCAGATGGCCAGTACATGCTGCCTGAAGATTACGCCGAGTTGTACATCCAGTGGGCGACCGCTCTGCATAAAGTTGACCCGAATCTAAAGCTCGGTGGCCCGTCATTTCAGGGCGTCAACAAAGACATCGAAGTTTGGCCCGATGCCAACGGGAAAGTTTCATGGCTCGGACGTTTTCTCGACTATCTTCGCGCTCACGGCCGCATGAACGATCTTGCTTTCTTCTCGTTTGAGCATTATCCCTATGATCCGTGCCGTATTCCCTGGGGCAGTTTGTATGACGAACCCGAACTGATGCGTCACATCATGCAAACTTGGCGTGAGGATGGACTTCCGCCCAATCTACCCATCTTCACCACGGAAGGCAATTTGTCATCGGCCACAAGTGAAACTTACATGGATTTGTTCTCTGCCGTCTGGCTGGCGGACTATGTCGGATCTTTTTTGAATGAAGGTGGCAACGCGCTTTATTTCTTTCATTATTTGCCCCTGCAAATGGAGCATGGCTGCAACGACTCGCCCGGAACGTTTGGATTATTCACTGTCGATTCGAAATACCAGATTCAGCAGGAGCTAGGCCAGTTCTTTACTTCGCAATTAATTAATCTCGAATGGGTCCAACCGGGTAAAAGCGAGCATGTCATGTTCCCGGCCGAAAGCGATGTGGAAGATGGCGCAGGGCATTCGCTGGTTACGGCCTATGCGTTAAAGCGTCCGGATGGGCAATGGTCGGTGATGCTGGTCAATCGTGATCAGGAAACGCCGCATAGCATCAAGATTTCCTTTGATGATGACGCAACTGACAGCTCGAAGTGGTTTACCGGCCCGGTTTCGATATCGACTTTTGGCAGTGGACAATATGCATGGCATCCCTCAAAGAGCCGTTTTATGCAGCACGCGGAAAATTCCGCGGAAAGGCCGGTCGTCGTAACTTCAGAAGGCAATGCCGATCCTGACGGACCAATTCTTCATAACCAGATTAAGGCTGATAAGAATACGAACTTCAGTATTCCAGCGGCATCGGTGGTTGTGATTCGAGGCAAGATCGCGGGAGACTAGCAAAGTAGTGTCATCCCGAGCGAAGCAGTCGAGGAACCTGCTTTAACCTGTTTTTCCCAAAAATCCCGGAACTTTCTTTTCCTACCCTCCGTACCTTTGATCACGGGCGCAACGAACGCCCACGGGAGGGCACAATGTTCGAGGATTTCACAGGATTGGCAGCAGTCGTTATGTTTTTCGCGGTGCCACTCGCCGCGATAAGTTTTTACACTTTTTACCGCGTCCGCAAGCTGCGCAGCGAGGAGCGCATGGCGGCGTTGGCGCGTGGCGTGAATGTCCCCATGGAGCCGGACCTTTCTGAGATCGCACGCTCCCGGCGCTCCGGCATTTTGCTGGTATCGGGCGCGATTGGCTATATGGCGACGTTCGCACTGATCGCCCGTGTTCAACCGGATATGTGGGTTGCGGCCAGTTTCGGAATCATTCCGCTGGCTTTAGGTGCCGGCTTCTTCGTGGATTCGGCGCTGGTTCGGAAAGATATGCACGGATAAGAAATTGCTTGTGTGGGGCGGGCGCCTCGCCCGCCATGCTCGAATGGGCGGACATTCCTGTCCGCCCCGCGTCGTGCAGTCCTCTCGAACATCGTACCCACAGCCGAGAACCTAAGAGAATTTGCCTACTCTGAATCAACGAAAGCCGCTTGACTAGAGTCCGCCCGCGGGATAGGCTGTCTTCGCGTTGGACTGCTGGTGTAATTGCTGTGGCATCCACTTGCCCAAGTCACTCCCGTCAGTCTCTAAATTTAAGAAGCACTTCCTTTAAGAAGCACTTCCGAGGACGCCCGTGAATACCTTTCGTGCGCTACTGCTGTGTCTCACAATTCTCCTTCCGCATCTCCTCGGTGCAGCCGAAAATCCGGAGCAGCGGAATCCTATTTCCATCAAGTTTCTGGCTGAGCTAAGCGGCGGGAATGCCGATAATGCCGGCGATGTTGCAATTAGCGGAAACACAGTTGTTATCGGGGGTGGTTTTGATAGGTTTATTGATTTATATGAAAAGCCCACAAACGGCTGGCAAACCACTAACACTCCTACCGCGGTGCTTACCTGCGACGGAGCTCAATATTGCTATTATCCAGAAATTTACGGCGATACCGTAGTGGCGATTGCGGAAACCGGGGGCGGTACCAGCTATGCTGTGGATGTCTTTGTCAAGCCGTCTGGGGGATGGACGAGCATGTTGCCAACCGCGGTACTGACCGACCCGGATCCAGCAGCCTCCTTCGTCGCCGTCGCCGCCAATGGAAAAAATATTGTCGCCGTCGCTCAAGAAGGCGGGAATCCTGGGTACAAAGCTCACATCGATATCTTCGGAAGAGCTTCCGGTGCCTGGAAGGATAGCATGCCGTCAGCGATCCTCACCGCGAGCAACGGCGATTACTTCGAGGGGCTCGCCATGAGTGGGGGGACGATCATAGCCGGGGCGCCCGAGTACTACAGGAATTTCGGTCTCGGAGCCGCCTACATATTTGTCGAACCCTCCGGCGGCTGGGTCGATGCCACTGAAACCGCCAAACTAACACCCACGGATGGCAGCCCATACGGCGCAAACTTTGGAGTCGCTGTGGCTATTTCTAGTGACGCCACCGAGGTGCTGGTGGGCGAACTCTTTAGTTCAAGTGGTGCCGGCGCGGCCTTTGAGTTCACCAAGCCGTCCAATGGTTGGGTAAGCACAACAGAAACCGCCGAATTTACCCGAACCTCCGGCGACAGTATCGACGATTTCGGAACCGCAGTCGCAATCAACGGAAACATCGCCTTGGTGGGTGCCTATAACGCTGGGGCTCAGTACGGGCAGGGCTATGCTTACCTTTACCAAAAGCCTTCCGGGGGTTGGATGAACTCGACACAGACGACCAGCGGAACATGCCCCAACCAAGATTGCGGCAAATTCGGCGCGACATTGGCTATCAGCGGGAGCACTACAGTGATCGGATCGTCAAACGACAACGGAGCCGCGTGGGTTTATGGTCCGTAAGTACATCTTCATTATCGCCAAGAGCTTGATCTTGAAGTGATAGCCGCTGCATCGGCTGACATTCCTGTCCGCCCTGCACTGTTATACTCTCGCCCATGAAAAAACTGGGCGTTTTTATTGCCGTACTTTTCATCTCGCACTTTACTTACGCGGCTTCCCGTGCCGCCGCGGTTCTCGATTCCCTGCCGCATACCAAAATAATTGATCAAGTCGCGATTTCTCCGGATGGCGCCAGCGTCGCCTACATCGTGAATGACGCATTGACTGTCACGACAATCGCATCCGGCGATTCGCATACGATTGCGCTGGAGAATAAGTTCCCCCTTCGCGAGCCCGCATGGTCGCGCGACAGCAAGCAACTTGTAGTAATTGCCGACTTGCCTGGCGAAGTCCCCGCGGCCCAGCTTTGGACGGTCAACAGCGACGGCTCCCAGCTCGCCAAACATGCCGACCTAAAAGGATTCGTGCAGTCGCCACAATTCTCGCCCGACGGTTCGACGCTGGCGATTCTCTTCATCGAAAACATGCCGCGTATGGCCGGGCCACTTGAGCCGATGACGCCCCTCGTGGGCGAAATCTCCAAGGCTGTTTACGAAGAACGCCTTGCCACGGTTGACTTGAAAACTAATCAAGTGAAGCAGATTAGCCCGGTCGATATGTACATCTATGAATATGACTGGATGCCCGATAGCAAATCGTGGGCAGCCATCGCTGCGCGAGGAAACGGCGATGCCGAGTGGTGGGTGGCGCGTATCTACTCCGTTTCGGCAGATACCGGCAAGATGCGTGAGTTATACAAACCCAAACTACAAATTGCCGATCCGCAGGTTTCGCCGGATGGCAAACAAGTCGCGTTTATTGAAGGTCTCATGAGCGACGCTGGCCTGACCGGCGGCGAGGTTTATGTTGTTCCTGTCGAAGGCGGTTCCGCGAAAAATCTGACGCCGGGAATCGAGGCGTCTCCCTCGGCCGTTGCATGGCGCGACGATAGCATCATCTTTGCCCAAAATATTGACGGCAACTCAGGCTTTGGCGTTATCGCTCCCAACAGTAAGCCCCGCAATCTCTGGGCGGGCGAAGAACTTACTGGAAAATACACCGACGCCTGGGTACCAAATGCTTCTTTCGCGCGCGACGCGATGACGACTGCCGTCATTCGTCAATCCGCTACGGCGCCCCCTGAAGTTTGGGCCGGACAAATCGGCAACTGGAAGCAAATTACGCATCTCAACGCCGGAATCAAGCCAGCATGGGGCGAAATGAAAAACGTTCACTGGATGAATGGCGACACGCGTGTACAAGGATGGCTCATGTTTCCCAAAGATTACGACCCAAGCAAGACATATCCGCTGGTCGTGAATGTGCATGGTGGGCCATCGTGGGCGTGCACATCCATTTGGGATCAGGGCATGATTGAGCCGGTTGCGGCGCAATCTGCCATGGGGTGGTTGGTACTTTGCCCCAATCCTCGCGGGAGTTATGGCCAGGGAGAGAAGTTCACGCAGGGAAATGTGCAGGATTTCGGCGGCGGCGACTTTACCGACATTATGACGGGAGTTTTCGCCCTTGCGAAGAATTACCCGATTGATGCAAAGCGCCTCGGCATTCGCGGTCACAGCTACGGCGGCTACATGACCATGTGGGCGGAAACGCAAACGACGCGCTTCGCCGCAGCGGTCGCCGGAGCCGGCCTTTCCGACTGGCTCAGCTACTACGGGCTAAATGATATTGACGAGTGGATGGTTCCCTTCTTCGGCGCGTCCATTTACGACGACCCGGTGACCTATGCGAAAAGTGATCCCATGCACTTTGTGAAAGAAGTGAAAACGCCGACGTTGATCTTGGTTGGTGATCGCGATGGCGAATGTCCCATGGAGCAATCGGTCGAATGGTGGCACGCGCTCGACGCGATGCACGTGCCTACAAAACTCGTCGTCTATCCCAACGAAGGCCATTTGTTCAAAAAGGCGGAAGATGCCCGCGACTATGTTCTCCGCACGCTCGAGTGGTTCGATGAGTGGTTTGGGAAGGCAAAATAATGTAGGCAGTTCGCCTCTATGCAACGCTCAGATACGTTGATAGGATGGCAGTGATTGCACGAATCCGTTATGAAATTCGAACGAATTCTTTTCTTAGTTCTGACCTGTGCCGCGTCAGGGTTCGGGCAAACGGCCCCACCAGTGGTAGAAAACGTCGTTTACGAGTTCCAGGCGACGACTACGACTTACGAAATTCCGACCACCGGGCTGGTGGCCGATAACTCGGGAAATCTATATGGCTCCCTTTTCGATGACCTTGGGGTATATGGAAGGATCTATCAACTCTCGCCGCCATCACAGGAGGGCGCCCCTTGGACATATACAACAATTTACACATTCCAGGGCGGAGCCGATGGCGACGCCGCCGGCCCCGGCGCTCTGACCACGGATTCTTCGGGCAACGTCTATGGCACGACTTCGAGCGGAGGCACATCGACAAATTGCAATCTGGGATGTGGAACAGTCTTCGAATTGTCGCGCCCTTCTGAGATCGGAGGACTATGGACAAAAACTACGCTGTACAGCTTCGGAGGCGGCCCAACCGACGGACAAAATCCCAACGGATATTTGATCTTAGATAAGGCCGGAAACCTTTACGGAATGACCCAGGCGGGAGGCAATCCCCAGTGCAATGTTATCCTTCCCGGCTGCGGCCTCGTTTTTGAGCTCTCTCCTCCATCATCGCCAGCGGGGAATTGGACAGAAACCGTGCTGCACTTCTTCCAGGGCGGCATAGATGGTGCGAACCCTTACGCCGGGCTTACCTTTGACGCCCAAGGGCGACTCTATGGCACTACCGCCTACGGGGGCCAAAGTGCGATGTGCAGAATTTTCGAAGGGTGCGGCGCCGTTTTCTCAATGCAGCCGCCTACCCGGCAAGGCGACAATTGGGGCGAGGAGGTATTGCTCCGTTTCAACAACTATATTGGGACGGGGGGCTTGAACCCGCGCAGTACGTTGACAATTCAGCGAGATGCAATTTATGGAACAACCTACAACGGACTAAAAGGACCGGTGATCTTCCAACTTTCTGTCCAAGACGGTGTTCCCACCGAGACGGTACTTTCCACATATCCCGATTTTTGTTTGGCTTTTAACTCGGGAGTTGTAAGTGATCCCTCTGGGAATTTGTACGGTGTGGTCATTTCCGCTAACAACGCGTGCAATAGCTACTCGGGCGTATATGAATTGTCACCTCCCCAAATAAATGGTGGTGCCTGGACGCTTACTAACCTTCCAATGCCCGATGGTACGAATTTGGTCGGAGGATTGACTCTATTCGATAAATCAATATATGGGGCAGCTGGCGGGGGTGTGGATCGCAGTTGCGAGCTATATGGAGCGTGCGGCTTGGTGTACTCATACACCTCACAAAAATAGGCGCGCCTCTCGCATGAAGACCCTGCTCAACCCCACCGACCGCGAAGAAATTCTTCGCCGAGTTTCAAACCTTCAGGTGGATAGTCCCCGCCATTGGGGCAAAATGCTTGCCGGGCAGATGATTTGCCATTTGAATGATTCTTTTCGCTCGGCTTTCGGCGAAAAGTACGCTAGCCCCAACACAAACTGGTTCAAGCGATCGATCTATAAGTGGATCGCTCTTTACATGCCCTTTCCCTGGCCGCACGGAGTAAAAACTCGCCCTGAGATGGACCAAGAGCTCGGCGGGACCGTTCCTTGCGAATTCCCCAATGACGTCGCCGACTTCCGGAAGCTATTCGACCGATTCTGTACGACCAAGCAAGACTTTGCGCCGCATCCCATGTTTGGCCAGATGACCCGCGACGAGCGCATGCGCTGGGCCTATCTTCACATTGATCATCACTTTCGCCAGTTTGGCGTATAGGTCCAGATGGTGTTTCCGGAATCGGGAATCTCTTCAAAATGAAATGCTTTGAAGTTCTCTAACGTAGCTTCAGCGCAGGCCGAAGAATGCTATTAAGCAGGCGCGATGTACAACTCTGTCCTGCAAACACCCACGACCATGTCATCCCATCTTTTGGCATTGCCACAGAGGTACGACCCAGCCTTCGTCGCGCTCTCTATCGTCATTGCGATTTGTGCGGCCTATGCCGCTCTCGATCTCGCCGGCCGTACTTCTTCTTCACATGGACGCGCCCACCTGGTTTGGCTTTTCGGCGGCGCTTCAGTCATGGGGCTGGGCATTTGGTCCATGCACTACATTGGGATGCTCGCCCTCAGCCTTCCCGTCCCGGTGCTTTACGATCTCCCGACCGTGCTTCTTTCATTGCTTGCAGCGATATTGGCATCGGGCATTGCCCTTCAAGTCGTGAGTCAACAAAGACTAGCGATCTTTCGCTTAGCTACCGCGAGCCTGTTCATGGGCGCGGGCATTTCCGCCATGCATTACATCGGAATGGCTGCCATGCGTTTGCCGGCAATATGCCAGTACAATCCGTGGATGGTGACGGCCTCAATTGTTATTGCGGTTGCCGTTTCCATGGTCGCGTTGCTGCTGACGTTCCATTTTCGCCTGGTCGGTTTTAATCGCGGCAAATCTGCAAGCGCAGTTGTCATGGGTTTTGCCGTCGCCTGCATGCACTACACCGGCATGGCAGCCGTTTCTTTCTTGCCCTCTGCCACCTCGGAAAATTCCACTCATGCGATCGAAGTCTCCTCTCTTGGCGCCATTGGCATCACTGTCGTTGCATTAGTCGTTCTCGCAGTCGGAACATTGGCCGCACTCATGGATCGCAGGCTATCGGCGCAAAACCTGGCGCTCCAAGCCAGCGAGCAGCGGTATCGTCTTCTTTTCGAACGTTCTCCTGCTGCCATCGGCCGGTGTTCGTTGAGCGGTCAAGTACTGGACTGCAACGATTCCTATGCTCGCATTTTGGGGTGCGAGTCCCGGGCCGAATTATTTGCTACCGGAGCCCGAGTGGTTTTCCTCGAACCCAGCCGCGATGCATTTATTGATACGCTCCGCTTTCAGGGCAGCGTCACTAATTTTGAGGTCCGCCTCCGCGGTAAGAACGGCCGCAGTGTGTGGATCCTCGAAAATGCCAACTTGTCGGAAGATCCAGTTACCCATGCACCCGTTGTAGAGGCCATGTTTCTTGATATTACGGAGAGAAAGGCAATCGAATCCGAGCTGAAAAAAGCGAAAGAAGCGGCTGAAGCCGCGAGCTCCGCGAAGAGCGAATTTCTCGCCAATATGAGCCACGAAATTCGCACGCCCATGAATGGTGTGCTCGGCATGGCTGACTTGTTATTGGATACGCCGCTAAACGCAGAACAACATGAATACGTGCAAACGCTTCGTCACTCAGGCGAAGCGCTCTTGACCATCATCAATGACATTCTTGATTTCTCAAAAATTGAAGCGGGCAAGATGTCAATCGAACCGATTGCGTTCGATCTGGCAGGGACAATCGAGGAAATAGCTGCACTGCTGCGCCCCAAAATGCGCGATAAGGGTTTGGAATTTACTGTGACGTACTCTCCATCGCTGCACAAGAAGCTAGTGGGCGATGCCGGACGCATACGCCAGATCCTTATCAATCTGCTGGGAAACGCGGTTAAGTTCACATCCCACGGCCATGTGCAGCTCAAGGTGGAAGATTTTAGTCAGGCGGCCGGCGCACCCATGCTTCGTTTTTCTGTCGATGACAGCGGCATCGGAATTCGCGAGGACAAACTGGACTCCGTATTCGAAAAATTCACTCAGGCGGACGCCTCCACCACTCGCCGTTTCGGCGGCACGGGGTTAGGTCTTTCGATCTGCGCGCGCTTGGTCAGACTGATGGGCGGCGAAATCGGCGTGAGTAGCCGCGAAGGCAAAGGCTCGACTTTCTGGTTCACTCTGCCGCTGCACGTCGCCGCAAACGAAGTTTTGCCCGAGGAGAATCTTGTCGCTGCACGAAGCGTGCCCGCTCAAATATCAACAAATTCGTTCCGGCCTCGTATTCTAGTCGTAGAAGACAACGGTGTTAATCTTCGTGTAGCTTCACGAACACTTGAAAATATGGGGTGCATCGTTGAATCGGCCGAGGATGGGGCGAAGGCCGTGGAGATGGTCAAAATGCAGGCGTACGACCTCGTTTTCATGGATTGCCATATGCCCATCATGGACGGTTACGAAGCGACTGCGGAAATTCGGCGGAGTGAATCTGGCGGAAAACGCGTACCCATTGTGGCCATGACCGCGAGCGTCATGCAGGGAGACCGAGAGCAGTGTCTCCGCGCTGGCATGGATGATTATGTCTCAAAGCCAATCAGCCGCTCCGAAGTGAGCGCTGCATTGCAGCGTCATATTCCAGCCCTAACTGCGGAAAAAGCCGCGGCTGTGGCACCGAGCCTTTAAGCTTTAATAAACCAGCCGAGCAACGCGGCGCCGGCGATAAGCCATGCGGAGTTGATCCGAAAACGTAACAAAGCGATTGCGCCGACGATAAAAATAGCCGTCGTCAGACGATCCACGATGGCCGAGCGGGCGAGTTGAAGGCAAACCACCGCGATCAGTGCGAACGATCCGGCAACGACGCCATCCATCACAGAACTGGCGAATCGCGAACTCCGCAACTTGGGAATCACCGGGCCGCACACCGCAACAAGTAAAAACCCTGGCAAAAATATGCCGAGCGTAGCGACCAAAGCACCGGGAATACCTGCAACCAGATATCCGATGAATGTAGCCGTCGTAAAAACCGGCCCAGGTGTGAACTGGCCGACGGCAACCGCATCAATCAGTTGCTTTTCGCTCAGCCAGTGTAATTTTGTGATGAACTCTGCGCGCAGAAACGCCAGCAAGACGTAACCGCTACCAAACACCACCGAGCCAATTTTAAGAAATGACAAGAACAGGCGCGAGAGGCTCACAGGAACCGCAATCGCGGTCGCAGTGGCGGCAACTATGCTAGCTGGAATCCATTTGCTTTTCGTCACGGTAAAAAATCCAGATGCAACGCTTCCCTGCTTTTTCAATCCCACAATTCCCGCAAGAATTCCCGAGATAACGAGCACGAACAGCGGATTCAATCCAAACAGATTCAACAGGAACGCAATTGCGGCAACTCCCGCCAGCAGTCTCGTTTTCACCGCAGTACGCGCCAGTTTCGACAGGGCCTGCAAAATGATGGCAATCACCACCGGCTTAATCGCATATAAGATTCCAGCTATTTGCGGCAATGCCCCATAGCGCACGTAAACAGAGGCCAACAGTGAGACTAGAATCGCCGCGGGAATGATGAAACAACATCCCGCCACGATCAGGCCGGGCCACCCACGCTGGCCATAGCCAATAAAAATCGCAAGTTCGGTCGAACTCGGCCCGGGTATTAGGTTCGCCGTAGCCAATCGATCCAGAAATTCTTCTTGTGTCAGCCAGCCACGCCTGGCCACGAATTCCTCTTCCATCATGGCAATGTGGGCGGCGGGCCCACCAAAGGCGATGGTTCCTAGTTTTAGAAAGACGAAAGCCAATTCGGCAAGAGAAACCGGTTTTTTCTCGCTGACTGCGGCGATATTCATAAATATAAGTATCTTCTAATCAATTACTTAAAAGATTAATGCCTGCATCTTGACAAATCTCCACTCACATTTGATAGACTGTTAGCACTCGACAACGTACATTGCTAACACAAAATCGTCGAGGAATATTAGGCTCTCAAACCAAGAATCTTAACTGAGAAGAACAACTGAAAGGAGCATCAACTATGGCTACCAAGTTTACCCCACTGCATGACCGGATTTTGGTCCGCCGTGTAGAAGAAGCAGGAACCACGCGGGGCGGCATCATCATCCCTGACAGCGCAAAAGACAAACCGCAGGAGGGCGAAGTCGTCTCCGTCGGCAAAGGCAAGAGCAACGAAGAGGGCAAAGTTCATCCTCTCGACGTGAAAGAGGGCGACCGCATTCTGTTCGGCAAGTACTCCGGAACCGAAATCAAGCTGGATGGCGAAGACTTCATCATCATGCGTGAAGAGGAAGTTCTGGGCATCATCAGCGGCGCAGCCAAGAAGGAATTGGCGGGATCACGCAAGTAATTGCGGCGTGTACCGAAGCTGTCCTCAAAAAGCTCAACCACAGAGGACACGAAGGTACACAAAGAAGAAGGCGCGAATTTCTTCGTGAAACTTCGTGACCTTCGTGGTTGAAAAAGAATTCTTAATTCTTAGGAGATTAAAAGTATGGCAAAGCAAATTGTGCATGGAGAAGAGTCGCGGCAGGCGATCTTGCGCGGCGTGAACCTTCTGGCAGACGCCGTGAAGGTAACACTCGGCCCCAAAGGCCGCAACGTAGTTATTGAAAAAAAATTCGGTTCGCCGACCATCACCAAAGACGGCGTGACCGTGGCGAAAGAAATCGAGTTGAAAGACTCGCTCGAGAACATGGGCGCGCAGATGGTGCGTGAAGTTGCTTCCAAGACTTCGGATGTTGCCGGCGACGGCACCACCACCGCAACCGTTCTCGCCCAGGCCATCTATCGTGAAGGCGTGAAGACAGTTGCTGCCGGCGCGAACCCGATGGCGCTCAAGCGCGGCATTGAGAAGGCCGTTGCCGTGGTTTGCGGCAAAGTAGACAAAGAAGGCAACCGCACAGGCGGCGAGCTGGACAAGCTGTCGAAGCCAGTCCAGGGCGACCACATCGCGCAGGTTGGCACCATCTCGGCGAACAATGACGAGACCATCGGCAAGATTATTGCCGAAGCCATGAAGAAAGTCGGCAAGGACGGCGTCATCACAGTGGAAGAGTCGAAGACGCTCGAAACCCAGCTGGAAGTCGTGGAAGGCATGCAGTTCGACCGCGGCTACCTCTCCCCTTACTTCGTTACCGATCCAGAGCGCATGGAAGTGGCTTTGGACAACGCCTACATCCTGATTCACGAAAAGAAAATCAGCTCGATGAAAGACCTGATTCCATTGCTCGAGAGCATTGCGAAGAGCGGCAAGCCGCTGCTCATCATCGCCGAAGACGTTGACGGCGAAGCGCTCGCGACCTTGGTCGTGAACAAGCTGCGTGGCACGCTGCAAGTCGCGGCTGTTAAGGCCCCGGGCTTCGGCGACCGCCGCAAGGCCATGCTGGATGACATTGCCAAGTTGACCGGCGGGACTTCCATCACGGAAGACCTCGGCTTCAAACTGGAGAAGGTTGAAATCAGCCATCTCGGACAGGCTAAGAAAATCACCATCGACAAGGACAACACCACGATCATCGAAGGCAAAGGCAAGCCAGCGGAGATCAAGGGCCGGGTCGAAGAGATTCGTGGCCAGATTGAAAAGACCACCAGCGATTACGACCGCGAGAAGCTGCAAGAGCGGCTGGCGAAGCTGGTCGGTGGCGTGGCCGTGATTAAAGTCGGCGCCGCGACCGAAACCGAAATGAAGGAAAAGAAAGCCCGCGTGGAAGATGCGATGCATGCGACGCGCGCAGCCGTGGAAGAAGGCATTGTCCCCGGCGGCGGCGTAGCGCTGGCCCGTTCGTCCGCTGCTCTTGAGAAGGTCAAGGCGGAAGGCGACGAGCAGATTGGCATCAACATCGTTCGCCGCGCCATCACCGAGCCGCTGCGCCAGATCGCCGAGAACGCAGGCGAAGAGGGTGCTGTGGTTCTGGGCAAGGTGCTCGAAGCGAAAGAAACGAACTTCGGCTACAATGCCTTCAGCAACGAGTACGAAGACCTGGTCAAGGCCGGCGTGCTCGATCCCACCAAGGTCGTGCGCACCGCGCTGCAGAATGCCGGTTCGATTGCGTCCTTGATGCTGACCACCGAAGCGCTGGTCGCGGAAATCCCTGAGGAGAAGAAAGCAGCTCCGATGGGCGGCGGCCACGGCGGCGGTATGGAAGGCATGTACTAAGAACAGGCTGTAAAATCGCTGGGCGCTCCAATAGTCATACCGCAAGGTAAGACTATTGGGGAAATCCAGAAGTAAGCGCGAGCTACGCCCCTCGCGTCGGGCCCCGCCGAAAGGCGGGGCATTCGCTTTTGCCGTTACGGGTGGGAGGGACAAATCAATGCGGCTGAAATCGGTACAAATACGAGAGTTTAGGTCAGTTTGGGACTCCAATGAGTTCCAGGTCGGCGATGTGACGTGCTTGGTTGGCAAGAACGAAGCCGGTAAGACTGCCATCCTTCAAGCCCTATATCGACTCAACCCGATCATTGAATCCGACGCCCACTTCAACGTCACGCTCGACTATCCAAAGCTTGAGGTTGAGGATTACGAGCAAGACGTTGACGCTGGCCGTCGGGGACCGCAAACCGCCGTCGTGTCGGCTACGTTCACGCTCAATGACGAGGAAATGCAATCGGCTAGGGACGATTTCGGCAAGGATGTTTTCGCGACCGAAGACATAGTCCTGAGCCGAGGATATACGGATACCTATTACGTCACTGTGAAAACGAACGATGCTGCAGGTGTGAGGGCTTGGGTTGAATCCGCAGGCCTACCGGACGATGTCAAGGTCGAGGCCCTTAAGCAACAGAATTTCAACGATCTACTGACTTACCTTAATCAGGATTCCGAAAAGCGCCAGAAGGCATATAACGCTGCCATTGCTGCGGCGAACGCAATCCCAGAACCAACGGAGAGACCTGCCGCCGTCGACGCGGCTAACCGCCTGCAGGAATCACAGGCGGCCAAGGCCCTTCGCGCCAAGATTGCGCCTGTCATCGAAACGACCTTGGGTCTGCACATATGGCGCGCCCACCTTAAGAGCCATTTTCCACGCTTCCTGTACTTTGACGAGTATTACCAAATGACCGGGCAGCTAAACGTAGAGAAACTTAAGGAACGGCAGACGAGTGGAAAGCTGGAACCTTCCGATCGCCCGATGCTCGGATTGATTGAGCTGGCGCGACTGAACTTAGACCAGCTAATCAAGCCCACAAATACCCAGTTCCTGAAGAATAAACTTCAGGGCACCTCGAATCACCTTTCAGGCAAGATTCTCCAGTATTGGTCTCAAAATAAGCACCTCCATGTCCAGTTCGACGTTCGGCCTGCTCTCTCGGGTGACCCGGAAGGAATGAACATGCAGGGGACCACGAACCTGTGGGGTGAGGTTTATGATTCAGCGCATGGTGCTACCGTACCGCTGGGTACGCGCTCCCGTGGTTTTGTTTGGTTTTTCTCGTTCCTTGCATGGTTCTCTCAGCAGAAAAAATCTAGCAAACCAATGATTCTCCTACTGGACGAGCCGGGCCTCGTGCTGCATGCCAGCGCACAAGCTGACCTGCTCGCGTACATCGAGAAGGAACTGAAGCCTCATCACCAAGTGCTCTATACGACACACTCGCCCTTCATGGTCGATGCTAATAACTTCGACCGGGTGCGCATCGTCCGCGACCGCAGCATGGAGCAGGACGACCCGCTGCCGCGGGAGGAACGGGGCACAAAGGTTTTGACAGATATTTTGGATGCCGATCCCGACTCGCTGTTTCCGCTGCAGGGCGCGCTCGGTTATGACATTGCCCAGACGTTGTTCATAGGACCCAACAGTTTGATCGTCGAGGGTGTATCCGACCTGCTCTACCTGCCGACGGTCGGGGGCGTTCTGTCGGCGGCTGGTCGAGAATCGCTTTCGCCGGCCTGGACCATTACGCCTGTCGGAGGCTCGGACAAAATCCCCACATTCGTTGCGCTTTTGGGATCGCAGAAGAAGCTAAAGGTTGCCACGCTGATTGACTTCCAAAAGAAAGATCAACAGACGATCGAAAATCTTTACAAAAAGAAGCTGCTCTCTAAGAAGAATGTTCATACGTTCGCAGAGTATGTGGGTAAGGGCGAGGCAGACATCGAGGACATGTTTGACCCGCAGTTTTACCTAGACCTCGTAAACGAAGAATATAAAAACGAGCTGGTAAAAAAGATCGAACTGAAGGACCTTGGGAAGCACCCGCGGATATTGGTCAACATTGAGGGTTGGATGAAGATCAATCCGCTGCGATCAGGTGGTTTCAACCACTACCGCCCAGCACGCTACTTCGCCGGAAACATCGGCAAGCTGGCTGGGAGGCTGGACGAGTCTACGCTCGAACGGTTCGAGGCCAGCTTCAAAGCACTAAACGCTTTGCTTTAGGTCAAGGCTGCCGCTTTCACTTGGTACGGTATTTGAAATGCTCTGGATTGTCGGTTTCCACGGACTTACGTCCGTTGATTTTCCAATGCCATTTGCCGTCGAGGTCGTTTCTTCGTGTGTTTTCCTTACGAAACTGAAATACGGCGGCTGTATATTGCGACAACATAAGGATGACGTCGCTGTTGCTTGGAAGGTCATCCACATCGAATACTTTGAAATCTCTGAATGGACGGGCGTTGCCGAGAAGCTTGTTCAGACCTTCCAACATCCCATTGATGAATTTCAATTTGAACTTGTTTAGCGGGTCATTGGGTTTTTTCGAGGAAAGCTCGGAAATTTCAGTGAGGAATGAGTGGAGCTGTTGCTCCAGCTTTTCAAATTCGTAAGCGTCTTCTTTCTTGTCCATTTACACCTCAGCTCGGACAGGCTCTTAAGAACTCTACATATTTCTTCTTGAGTAAGTCCAGCGGGTCACGCTGTTTGGATTCGTAGAGAGTGACGATCTGTTCGAGGTCGAAGTCGTCGAGGATGAAGATGCAGCGGCGCTGGCCGGACCAGAGGTCGACTGTATTGCGGAAGACGCGCGGCAAGGGCATGCGGCGAGTGAGGATGATGCCGAACTTACCAAACTGGTCGGTCATGTAGCGATTGAGCTGATTGATGTTCTCGCGATGGAGTTCAGTGACGTTCTTCAATTCCATGACGATCTGGCGGCAATCGTATTTGTCGAATATTTCGGCGAGAAATTCGTGGGAACGGTTGTTGTAAAAGATGAGATCGCGGATGAGTACGCCGGATTCGGTGCGGGACTGGGTTTTGGCGAAATCGAGTTGAGGATAGAAAGCTGAAGCAAGCAGGCGGGAGAGTTCGCGTTCGTACTTCTTGTCGTTTTCGTCTTTTGCGCCGGAGGGGATGGCTTTGATGACTTCGAGGGACTTCTTTGCAGATGCGATGGGGATTTGGCTGAAGAGCGGGTCGTTCTTGCAATCGTCGGCGGTGCGTTCTTTGGCCGTGACGTAATCCTGCACTGCGCCGTAGTTGTGGCGGTTGAAAGTGAGGATGGTGGGGCGATCCGGCTTGGCTTTGGCTTTGTTTCTTTCTTTGTTTGTTTCACCCGGAAAATAATCGGCAACGTACTCGTCGTAATCGAGCCAGGGTTTGAAACGAAGCCAGCGCTTGGGAACGAGAATGATGGGCTTTTTGGTTTCGGGGTTGATGGGAAGAGCGATTCCCTTCTCGGCTTCCAGTTTGTTGCTCTTGTAGCTGTAGAGTTCGGGGATGGTGACTTTTTCGGACGGAATTTTATGCGACTGGCATTGGTGAATGGTGTAGTCGATGAGAAACGATTTGAGGAGATTGCAGGCGATGTCGCTGATGCGGTCGCGGGAGATGTGATCCACGAAGAATTGGATTTCCTCGAAGTGGTGGAAGCCGCGGCGGTCGTACTCGGGGACGGCGCGGAATAGCGCGAGAATTTCTTCGGCAGTGGCGGAGCCGATGCGGCGGCCTTCGCGGGTGTGGGAGTGACCGAAGCCGACTTCGTCGCACTCGGTGAGGGCGATGAGGATTTGGACGGCGTCGGCGTGGCGGGATTGCTTCTCCAGAAGGCCAAGATGGTTGAAGGAGTTGAGGATGGCGGTGTGGAGTGAGTTGTCCTGCTGGGAGGGCGAGCGCCAGAGTAAAAAGGGATCGAGATAGAGCGGGATGTCTTCGTCAAGAAAGGGGATGGCGAAGTCGGCCTGGGCCTGAGAGAGCAGAACGCCGTAATAATCGGTGAGGCGCGGCCTGACAATCGGCATGGCTCATTGTAGGGGAAATCGCCAGCGAGGCGCCCGCGCCACACCCGTTTCTATGCGACTTCAAATTCAATGCCGCCGATCCATTTGGCCATCAGGTTGTAGAGAAACGCGCCGATAGCGCCAAAGACGAAACCCAGCACACCGTAAAAGAACGGCATGATTACGGCCATGGCTAATCCGCCAATCGCTCCAAACGGATTGGCATGTTGCCCGGCCATTGAGCCGACTGCGCCGATTAATAGGAACATGGGGGCAAACAATAAGCCGAGCACTGCATAAACTGCACCCATGATTTTTGCTACCGACAGCACTCCGACAGACTTAATTGTTTTCATAGCCGCTCGCTTTCATGGTTAAGCTTTGACGTATTTATCAAGCGAGGGAATTGTACAGCGGAGGTCAAGTGTACTCATCGGCTAAAGCCGCCTTGTTAATAAAAAATCCCCGCGCTTGCACGCAGGGATTTTCAGATCGGACTAACTTTTATGGTATCGCGACGACGCCGTGTACGCCGAGGGTGTCGGTGAAATATCCGCCGATGTAGCCTTGGTCGTTGAGGTGAAAGAGGAGCGTGTTGGAGGCTCCGGGGACATCCACAGTCGTGAAGACGCCGCCTTGTTCGACGAAGCCATGGAATGCGTTGGCGGAGTCGGTGTACCAGCCGGAAATTCGCGTGTTCTTGTTGATGGCTTTCGCACTGGACCAGACAGAGCCGGGGTAATCCACGGTGATGCATTTGCCGGAGACATAGGCAAAGCCGTTGAAAGGACCTCCGGCAGTTGCGATGTAGTCGCCGACAATAATGCCATCGTTACGAATGCCGTAAGCGCGAGTGGAAACCGCGCCGGGGCAATCGATCGTGGTGTAGGCGCCGTTCGCATTGTTATAGAGAAATCCGTCGAAGTTCTGAGCTGTATCGGTGTAGAAGCCGACGATGTTGCCGCTATCGTTGACGTCCCAGGCTTCGGATGTGGCCGCGCCTGAGGGATCTGCAATGGGAGAGCACGACTCATTCCCTTCCCAGATGAAACCGCTCACTCCACCGAAGAATGAATAGGTGCCGACGACTTCTCCTTTGTTGTTGATGCCGAAGAATTCAGTTTCATTCTCCAGTTCACAGGCGACGGTTGTATAAACGCCATTCTTGTAGGTGAAACCACATGCGGCCTGATTGCTGATTTGGGAGCAGTCGCCGCCACTGTAGGTGCCAACAACCTCGTTTTTATTGTTGATGCCATAGACATAAGTGGCTGTGGCATTAGGGACGTCCACTGTTTTGAAGGTGCTGTAGGTCAGTGGAGGCTTGGTTTGTGCGTTTTTAGCGAGCGTGAATTGCGCGCAAGTGAGAAGGACAAGAACTGCAAATGTGAGATGCGAGAACGACTTCATCGGAACTCTCCTTACTTAAACTTCTGTATTAGTCTGCGCAATCTGGGGCACTTTATGACAAATGTTGGATGAATTTTTCGTTACATGATTAGGTCGTGTGGCATGAACACGGAAGCAGAGCGTGGATGTCGTTGTCTACCCTGTTTCCTGCTTACTTTGGGAACCTTGCGTCCGAAGCCTGCGACGCAGAACATGGCATCATGCGGCAGCTCTGGGAATCCAGGCTGGTACGGATTGGCGCGGTTGGCCTGACGATTGGCTCAGGACCTCTTCTTCTCGCCATGTGGATCGGCCACCTGCGCGGTGATGCTTATCCGACTCCGGTGGGCCCGGGCATTCTCGCGATGGTCACGTTTTGGCCGTCGGTAATTTGCCTAGCCGTAGGACTGTCCAGAGTGCTGCGAAAGTAGCTCTTGAAACGACTCCAATAAAAATGAGCCAACGCGTTATTAAGCGCGCTGGCCCATAGAGTTCCCAACCTTAGCTTCCGCTTACCAGGCAGAACCCAAGTTGTTTGGTGTTGTAGTTGTGGCCGCCGGGGCCGCTGCCGACGATCGTGTTATCCCAGGCTTGCAGATCAACAACATAGCCACAGGCGGACATTCCGGTGGTGTCGAGCTGCCACGCATCGCCGGGAGCCGCTGCCGTCTGCGATGTGTATGAAGTCGCAGTCGTCGGTTGGTTGGGCG
>Ga0070734_10002252_pt1 | contig 24180 bp, 28 predicted proteins | sample Coa_R1_8_FD_66444 | JGI IMG/M metagenome (GOLD analysis project Ga0070734, IMG submission 66444) | Surface soil microbial communities from Centralia Pennsylvania, which are recovering from an underground coalmine fire - Coalmine... | ecosystem: Environmental > Terrestrial > Soil > Unclassified ...
TGAAGACCCGTTGAGTCGCGATAATTCGGCGATCGACGCGGATAAGGAACAACGGTTCCCGTTATTAAAATTGGAGCAATTGAACGATCAGCAGCGCCCGTTTGCGGATGAGATCCTGAAAGTCTCGAGCATTGGGATTTCGGGTCCCTTCAATATGATGCTGCGCAGCCCGGTTATGGGCCAGCGCATGTTTGCCATGCTCGATTACCTGCGTTTCAACACTTCCGTCCCGCGCAACCTGAATGAGTTTGCGATCCTGATCCAGGCGCGGCTGTGGACTTCGCAAGTGGCGTGGACCGCTCACTACCCGCTCGCGCTGGAGGCCGGGCTGCCGCAAGCGGTTGTCGATGATTTAAAAGTAGGAAAACGCCCGGCGTCCATGCAACCGGACGAAGCAGCCGTGTACGATCTCTGCATGGACCTTGCGAAGGATCACGTCGTAAGGGACGCCACATTCAAAAAAGCGCGCGAACTTTTCAGCGACCAGCAAATCGTCGATCTGATCACGGTCAGCGGCGTCTACATTACCTTAGCCATGTTGAGTAATACGGCTGAGGACGCGACTCCTGGAGGCAAGACGCCTCCCCTGCAACCGCTCCCGGCGCGCTGAATTTTCCTTAAAACGAAAGGATTCCATCCATGGGAACGCACCTCAAATTGACTGCCAGCGACGGCCACAAGTTCGATGCGTATCGTGTTGATCCAGCGGGAACGCCCAAGGGCGGAATCGTCGTCATTCAGGAAATCTTCGGCGTTAATCGTCACATCCGCTCAGTCGCTGACCGTTTTGCTGCGCTCGGCTACGTCGCGATTGCGCCGGCCTTGTTCGATCGCATTGAAGCGGGGTTCGAAAGCGGCTATTCGCCGGAAGAAGTGCAGGGCGCAAGGCGCTTTGTCGCCAATCCACCAATGCAGGCCTGGATGTTGGACATCGCCGCCGCACGCGAGGCGATCGCTGACGTCGGCAAAATCGCGGTCATCGGCTTCTGCCTCGGCGGAACGCTGAGCTATGGCGCGGCGACCAATCTGCCGGGCTTCTCGGTGGCAGTCGGCTATTACGGCGGCCACATCGTCAGGATGGCCGATCAGTCCCCGAAAATCCCGACGATGCTGCATTTCGGTGAGTTGGACGCGCACATCCCGATGAGCGACGTCGAGACGATCAAGTCGAAGCAGCCGTCGCTCGAGGTCTACACCTATAACGCTGATCACGGCTTCCAGTGCGACGAACGCGATAGCTTTGCCGCCGAAGCAGCTCAAATCGCTTGGGGCCGCACCCTGCGCTTCATCGACAGCCGCATGTAAGATGATCGTCAGCGACAACTGCGCGGAACTCACGTCCAACGCCGTACTCGCAAGGTGTGGGGAGAGCGATGCTTTCGGCGTATGTGAGGGCAAATTGCCGAACCGGCGCTTCGCTCTTTTGGTCCGGTCGCCGAAACTGCGAGCGGCAACAGCGAAGCGTCATGGATAAGTATCCGATCTATCGGGCCTTACCTGAGGCACGGGCCACCAGTTCGTCCACTCTTGAAAGCAAAAGCTTCAAGATCGGAGACCGGTTCGACTTTTTGTAGCCGAGGACCAAATCGACAGTTGGCGCATCGCCTTTGAGGGGACGGCTCGTTACAGACGGAGTGAGGAAGTTCTGGGCGTACGCAGGTAACAACGCTACGCCGCCCGTCGACGCTATTAAGGACACTCCCATGACGACGTGTTCCGTCTCGTGAGCTGGCTTGAGATTGATTCCGGACCGCTTCAAGTAGTCGTCGATGACGCCACGCACCACAGGAGCCGTGCGCGAAACGGCCACGAACGTCTCGCCCACTAAATCCCCGGGGCTGATAGCTTTGCGCGCAGCGAGGGGGTGGTCGCTCGGCAAGACCACCACTATGGGCTCCTTCACGAGAGGACGGAACGCCAACTCTGGCACGCCTCGTTCGCGTCGAAGAAAACCTGCATCGACGTTTCCCTTCGAGATGGCGTCGGCGAGCGGCGGCGAGTATTGACTCGAAATCATCACGTTGATGTTAGGCAGTTCGTCGCGCAGGATCCGCAAGGCTTCGGGCATCCAGGTTAATTCGTGTCCGGTCAGAAATCCCATGGTGAAGCATGGCTTGCTGGGATTCGCGACCCGGCGGGCCGCTTCGCCTGCCGCGTCTACTTGCGATAGCACCAGGCGAGCATGGTCGAGGAAGGTTCGCCCCGCGGGCGTCAACTCAATCCCACGAGCGCGACGCGTCAGCAGTTGCGCTCCTACCTCTTCCTCAAGATCACGGATCTGTCGGCTCAGCGATGGCTGTGACGTGTGCAGCTTTCGCCCGGCGGCCACCGTCATACTTCCGGCTTCCGCAATCGCAACAAAGTATCGAAGATGTCGTAGCTCCATTTCGCCTTCCATGCCCGAAAGGCATCGGTGCCAGCTTAACAAAGTATGTTGCCAACGAGGCACTGCCACATCCAACGAGCCAGTCAATCTCAGTAACAAGAGAGAGCGAGATTCGAGGAGCGGGAGAAAAACAATGGCTAAGAAACTGGACGGAAAGATTGCACTGGTTACAGGCGGGTCGCGCGGCATTGGTGCTGCCATCGCGAAGCGTCTTGCTGCGGATGGCGCGAATGTGGCCATCACTTACACGAAGGGTGCGGACGCAGCCGCGTCCGTCGTCAAGGAGATTGAACGCACTGGGGGAAAAGCGATCGCGATTCAGGCGGATGCTGCCGATGCCAACGCGGTCAAAGCCGCGGTCGAAAAGACGTTTGCAACCTTCGGGCAACTGGATGTGTTGGTGAACAACGCCGGCACGGCCATTCCGAAACCGTTCGAAGAGGCGACGCTCGAAGAAATGGACCGCGTGCTCGACATCAACGTTCGTGGCGTCTACGTGGCGACTCAGGCGGCACTGAAGCACATGAAGAGCGGTGGCCGCATCATCATGATCGGTTCGGCCGTGGGTGAACGCGTCGCGGCTCCAGGGCTTGTGCCCTACGCGGGCACGAAAGGCGCCGTCAAGATGTTCACCCAAGCGCTGGCCAGAGAGATCGGGAGCCGGGGCATCACTGTCAACAACGTGCAGCCCGGTCCGATCGACACGGAATTGAATCCCGCCGCGGGTGATTGGGCCGTTCCGCAGAAGGCCGCCACAGCGCTTGATCGTTACGGACGTGTAGATGAGATCGCGGCGATGGTGGCGTTTGTCGCCGGACCGGAGTCCTCGTACGTTACCGGCGCGAATCTTACCGTAGACGGCGGAATGAACGCCTGAACTGACCCACGCGGGAACGTTGAACGAAGCGTGGCCAGGTGCCAGGAGCGTCGCTTGGAAAGCTGGCGTCTGGCCTCAGGTTAACAGAGGAAGTCTGAGGGAGCGGGGTTCATGAAATCAGTAAGCGCAGACAAGCTGTTTACACCAATTCAAGTCGGCCCCATGGAGCTAAAGCACCGGGTGGTGATGGCTCCGCTCACACGTTCGCGGTCCGTTCAGCCTGGGGCCATTCCAGGAGATCTGATGCTCGAGTACTACACGCAGCGGGCCTCGGAAGGTGGGCTCATAGTTTCTGAAGCGACTCCGATTTCGATTGCGGGCGGCGGATGGTTCGGGGCACCCGGCTTGTATTCGGACGAACAGGTTGCGGGATGGAAGAGAATCACGGACGCCGTTCACGCGAAGCGCGGATACATGTTCTCCCAGCTCTGGCACACCGGGCGTGCCTCGCATGTAGACACGACGAACATAACCCCTGTCAGCTCTTCGGTTAACCCGGAGTATTGGCAGGATCCAACAATACTGGAATCGACGCCTCAGGGATGGCAGCAGCCTTCGCCTCACCGCGCGCTGGACATCCGAGAAATCCCGGGCATCGTCGAGGACTATCGCAAAGCCGCCGAGCGCGCAAAGGCTGCCGGATTTGATGGCGTCGAGCTTCACGCGGGTAACGGCTACCTGCCCGATCAATTTCTGCAGAATGGCATCAACAAGCGAACCGACATGTATGGTGGCTCGATCGAGAATCGCTCCCGCTTCCTGCTGCAAGTGGTAGACGCAATGGTTTCGGTGTGGGGCGGAAACCGTGTCGCGGTGCGCATCGCGCCCAGCGGAACTTGGAATGGAGTATCGGACAGCGACCCGATTGCGCTGTTTGACTATGTCGCAAAGCAACTGAGTCGCTTTGGACTCGCGTACTTGCACATCATCGAACCACGCATCAAGGGGAACGTCCTCATCGCCGAGGGTCAAGGGCCCATTGCGACCGCAAGGCTGCGAAAGGTCTTTACTGGAAAGATCATTGCGGCGGGAGGTTTTGAACCCGACACCGCCGAAGCCGCTGTTCGAGACGGCAATGCAGACTTGGTCGCCTTCGGACGCCACTTCGTCGCCAATCCGGACTTGCCAAAGCGCATCCGGCGTGGTCTGCCTCTAAATGCTTACGATCGGGACACGTTTTACACTTTCGACGCTCGCGGCTACACCGATTATCCCTTCTACGAACAGCGATCGGAGTCGCTTGCTTCCACTTTGTAATGGCAGACGAATGCCGCAAAAGGTTTGCAGCCTGAAGATGGACTCCTAAATAGACGAGGCGCATCTTTTTCGACTTGAAAGGGGTTGTCATGTCCGCTGCTTCTGAAACACTCGCCAAGGAACGCCATATCCTGCTTGTCGGACCTTATGGCGTTCTTGGCACCGGTGTCGTCGATGCCGTCGCAGAGAACAGCCGATGGGGCATCATCACAGCCGCGCGTCGACCCGCGCCGACTTATCGGGCCCAAGCCGCGCCCCCTCACGTCAACGTCGATCTCATGGACCGCGAGGGCACGACAAAGGCTTTTTCATCTCTCGGTAAGGTGACCGATCTAGTCTTCGCTGCCTACGTCGAGAAACCCACGATGGCTGAAACCGTTGAGCCAAACGCCAGAATGTTGAAAAACACGCTCGACGCTCTTGCCGCGCGCAATGTGCCTCTTCAGCGCATCGTGCTGGCCGGCGGTGCCAAGTCGTATGGCTTCAGTCTCGGGGCGTTCAACGCTCCAGCGAAGGAGATAGAGCCACGTCTCATTGCGCCGATCCACTACCACCAGCAAGAAGACATTGTGGCTGAATGGGCGGCTAAAAACGGAGCTAGCTGGACGGTCTTGCGTCCCCATCTGGTCATGGGACCAAGTCTAAACTCACCGATGAACCTGGTTACCGGTCTCGCAACTTACGCTGCCATGAGTCGAGAACTCGGGTTGCCCTTACGCTTTCCTGGCAACAAAGAGGGATGGAACACTCTCCAGGAGACCACGGACGCGGAATTATTCGGTCGCGCGACTTTGTGGGCTCTGCGCGAAGACAAAGCACGCAATCAAATCTTCAACGTATCGAACGGAGATGTGTATCGTTGGCGGCAACTGTGGAAGGAGCTCGGCGCCTTCTACGACCTTCCCATCGCAGAGCCGCTTGCGATGTCGACTGTTTCCGAGATGAGTGAGAAGGTTCCTTTGTGGGATTCCATGGTCGCCCGCTACGGCCTGCATGCCACGCCTTACGACCAGATTGCAAATTGGGCGTTCGTGGACTGGATGCTCAACTTCCGCGAAGAGACGATCCTGAGCACAATCAAAATTCGTCAGGCAGGCTTTGCGGACTGCATCGACACGCACCAGAGCTTTAGGCGTCAGCTCACCAGGCTTCGCGATATGCGCATCATCCCCTGATGGTCGCGCTTGCGTTGATGCGCCAGTTTACAGTCGAGAACTTTGGGGAGCAGCTTCTGAAATTTGTAGATGCGGAGATCTAGTCATGAAGGGAACGGCCTCTAAGAAGACAGAGTTGTCCAAGCGCGGTAAGCAACCGAGTACTTACCGTCGTATCGTCACGGGAAATGTAAACGGGAAGGCTGTGGTTCAAAGCGACGAACCATTACGAGCCTACGAGTTCAAGACTGTCCCCGGTTACGAGCACACGCTCATTTGGGTCAACTCAGCGATCCCGGACCTCAGCAAGGAGCAAAGGTTTGACCGCTATCCCGACTCGGTCGTTCCGGGACCTGGAGGCACCAGTCTTCACTTCGTGACGTTTCCTCCAGGTTCGGTTTTTGCGGACCCGTCGTTTGACGGCGAAGCTGCGCGCAGCGAGGCTCTGATTCGGCTCAGAGGGTTAGCTGATCACTTTGAAAAAGAAGATCCTGCAATGCACAAGACAAACACCGTCGACTACGCCGTAGTTTATGAAGGCGAGATTTGGCTGGAGCTTGATAACGCCAAAACCATTCAGCTCAAGCGCGGCGACGTCGTCGTGCAAAACGGAACGCGCCACGCGTGGCGGAACAAAGGCACAACTCCCGTGACGATGCTGTTCTTTCTAAACGGCGCGAAAGAGTGACGCCGGGAGGTTGCAGAAATGATTTGGGTCGGCAGTTTCAAATCTCTGCGGTCTGCTCTGCACAAACCACGTTTCGGTGCTCCGCTGGAAGTGCACACCTGGCTGCCGAGCGACATCGGCCTGATCTCACCGTTCGTGGACTGGCTCATGAGTCTCGTCGCTCGAACCGATTGCGTTCCCGGAAAGGAGGAGTTCGTTGAACTCGCGCTTCGGGAAGCCGTGAGTAACGCGATACTCCATGGCAATCGGATGGATCCTCGCAAGCTGGTTCATGTCCGTTGCTGCTGCGAAGGCACCCAGGGAGTGTTCATCGTCGTCAGAGATCAAGGACATGGATTCGATCCCAATAGTGTTCCGAATCCGCTGGCGGTCGAAAACCTGGATGCCGAACACGGGCGCGGCATCCATTTAATGAAATTGGCTGTGGACGAAGTTTCTTTTGAACGGGGAGGAATTGAGGTCCACATTCGAAAGAGTTCGGAAAACGAACAAAAGATACCCGCCCAGCGCATCCAGAAGCGAATGGTACGGCGACTTGTTAGAAGGCCATGGCCCGGCGTCCGCGCTGTTGAGTTGGGTTGACACCCGTTCGGGGCGCCTAATACCGACAAGCTTCGAGCTTCTTACTTCCGGTCTCCACGAGTGCTGCGGGTGCGATGAACCGAACCTCGCTCTGGCGTTCACAACGTTTTGCCAAGACGTAGAACCCAAGCGCGAAGTTGTTCCAGGTGATGCTCCCTGTGCCGTACGCAGTGAGAGTAGACGATGCGAGCGAGCGGAGACCTTTCCTCCAGTTCTTCGGGCGCTCGACCCATCGCCGCCGCGATTTCGGCCCTCGCCAGGATCAGTTCCTCGCGAAGAAGATGTCGCGGCGTGGCCCGATTCGCTGAAACCAGCTCCCGGTTGATGCGTTCCATCTGGCCGCGCGTACGCTTTTTCGCTGGCCACCTTCCCGCTTCAAATTCACGAATCTCTTCAGCCGCGGCTCGCTCCCAGTAGGCCAAATGCGCCAGCAAATCCTTCGCGGACCATTCCGGGGTGACACCCACCGCGCTCATCTGTGCCTCGCTGAGCGAATCAAACCGTGAAATCAGTTCCTCGAAGATCCGCAGTTCCTCCTGTCTGAGCATCGACGTGTGCATCATCGAGTGGCTCATGACTTCGGCGATGGTAGATCCTCGATGCGTTCCGCGATCACCGCGCGACTCTTCCATGCCCGAACCGTGCGCCAACGAACGGGTATGCCTGTCGAATACGTTCCCCCGAGAACGGTTTCCCAATCGGTAATGAAATTCCCCTCGCTGTCTTGAGCGCTCGCGGTTGCGCGAAAAGAGATAATCGAAGCCAGCCCCATCTCGAGCAACGTATTGATGGGTTCGAGCACGTTTGCCATGCGCTGGAACGCGGCAGTCCTTCCCGTGGTCTCCTGCGCACCGAGCCACAGGACGAAATCTTCGCTGTAGAACCGGTCAAACAGCAGGGAGAAAAGGGACGTCAAATCGAAATTCCCTGCCAGGAAGTCTTCGCGACTCAGCTCCACAATTGCCTGATTGAGCTCCGCTTCGCGCGCCTCAGCGCGGAGACGCGCGGCGCTGAAGCCCACGATTTCGGAACCGTGCCAGCGCTCAATCTCTTCAATTTGCTCGTTGAACCTTGTCACGCAGATATCAGCGACGTAGGCATATTTCGCATCAACGTTCGCACCCTGTGGTTCGCGGCCCCCAATGCGACGAATAATGGCTGAACGCATGACGCCGAATTCAGCCAGAAGGTTTTCGACGGACGTATTTATGGCTGCTTTTTCCCGGCCGGAGGCAGCCGGCTTTCGGCCGTCCGCATTCGCCGAAGGGTTCATCGGCAATCCCGGCAGCCGGTCGGAAACTTCCATCAGCGCCGAAAACTCCCTGGTCACAATTTCGGAAAGAAGATCCATTACCGAACCGGACCGCGTGGCACCAGGCCTTTCGCACTGCTCGCCACTCAAGCCGCGAAGCGCGTCTTCGAGCCGCTTCTTTCCTGCTTTCAGTTCGACGGTCAAATTTGATTTCTGAAATTCTTTCGGAGTCATTGCATATCCATTTAAGGGACTGACGGAATCTTGCGATGCCGATTCCGAAGCGGTTCACTCTGTCTTTAGCCGCGCCAAGGTCGCCTGCCCCACGTGATAAGCAAGGTGCGCCGTTCTTCCGAGCAGAACCGTGAACCGATTCCGATGCGGCTCCCGCTCGAAATCCTCTTCCGACACCGCGGTATGCCGCTGCGCCCAGTCTGAAGCGGAGAACTTCGAGATACCGTCCCACAACTTCTGGTGGATTTCCTGCCATGCGGCTTTGAGCGATGGCCCCGAGACGGTCAGCGGAACGGACTTGTCCGGGTTCGAGGTGAACATAGCGTCGAATTCGGGATGAAGTCTTTCTCCAATCCCGAGCAGCGACAGCAGCCCATCGTTCGCCGCCGCAAGATGCCCCCAGAGATAGATCAGACGGTTTCTTCCTGGAGCAACCTCTTGCTCAAGCTGTTCCGACGACAGGCCCTCAAACAATTTCTCTGCTCGTTCCACGTTGGACTTCCACCCGCGGATTGCCGAGTCGATGAGCGACTTCTCTGTAGTCATTCCTTTACCTGCCTTCCATTTGGACGAACTGCATGTCCTCAGTCGAGCTTGTTCCTGCCGTGAGTCAGCGCTTCATCGCTCAAGGGCGTCGCGACGCTGCTCGGTCCCCATGATCCTGCGGAATAATTGGGAAAACTCGGGTCAGGGTCCTTTGCCCACGCATCGAGGATGGGAGTGAAAAGCGCCCAGGTCGCTTCGACTCCGTCGCGGTGCGAAAAAAGCGTCGCGTCGCCCAACATGGCATCGAGAAGCAGCCGCTCGTAGCCGTTCGCCGACGATTTACCGAATGCATCTTCGTACTTGAATCGCATGGCGACCTTCGAAAGGTCCGCGGTCAGTCCCGGCGGCTTGACTCCGAACTGAAGGCAAATGCCATCATCTGGCTGAATGCGGAGCGTTATGACATTCGGCTCCGCTTCGCCGATACCGGAATCCTGTTTGAACAGCTGAGTCGGTGAAGCTTTGAAAATGATGCGTGCTTCCGTGAATCTCTTCGCGAGGCGTTTGCCCGTCCGCAAATAGAACGGAACTCCAGCCCATCGCCAGTTAGCGATTTCAAGCCGGACCTCGGCGAACGTTTCTGTGCCTGATTCGGGATTCACACGATCTTCCTTGCGATAGCCGACAACCTTCTTCGCTTCGATCGTCCCCGGCCCGTACTGTCCGCGTATTGCGTGTTCCAGTGGAATGGCCGCAATCGAGTGCCAGACTTTCAGCTTCTCCGACCGTACGGCTTCTGCCTGAAAAGACTCAGGCGGCTCCATCGCGATCAAAGCAAGGACTTCCATTGCGTGATTCTGCAATATGTCGCGGAGCGCTCCGGCCTTTTCATAAAATGGCCCCCGTCCCTCGACACCCACCGTTTCCGCAATGGTGATCTCTACCCGCTCTACGTAGTTCCGATTCCAAATCGGCTCGAAGATTCCATTGCCGAAACGAAAGAACAGAATGTTCTGCACCGTTTCTTTGCCGAGATAGTGATCGATCCGAAATATCTGATCCTCGGAAAAGATGGCATTCACATCGTCATTGAGCTTCTTTGCCGATGCGAGATCCGTTCCGAATGGCTTCTCGATGACGACCCGGACCCAGTTGTCCGCCTCTTCTCCCGACTGCGCCATGCCATGTGCACCAAGTCTGGCGATGATGTCGGCAAAATACTCGGGCGCCACCGCCAAGTAGAACAACCGGTTGCCGCGCGTGCCGAGATCTTCATCCAATTCCGCAAGGTAGTGCTTGAGCCTTTCGAAACCGTCATCGTCGTCAAAATTCGTTTGGAAGTACTTCACGCGATCAAGGAAGGAATCAAGCCGAAGATCCGTTTCCGCGACGCCCCCTCCCTTGACGATTCCGTCCTTCATGTCGGGGACGAATGTCCCGGCCAGGTCGCGGCGCGCGACTCCCACGACCGCAAATTCTTCCGGCAGGAGTCCTGCCTGCCTCAAGTGAAAGAGCGCCGGAAGAAGCTTCCGCTTCGTCAGGTCTCCCGACGCTCCGAAGACCACGAAAATGCAGGGCTCCGGATGGTGTCTGTCCTTCCCGCTCTGCTCGACCGGCCGCAACGTCGCCGTCACTCCCATATCGACCTTCCTTGGTTCTTTCGAGCACGCGTCGACCGCACTGAACCCTACGCGATTCCAGTCCATCCCTTCGGCGTCAGTACCGCATTCTCGAAGACGTCAAACCTTCAAACAATTCGATGCGAGGGCGAGATTTTCGTAATAGCGAGGGACATACTTTGTAGGTTTGAGAGCGATGCTTTCAGACTATGGGAGGACCAGACCGCTACATTATTAAGCTGGCTACATTAAGCTGGCTACGGTTTTCCAAACCGCGCGTTTTGTGAGTTGCGAGGCGTCCGTTCGAGATTCTGTCAGCTGTTGTAAAGTGGTATCAGGTCACCTGAGTTGCAGTTTTGGCGGTTTGCGGATCGTTTGGTTGCGATGGCCTGAAACCATCCGAATTGTTTAGCGCTGCCTTGTGGTTTGGAATTGATCCGACTAGCAGCGCAGAAGGCCTGCGAAGTGAAAGGTTATAGCTTGGCGATTGCTGTCTTCGAGCCGCTTCTTCTGTGCTTTGAGTTCGAATGCCAGATTGGATTTCTGATATTCCTTGGGAATCACGGCGTATCCCTTTGAGAGACTGACGGAATCTTACGACGTGAATTGGTTCGGCTCCTATTGCTTCAACCCGTCGCCGTGTTTTGATAACGCATTTCCTGCGGTTAGATCGACGAGCTGCTGGCGGACCTGGTCGAGAATTTCACGCGATAGGATCGGGTCCGAGACGGCCCGAGAGAGATTGATCGCCCCCAGCAGGCCGCTCAGGATGAGCAATGCGCGGCCCCGTTTGTCGGCACTCCCTTCAGATGGCAGCAGGCCGGCGGTAAAGGCCAAGGTGCGCTTGACGCGGGCGGTATAAACCGTCTTTGCCGATTTGCTTGCGTGGCTCATGTCTCCTAGCAACGCTCCCATGGCACAACCTGTTCCAGGGTTATCACGGTGAGCTTCGGCGAGGTAGGTCTCCAACACCTGAGGCAGCGTTTCGGCACGCTCCTCCCAAGCGTCGAGATCCTTGAACGCCGTGCCCAGCGCCTCGACCACAAGCTCGTCCCGCGAGTTGAAGTGCTTGTAAAAAGCTCCAACGGTCACGCCAGCCTGTTTCATCACATCGGCCACACCGATACCGTCGAGGCCGAGTTCTCGGAATCTCCTTGCCGCGACTTTCAGAATCTTGGTGTGAGTGTGAGTTTTTGTTTTCTTTGGCATATCACTAGTGTACGGACCCAAAAGGTTTCGCGGGTATCCCTCGACCCACATCGTCGTCTTCCTTGCCGCACATACAACAGGAGTATGGTCGTACTCCTGTACATAAGATGCTGGACGGCCATACCGCAGGTACACCCTTTGGTCAAGAATAAACAGTCAAATCAAAAAAAGCAAGAATCCTTGTACCCATCGGCGTATGACCGTAATCCAACTCGGGTAGATGTGGACTGGCATTCTACAAATGAGGGAGAAGCAATGAACAACACAACGCCAGAACGGAATAAAGCAATCGTGCTTGAGGCCTTTCAGGCTCTATTCAACAAGCGCGATTACAAGGCTGCGGAGCGCTTTTGGTCACCAAACTACATTCAGCACAGTGCCCACATCCCCCCGGGTCGGGATGGGTTGCTCGGGCTGATCAAGAACCTACCGCCAACACTTAAGTACGAGCCGGGAATCATCGTCGCCGACGGAGATTACGTGATCATGCATGGTCGATTCTCGGGGATGGGTCTTCCCGCGAACTGGATCGTCGCGGACGTGGTTCGGTTAAAAGGCGGAATTCTGGTCGAGCACTGGGATGTGATTCAAGACGAGTCAACGAAAGAGCAGTCCAAGAGCGGGAACCCGATGTTCGGGGAGGCGTTCCCGAAGTAAAGGACGGTTCCGCTCCGGGAGGTCACTTTATCATCCGACGCCTGGCGCCGCATAACAGTACGGTCGCGCGGTAGGGTCCATCGAATATCAGCAAAGTTATGTTTCTCTAAATTGGAGCCGCAATTTGGGGAACGAGAACGTGAATGACCAAAGAAGTCAAAATCAAAGGAGGCAGCGCTATGAGTTCACCTGTTGTTAGGAGTACGAACGTGCTCAAGAGAAAGTCGATGCGTTTCGTCGCCGCTCTACTGGCGGTGGTCGCCAGCTTTGTCGCCGGTCCGAATGCAGCTCTGGCTGCCCCACACCAACATCATGATCAGGTGCCGGGCTTCTATCGAGTGAGAGTCGGCGACTTTGAAGTGACGGCCCTATTCGATGGCGCCGCCGTATTCGATGCGCACTGGCTCAACGGAACGAAGGCGGCGATGGATGGCGTTCGAGAGGCACTGCAAGAAGATCCGCGCTTGCTGGACGTCTCGGATGAGGGTTTCCTGGTCAACACCGGCAAGCAACGAATTCTCGTCGATGCGGGTGCCGGCAGCTGGTGGGGTGGGGGAGTACTCGGGCGTTTGGAGGGCAGCCTCCGCAGCGCAGGCTACACTCCGGAAGAAATCGACATCGTTTTGATCACGCATCTCCATTCCGATCACGTCGGCGGACTGACCACTCAGGACGGAAAGCGTGTCTTTCAAAACGCCGATGTTTACGTCGCGAAGGCCGAAAGCGACTTTTGGTTGTCGCCGGAAATCGCTGCCAAGGCCCCAAAGGATGTGCAGCCATTCTTCCAGAGCGCGCAAGCCATCGCAGCACCGTACATCAAAGCCGGTAAGTGGCACACATTTAGTGGCTCCGAACAAATCGTCGACGGCATGCAAATGGTTCCGCTGCCTGGTCATACCCCAGGGCATACCGGCTATGAATTTTCGTCCAAGGGACAAAAAATCCTCTTTTGCGGCGACATCATCCATGCACAGCGCGTCCAGCTGCGGCACCCCGAGGTCACCGCGGTTTTCGACATTGACCAGAATGCAGCCGCCGCGACGCGCCTTCAATTGCTCGCTAGGCTCGCGCGCGAGGATGTTTTGATCGCGGGGCCACATATGCCATTTCCTGCCCTGGGTCGCTTGCGCAAAGAGGGGAGCGGATATAGCTGGGTGCCGGTGGTATTTACCGATCGATGGGACGAGAAGCAGTAATGCTGCGGAGTATAGCCGTGCTCAGTCTCTTATTTCTGATCTCGCGTCCATATGCCTTGGCGGCTGGTCAGCAGGCTTTTTCAATCAAGGTGGTCACCTCTCTCGACGATCAGTTCTGGGTTAATTCCGTCATTATCGAGGGGACACGCGAAGTGATGTTAGTCGATGCTCAGTTGACAAAGACCAACGCTGAAAGAGTATTGCAGCAAATCAAAGAAACTAAGAAACCACTCTCGACCATCTACATTACCCATGAGCACGCTGATCATTTTCTTGGTCTCGAGATTTTTAGGGAGGCGTACCCGGGAGTGAGGATTATCGCGAATTCCGAGGTAACGGACCGAATCAACAAGGTCTACCAAGAGAAAATAGATAAATGGCAAAAGATCTTGGGCCTAGCCGCAACCTCTCGCATTGTTGCTATCGAAAAATTCGACGGCAATTTTATTGAGTTTGAGAACTCAAAAATAGAGGTCCTTAAACACATCCGAGGCGACACCGATGAAAACACGATGCTTTGGATTCCTGGACAGAGAATTCTCATTGCTGGCGACGTCTTGTTCAATGACATGCACGTCTACACCGCGGAAACGGACAATAAAGCCAGAGGGGAATGGTTGAACTCATTAAATGAAATCAGAGAATTAAAACCTGCGGTTGTTATTCCTGGACATAGCAAGGTTGGGGCTTCCCTTGAAGCCAGCACCGCCGTAGATTTTACGCAAAACTATTTATTAGTTTTTGAGAAAGAACTCAAAACCGCCAAAGATCCGGACAGCTTTACCACCACCATGAAGGAAAGATTCCCATCCGCCGGCCTCCTCTTGGCAATCGAACGGGGTGCGAAGGCCAATGTCAAACCTTGACGAACACTCGAATCAATCTCCGCCGGATGGATGCCAATGAAGAAGTACAAGATCGCTGTTCTGGACGATTACCAAAATGTAGCGCTCGAGAGCGCCGACTGGTCCGTGCTCCGCGATCGAGCGGACATCGCCGTATTTCAGGACCACCTCGCCGATCCGGACGCCATGATTGAGAGGTTGCTGCCTTTTGATGTCGTTTGTGTTATGCGCGAACGGACCCCGCTGCCCCGTAACGTCATGGAGCGCCTTCGTAATCTCAAGCTCATTGCCTCGACGGGATCAGGAAACGCTTCGATCGATCTCGCCGCCGCGGCCGATCGTGGGATCGCAGTCGTTCACACGGGATATAGGTCGGACCCCACGATCGAATTTACCTGGGCGCTGATCTTGGCCTCCGCGCGAAATATCGTGGCCGAGAGCAATTCCGTCCGGTCCGGCGGCTGGCAGCAAACCGTGGGCACCGATCTCCGTGGAAAGACTCTAGGCGTTCTGGGACTTGGGCGGATTGGATCACAGGTCGCGCGGATCGGCAGCGCTTTTGGAATGAATCTGATTGCCTGGAGCCAGAACCTGACGCCCGAGGTCGCCAAAGCCGCGGGCGCAATCCTGGTTTCGAAGGACCAGTTATTCGAGCGGGCCGACATCCTGACGATCCATTTGGTGTTGAGCAGCCGTACGCGCGGCCTGGTCGGCGCCGCGGAGCTGGGGAGAATGAAGCCAACGGCCCGGTTGATCAATGCGTCGCGCGGGCCGATCGTCGAAGAGCAAGCTTTGATCAGCGTGTTGAAGAACAAGCAAATCGCCGGCGCGGCGATCGACGTATTCGACACTGAGCCGCTGCCTCCGTCTCATCCTTTCCGGACGCTCGACAACGTACTGGCGACGCCGCATATCGGCTACGTATCGCTCGGTCTTTACAAGACGTTCTACGAGGATACCATCTCGAATATTCGGAGGTGGCTCGATACCCATGAGGCTTCCGTAACATAAGCGTAGTTAGCCAAGAGGAGAAGGAGAGCAAGAATGAAAGTTCCTTACGATGTTGTACTGCCCCAAGTGAGTGTTCTGGGTTCCACCATGGCCTACCGGGAAGCGGGAAATCCGGAAGCACCGATCGCGCTTTTTCTGCACGGGAACCCGACCTCGTCGTACATATGGCGGAATATCATTCCGCTAGTTGCACCGGTGGCGCATTGCATAGCACCGGATCTCATCGGGTTCGGCCAATCGGGAAAACCAGACATCGAGTATCGCTTTGCCGATCATGTCCGGTACCTCGATGCGTTCCTCGCTGACGCTGGAATCTCGTCAGCATTCGTCATAGCGCAAGACTGGGGAACCGCGCTCGCATTTCACCTGGCAGCCCGCAGGCCGGAGTTTATCCGTGGGCTTGCTTTTATGGAGTTCCTCCAGCCATTGCCTACCTGGGAGGATTTCCCCGCGATTGCACGTGAAACCTTCCAGAAGTTCAGGACGGCCGGAGTGGGCGAAAAGATGATTCTTGAAGGCAACGCATTCGTGGAGGGAGTTATTCCCTTGGGAACCGTACGAAAGCTAAAGGATGAGGAAATGTCTGTTTACAGAGCGCCATTCCCTACTCCTGAGTCGCGGCGAGCCACTTGGCGTTTCCCGAATGAATTGCCAATCGAAGGAGAACCGGCGGATGTGCATTCAACTTTGGAGAAAGCACATCGTGCTCTGGCGCAGTCGTCTTACCCGAAGCTCCTTTTCGCGGGAAATCCTGGCGGTCTGATATCGCCGGCTTTCGCTGAGAGCTTTGCGAAGGGGCTTAAGAACTGCAGAGTTGTGCAGCTTAGCTCTGGCATTCACTACTTGCAGGAAGATCATCCTGAGGTCATCGGCGCCACTGTCAAAGAGTGGCTAATTGCCATGCGAGTTGATTCCAGCCGAAAACACAAGGTGGCATCGTAGGCATTCCTCTGATGCTCGGAAACAAAAGGAGAATCACCGATGGACGCTCAAAAGATTTACCTGCTGGCAGAACTTACCGTTCTACCCGAATTCCTGGATGACGTGAAAGGCGCCCTCAAGCAAGCACTCATTCCTACGCTTCAAGAAGCCGGTTGTGAAGGATTGTTCGAGACGTCACGCGAGGACGACCCTCATAAGCTGGTCTTCTTTGAGATCTTCTCCTCTTCGGCGGCACATAAGTTTCACCTTGAACAGGACTACATGAAGCGGCTGTTCAAAGCATTGGAGGGCAAGTTGGCTGGAGCCTCGATCATGACCAAGTTGAACGCACTCTAGCGGCATCGCGAAGCGTTCAGAAGGTTACTAAGGGAGTTTTATTATGCGGCAATTACAACTCATAGCTCACGGCGAACCTTCAGATGTCATTGAACTCAACACGGTCTCCGAGGAAGTACAGTGAGCGAAATAAAACATCGCACGCTGGAAACGAACAGCATCCATATGCACATCGCCGAGAGCGGAGCAGGGCCTCTGGTGGTGCTATGTCACGGTTTTCCCGAATCATGGTATTCGTGGCGCCATCAGTTGCTTGCGCTCGCAGAAGCCGGATTCCATGCGATCGCCCCAGATATGCGAGGCTACGGGCATACGGATCGCCCAGAACAGCTCGATCGGTACACGCTGCTCCATCATGTTGGCGACGTGGTAGGCCTGCTCGATGCCTTAGGCACAGAGACAGCGGTGATCGTCGGACACGATTGGGGCGCCCCCGTCGCGTGGTACGCCGCGCTTCTGCGGCCTGATCGCTTTCGCGGCGTGATCGGTTTAAGCGTGCCGTTCATACCGCGACCACCCGTTCGTCCTACCAGCATTATGCCCCAGACCGCGGACGCGCAGTTCTTTCAGCTGTACTTCCAATCTCCAGGCATCGCCGAGGCGGAGCTCGAGCGCGATGTCCGTCTGAGCATTCGCGGCTTCCTCTACTCGGCTTCTGGGGAAGGCCGGGATGACGCTGCGAGGGACGGCCGCGAAATAGATATGGTGCCACGGCGAGGTGGCTTTCTCTCGCCCTTGAAGAATCCGGCTTCGCTGCCTCATTGGCTCACCGAAGCGGACGTGGATTTCTACGTAAGCGAATTTGCGCGCACGGGATTTCGTGGGGGGCTGAACTGGTACCGCAACATGGACCGAAATTGGGAACTCTTAGCGCCTGTGTCTGGAGTGCAGGTGACAGTCCCGGCGCTGTACATCGCCGGGGACCGCGACCTGGTTTTGGCCTTTCGTGGGATGGACCAAGTAGTCGCCAACCTGTCGAAGGTTGTACCGCAGCTCCGGCGAACACTTCTGCTTCCAGGTTGCGGTCATTGGACCCAGCAGGAGCGGGCCCAGGAGGTCAACCTGGCTATGCTCGACTTTGTCCGGCGGCTGTAGGCCAGCACCAAATCTGTCGACGGTTTCATAGACCGTTGTAGCTGCTCACCGCCACCTTACTAAGATAGCGCTTCGACGGTTTTCCAAACCGTTCCGACGAGTCGCCGGGAGTTGATTTGAGGTGATTTAGGATGGTGCAAGATGCTCTAAGGTCATCTCATTTGCAGCGGTTTGCTAATTCATCCGGCCTGTTTGTACTCACACTCATACATTTGTTTTCAATGATTTAGAGCGCTCTCATTTGCAGTGAATGACCTCATTTGCAGGCTAGAGTGCACCAAGAGTGCACCAAAATCCCCGCCCCCAACCGTTCAGTGACGTCCGACGCGACTCATGGCAATTCGAGTAGCGTGCGATCAAGCGACGGAATGACCTTCACAACTGGACCATTCCAAAACAGAGACGGCGGAGCATCTTTCCAGTGCTTGCCAGCTGGATACAGAATCGCTTCGTCCCAGTAGAACCCTTTCTGAATACAGCAATCCGGTCTCGATTGAGTAGGAGTCAGGGCTGCGCGATGCTTCAGTTCCGCGGACACAACATGCTTGGGGTCCCAGAACTGGCGCCCGCGGCTGTCCGCAATTCGTCCGAGCGTGCTGCCACTCGGAGGCCGCCAGTCCGTCGCGAGAATCGGTTCCCACACGACCAGCACCCGCACCTTTCGGCTTGTGTCCCGCTCCAAAAGTTGCTGAACTGCGGAGGCCCCCCGCAGACAAGTTGGTCAAGTCGGAGATAGCAGCAACACCAGCCGTGGAACGTCGGCCTCGGAATCGAACGCTTTCTCGAACTCTCCGAAATTGCCTACCGAGAGTGTGACAACGGGCGCTTGGTCACGTGGTGCGGAGCCAGGACCCCACAGATACGCCGCCGAAAGCAGTACGACAACTGCTGTCACCACGACGCCGATGAGCCATTTTCTTTTCATCTTCCGGAAAACCTGTCTGCGATGAATGCAGCAATTTCCTGCGGAAACAGAATCATTCCCAACACGACAATAAGGGCCGTCCACAGCAGTACGTTCCCAATCATGCGGCCGCGGACCGAGCATTGTTTGGCGCGATGCTGCTGCCAGAAACCTAGCCCAAGCAGTGCAACGGATAACCCCAACAGCCACGGGCGTAGTGTTGTGAAGAATGCGCTTGCCGCCCCCGCTCCCAGTGCCGCAGCAAAGCCAAGCGGCAAACAGCAACTGGTCGTCGCGAGGGAACTCAGAATCGCAGCCAGCGATGCCGAAATGCCTGTGCCCTGTTTCAAAGCACGTTTCCTTCGCGAGCCTTGACGACGGCGCGACGCACCATCTCAATGGGAGGCAGACCGGTTTGGGACGAGCCTGGATACAAGCGGCAGCTCAACGCAAACGTCCTTGCCTGGTAAGACTCTCCCGCAACGTCCCGGCCGTTGATGCGGATCGTTGGAGAGCCCCAGAAAGCAAGGTCCGTTGCCATGCTGACATCCCTCACCAGCACCTCGCTGACTTCCGCCGCAACGCCTTCTGAATTGAGAACGTCCTTGACCAATTTCACTGCAGCAGGATGGGATGGGCAGTCCGCGACGTACAAAACCTCGACTTTCATCGACGACCTTCCTTTTTTCGCCCATCCCCATCCTGCAAGATCGGGCAATGCGCGTTTTGTTTGCGTAGCTCTCTGTCGCAACTACGCAACGCCAACCGCAGTTCGCATTCCAACTTTTTCAGGTTTTCCAGCTTTTGCCGCACATCAGCGAGCTTCGCTTGCAGGCGAAGGCGCACGGGCGCACACGGCTGCATCCGGTTTCCGCGCAAACTCAGAAGTCCTCGAATTTCGCTAAGTTTGAATCCCAGGCCCTGTACGCGCCGGATAAAGGCCAACGTTTCGACGTCACGTTCAGCGTATCGGCGAAAGCCTCCCTGCGTCCGGGACGGCCGGGGCAGCAAAGCATTGCGCTCGTAAAAGCGAATCGCGTCAACGCTCAACCCGACTCTCTTGGCGACGATGCCGATTTGCATGGCATTGGCTCCTGTCTTGAAGCTACACCCTGGAGTATAGTCCAGAGTCAACGCTTATTTTTGTTTCGCCCGCTATTCCATTGAACTGGTCGCAACGGAAGCGCGCGCTTCCATGGAACCAATGTGGCGCTTGCATGGTCACAATTGCGGCGCACACTTTAACCGCACGGCAGAATCTCAGTGGGGGGATTTTTGGACTCAGTTCGCAAAGCGACGAGTGCAGATGCGTGCGGCATCCTCGCATGTCTCTCCGCGGCTTTTGAGGTGTATCGCGACCGCTACACTGCGGCTGCGTTTGCCGACACCATACTTACCCCAGAAACAATCGAGAGACGCTTTCAAGAGATGACTGTATTCGTAGCAACGGGGAAGTCCGGAGAGATCGTAGGCACGATTGCGTGCAGTGCCGTCCATGCGGGAGAAGGCCACATTCGAGGAATGGCAATATGTCCCACCGTGCAAGGCAGCGGGATTGCCGCGCGATTGTTGGCACGCGCAGAGGCACACTTCCGACAAAGAAACTGCAAGCGGGTCAGCCTCGATACAACCGCGCCGCTCACGCGGGCCATCCGGTTCTACGAAAGGTCTGGTTTCTCTCCGTCGGGGAAGGTCCAGGACTTCTTTGGTATGGCTTTGTACGAATACGTCAAAACCATTTGATTCGGAGCGACCACTGTAACTAGTGGGGTAGTCACGCATCCTATTTCTTGACTCAGTCCGTCTAATCACCCTAGAGTCTAAAGAGATGGTTCGTAAGAACACATTCATCATGCTGGCGGTCGCCGCGATCCTGTTTTTGCAGTTCGCCGACTGCATGTCGGCCATGACCATGGACCAGCAGAGCATGCAGTGCTGCGGTTCCATGCCCTGCGACCCGTCGAACCAGAGTCATGATTGTTGCAAATCGATGGCTTCCTCGCAGTCTCCGAGTGTGCTTCCTGTGGCTCACGTCACACTGCATCCGCCAGTGATGAACGTGGCGGATATTCTGCCGACACCGCAGGTCTTGGAGCTTTCCGAAGCGCCTCGCGCTGAATTCCCGGCTCCCCAGCATTCGCCTCCAGAACTCTACACACTTCATTCATCCCTCCTGATCTGATCCGCTCCTGAACCGTGCGGCTATGCACGGGTGTCTCTTTTTCCGTCTCAATTGTTCCTTTCATCTGCCGATTCGCTTTCGGTTGGGCCCGCATGCCGAAGCGCCGACCGGCGATCGTTCGATACGCACGTTCAGGAGAAGGAAATGTCTTTGCTTGTGAAATGGAATATGACCTCGCCATCTTCGAGGAATGGATTGGCACGAACTTTGTGCGCCGTGCTGCTTCTAGGAGCTCTTGGAAAAGGCACGCTCGGGCAAGAACCCGCACCGCAACACGCGCAAGTAGTAACTCCGCTAGCCGACCTGCTACAGGAAGCGGAGAAAAACAATCCGCAGATCGAAGCGGCGCGACAGGGCTGGCAGGCGGCCAAGCAGGTTCCCACGCAGGTCTCGACGCTGCCCGACCCACAATTCACGCTGCAGCATCTGAGCGTTGGCAGCCCGCGGCCGTTTGCGGGCTACACCAACAGCGACTTTGCCTATCTTGGTCTCGGCGTCTCGCAGGACATTCCGTATCCAGGCAAGTTGCGCTTGAAGGGAGAGATTGCGAAACGTGAAGTCGATGTTTCGCAACAGCGGGTCGAATCCGTACGCCGCGGCGTCTTGTCGGAGTTGAAAGCGTCGTATTTCCAACTAGCGTATCTCTCCAAGACACTCGCGATCCTCGAACAGGACGGCGAGTTACTCAAGCAGGTGCAGCAAGCCGCAGACGCCCGCTACCGCTCGGGCCTGGGCACACAGCAAGAGTTGATTCAAGCTCAACTGCAACAGACGAAGCTGCTTCGAGAAATTGCGATGCACCACCTGGAAGTGGGAAAGCTCGAAGCCCAAATCAAGCAGCTCCTCAACCGACCGCAGGATTCGCCGGACATCGAGCCCACCGATCTCGTCGAAACGCGTCTCGTACAAACCTACGCAGAGCTTCTGGCAGTGGCCGAAGTCCAGAATCCCGAAATCGCGACCGCAAAGAAAGTGATCGAAAAGCAATCGCTGCAAGTGGACCTGGCGCATAAGGATTTCTATCCCGACTTCAACGTGCAATACATGTGGCAGCGCACCGATCCCACGCAGTTTCGGGCGTACTACATGCTGAGTGTCGGGGTCCGGGTGCCGATCTATCGCAGCCGCAAACAAAGCCCCGAACTCGCGCAAGCAGAAGCGGAGAAGCTTCGCGCAGGAAGCGAACTCCAGGCGCAGTCGCAGCAAATCGCGGCGGAATTGCGCGCGCAGTACGTGCTCGCACAGCAAACCTCTGAGCTTCTCAAGATTCACCGCGAGGGACTCTCGCCTCAGTCGCGGTCGGAATTCCAAGCTGCCTTGGCCGCGTACCAATCAAACAAACAGGATTTTCAAGCATTGCTGGCTGCGTTCCTCGACGTACTCCACCTCGACGAAGAGTATTGGCAGAACGTCGCCGAATATGAGACCGCGATTGCGCGGCTCGAACAGGTCACGGGATTGTCGCTTCGCTAGAAAAGGAAAATGAACATGCGGAATTATCGAAATGCGTTTGTCTTTGCCGTGGTGGGCAATCTCGCTCTCATCGCTGTTCTCGGCGGATTGTGGTGGGACGGAAAGCAGCCTCGACACACGGAGGCTGCGATGCAACCGGCTTCGACCGAATCGGCCCAGAGTTCTCCGAATGGATCGGAGAGCGCCGCAAAGATGTCGCACGAAGCTGCGCTCGTGCCCGTTCAGCTTTCGCCGGAACGTCTGCAAAGCATCGGCGTCAGGACCGGGCGTGTGGAAAGCAGAATCGTCGAAGACGAAATCCAGGTCACTGGCAATGTCGCGATTGATGAAACACGCCTTTCCACCGTGCAGGTGCGGTACTCCGGCTACATCCAGAAAGTCTTCGCGGACGCCACGTATCAATATCTTCGCAAAGGCCAGCCGCTCTTCACCGTCTACAGCCCGGACCTCGTCGCCACTGAGCGCGAATATCTTGTCGCAAAGCAAAACCAGCAGCGCGTAGCACAAAGCACAATCCCCGGTGTGACCGAGGGAGCCGCGTCGCTACTATCCGCCGCAAGCGAACGGCTGAAACAATGGGGCGTTCCACAGCGCGAAATCGCGCGCCTCGAATCCACGGGCGAAATCCAGCAGGAACTCCAGGTCGATTCTCCGGTTTCTGGCTACATCACTGAGCGTAACGCTCTTCCGAATCTCACCGTTCAGCCGGAGACGCGGCTCTATTCCGTCGCCGATCTTTCTACGGTGTGGGTTCTGGCCGAGGTATTTCAGAACGATTTGGGAAGAATCAAAGTTGGCGACCGCGCTTCACTTACGGTCGATTCCTATCCGGGACGTACCTTCGAGGGCCGAGTCAATTTCATTTATCCCCAAGTGGACATGACAACGCGCACGGCGAGGGCGAGGCTTGTATTTTCCAACCCTGGTTTGAAATTGACTCCAGGAATGTTCGTCGACGTTAGGTTGAAAATCGCTATGGGAAAGCAGTTGGTCATCCCAGCCACCGGCGTTTTGCAATCAGGAACGCGGCAGATTGTTTTCGTCAGCCGAGAGGACGGTTACATCGAACCACGCGAAGTGCAACTCGGCTCACGAGCAGGAGATGACTTCATTGTTTTGAACGGAGTCAAAACGGGCGAGGAAATCGTCACGTCCGCCAACTTCCTGATCGACTCGGAAAGCCAGCTCCAGGCCGCACTCGGTACTTTCGTTCCCCCGCCGCCCGGTGCAGGCGCGGCAGGAGCGATGAACGCTTCACAGGCAAAAGCGGAGCTCACAACCGAACCCGATCCACCCCGCAAAGGCGGCAACACTTTCCATGTGAAGCTCACCGATGCGAGCGGTGCACCGATCTCTGGCGCGGAAGTTTCCGTCACCTTTTCCATGCCGGCCATGCCCGCGATGGGCATGGCCGCGATGCGGACGCAGGTTTCACTCACAGAAAAAAGCAGCGGACTCTATGAGGGTCCAGGGAAGCTAGACAGCGGCGGAACGTGGAAAGTCACGATTCTTGCAAAGAAGAACGGCCAAGTGGTCGCCAGCAAACAACTCAGCATGAACGCCACGGGAGGAATGTAAAGTGATCTCTCGTTGGATTGATTGGTGCGCGCAAAACCGTTTTTTGGTGTTCACGGGAACGCTGCTACTGGTGCTCGCGGGAATCTGGTCTTTGCGACGTATCCCTCTTGATGCGTTGCCGGATATTTCGGACGTGCAAGTCATCGTGCACACTCCGTGGGCCGGACAGCCGCCCAGCCTCATCGAAGACCAGGTCACCTATCCGATTGTCACCAAG
>Ga0070734_10002253_pt1 | contig 24179 bp, 18 predicted proteins | sample Coa_R1_8_FD_66444 | JGI IMG/M metagenome (GOLD analysis project Ga0070734, IMG submission 66444) | Surface soil microbial communities from Centralia Pennsylvania, which are recovering from an underground coalmine fire - Coalmine... | ecosystem: Environmental > Terrestrial > Soil > Unclassified ...
GGGGGGAGCCACCGCCGGAATCCGCAGGTACTCCGTAGGCAACTTTCTGGTAGAGCGGTGTCGCGGCTGGAATTGCCGTGCAGGCTCCAGTCGAGCACACCTGGGCTCGCGTGAATGTCTGCAGCGGGACCAACCCGGATTTCAAATGCCCGTACGTGCTAAAGAAATTCTGCGTCGCCGGGTCGGAGAGCGACAGGAACTGCGGGGTTACCACGGTCGCCGTCTGAATTTGCGAACTGCGGACGCGGATCCACTCCGGATTTCCGAAAACGAACAGCTTGTCCTTGACCAGAGCGCCACCGCCCGAAAAGCCAAACTGGTTCCTGGTGAAGGTCGGCTTGGTAATGTCATTGGCGTTGTTATCGAAGCTGTTGGAAGCCAGAGCCGAAACGCGATTGAATTCATACACGGTCCCGTGATACGCATTGGTGCCTCGCTTCGTGTCCACATTGACGACCCCGGCTACCGCGCGCCCGTATTCCGCCGTGAAATTGTTCGTCAACACCGAAACTTCGCCTACCGAATCCAGCGGCGTCTGCAGCGCAACCTTCGTATCGAAGTTATTCACGTTTGGCACGCCATCGAGCAGAATACTCACATCACTGGCGCGCAGGCCGTTGATCGAAACGCCCACACCGCGCGTCTGGCCCGTTGGATCGGCATCTGTCGTGTTGCCCACGGTCTTTACGAGATCGTAGGGATTCCGGGTGATCGTCGGCAGGTTCAGGATCTCGTCTCCTGAGATGTTCTGACCGATGGTTTGCGTCTCGGTGTTGACCGTGACCACGTTTTCAGAAACCTGAACCACCGTCGATTGAGTTCCCACCGCCAAATGGAGGTCCAACCCGAGTTTCGTGCCCACCGCCAGCGTCACCACCTGCTTTACCGTCTGAAAACCTGATGCGGTCGCCGTAATTTCGTACCGGCCGGCAAGTAGATTGGCGAACACGTACGTACCGTCGTTCGACTTGAACTCGCGCGTCGCATTGGTCGAGAGATCTTTGGCTGTAACCGTGGCGTTCGGAATGGCAGCCCCCGTCGGATCCAGGACAGTCCCCGTGATTTGCCCGGTCTCGGTCTGTGCTAACGCTGCCGCCGAGATCAGAGCAAGTGCCAATATCCAAGCCGCTATCCGTTTGGATGTCTGCATATGTCTCCTCTGGCCGCGGCTCATTGCACGCGGATGGCCAGCGCTCGAATCCGAGTTAACTACTTAATTTTCCGCAGGATGAGTCGACCTTAACGGATGTTAACATTCCAGTGCTTGTAGATCCAGATTGTCTACTAATTCTGGAAACACTCGTTTCCTTCGGAGCACCACATCTTGAAAGTGACTAACTCCGTCTGAAACGCTGAATTATCGGGCTGTCCGGCTGCGCTATGGAATTCTGCAGGGGGCATACGGTTTTGAGGATAATATCAATGGTATAGGACCTCTATGTCTAAATCGCCCGCGCCATGTTGTCACCGCCAGGCGCCATTCTGTCACGGAATCTCGCAAGAACCGAGCCTCACGCCCGAATCTTCCAGCCCTGCTCCCACCCGCAGAATCAAAGATTCGTCAAACGGCGGGCCAATCACCTGAACGCCGATCGGCAATCCCGCCTTCGTCAGACCGCAGGGCAATGACAGAGCGGGCAGACCAAGCAAATTAAAAATCCGCATGAATCGAGTTGCAGCCGCGCGAACCTCTTCCGGTCTTCCCCCTAGCGGCACCACGGTTTCTCCGATCCGTGCGGCTGTGATTGCCGTAGTCGGAGTCATCAGACAATCTGCTTGGCGCCAAACCCGGCGGAAATCCAGTTGCGCCTGCCGGCGCAACCGCTGCGCATTGACGTAATCGGTGGCGGGCAGAAGCCGGCCCATGTCGATCAACGCCATCACATCGCTGCCGAACTGGCGGCGGTCCCCAACCCGGGGTTCCAGCATGGCCGCGACTTCGGAATATTGGATCACGAGGCTGGCCGCATTCAAAGCCGCCATGTCGGGCAGTCGGACCGGCACGAGCACCGCCCCGAGCTCCTCAACCCGCTTCAGCGCACCGTGCACCGCCGATTCCACCTCTCCGTCCAATCTTTCAAAAAAATACGCTTCCGGCACACCGATCCTTAGCCCGCGAATCGAGCAACCCGCGATTGGCACGAAATCGGGCGCCGGCTGCCGGGCCGAGGCTGGGTCACGCGAGTCAAATCCGGCGATGACGTTCAGCACGATCGCCGCATCCCGCACCGCTCGCGTGAGCGGGCCCATGTGGTCCATGCTGAAGACCAGAGGCAGGGCCCCGAACCGGCTCACTCGGCCATAGGTCGGTTTCAATCCCACGGTGCCGCAGAACGAAGCCGGGATTCGGATCGAGCCGCCCGTATCGCTGCCCGTCGCCATAAAAACCATTGCCGCAGCCACCGCCGCGCCGGATCCGCCGCTCGACCCGCCCGGAATGCGCTCCGGATCCCAGGGGTTGCGCACGGCTCCAAAATGCGGGTTCGTCGACGTGATTCCGAACGCCAGCTCGTGCATGTTGAGCTTGCCCAGCGACACCGCCCCGGCCGCGTCCAGCTTCTCGACCACCGCGGCATCGCGGTCCGGCACGAAGTTCTCGTACAGCTTCGAACCGCACGTCGTGCGGACGCCGCGCGTGAAAAACAGGTCTTTGTGCGCGATCGGAATGCCGTGCAACGGACCGCGGTCATTGCCCGCGCCCAGTTCGGCATCCGCCTGCCGCGCCCGGGCGAGAGCGCTCTCGGCCGTGATCGTGATAAACGCGTTCAGCTTCGGATTGAGCCGCTCGATACGCGCCAGCGCCTCCCGCGTCAACTCCACCGCCGAAACCGAGCGGGCACGCAGGGCGCGGCCGGCCTCAAGAATGGTCACTCGTTCTCCACGTCGGCATGAAAAGTAGCCGCCGGCTCCTGGTCGGGCTTCAGCTGCAACGCCGGTGTCCGGAAGGCCTCCTCCAGCGCATCCAGGCGCGGCGCGATCCCATCCACATCGGCGTCCGGAATCTCGAGACCGCGGACCCGCGCCGCTGCCTTCCAATCCACACGTGTGCTCATACAGAATCCTTGCCTCCGGCGCGCGCGCTCCATTCCGCCCCCGCCAGCACCACCAGCGACGCGGCGAAGCTCCACAACAGAATCGTGACCGAATTGCGAAATACGCCGTATTCGCGCTGCAGCTTGTCGCGCAGGAGCGGAAACACCAGCAGGTTGACGTATTTCAGCGCTTCCAGGATCAGGCCGACCAGAATCGCCACCGGCGCCACCCGCACCGGCTCGATTTTGCGATTCGGCAGCAGCCAATACACCAGGAACAGCGCCAGAATCGAGATCGGCAGCGCCGCCAGTTTGAAAAACAGCATGTTGATCCAATTTTGGATCGCCGCATGCGAGACGCCCCAATCGGCCATCCACCCGGTGTTGAGAGCCGTCAGCAAAAACGAGAGCAGCGCCAGCCCGCCGCACGCAAAAATCATGCCCAAGGCGACCAGCTGGTTCCGCCAATAGGGCCGGTTTTTAGTGACGCCCCAGGCCCGGTTCAGCGCCACTTCCAAGGGCTCGAACACGCCATTCGCCGTGAACAGCAGCAGAATCATCGAAGTAATCTGCAGGGTCCCCCGCCCCGGCAGATTGCGGCGGACGAACTCGCCCACATCGCCGGGCAGAAAGTCGTCGAGCGCCAGAAAGATGGCCGCCTCCGCCGCCTTCCAATGGAGAATGTTGCGGCAGAACGACAGCATCACGATCACGAACGGATAAAAGGAGAGCAGCACGCTGGCCGAAATCGCCAGCGCGTACACATGCGCCTCCGTCTCCATCAGATAGCGCGCCGTGGGCCTCCACTGCAGCCACCATCGCAGTTGCTGCCGGAACACTTCGACGCGTGTCGCCGGCGCCTTGATATGCAGCTTCACGCCAGCGCCAGCGCCTCGCGCAGCCCGGGATCGTGCCGCACGCGCCAGATCCGGCTGTCCAGATAATAGTGCGTCAGCCCAAATCCGCAGAAGAACCCGAAAGCCAGGTTGGAAACATTGCCCAGCTGAAATCCCGGAATCCGGTACAGCGCGCTGAATACCAACGCGACGCAGGCATACGCCAGCAGGCTGCGGCTAACCGCGGCCGGAATCCGCCCGTGGCGTCCCTCCGCATTAGCAGCGGCGTACCGGTTGCGGTTATGAAACCAGATGAGCGCGTGGTATTGCAGGTTGTGCACGATGGTCACGGTCGGAGTCGCCGCCTGCCAGCTCAAATAGGCGAACGTCAGCCAGTGCAGCGGAATCACAGAGGCCATGAGGAGATACTTCGGCCCATTGAACGGTTCGCCGGCCCTCCACCGCAGGAGTTGCCGCGCCAGATAGGCCGCCGCCGTCACCCCGATCACGATCCATGCCGGCTGATCCCACCGGGCCAGTGAAAACGGCAGCCCCAGTTCCTCCGGATGATGAATAAAAAACCGGTGAAACGGCGGGAACACCAGCATGATGCCCAAAAATCCGCGGTCGAGCAGGTTATCCAGCGGGCGCAGGTCGCGGCCCTTGACCTTATATAAGACCAGGAACCCGTAATGTTGGCGCATCACGTGGTAGTATGCCCAGACCGCCACCAGGAGCGCCAGGTATCCGCGCCACCCCGCCAGCACCATCGCCGGCCCCAGCAGGAAAAAGAAAGCGAGGCTGCCGAACAGCAGCCGGGAGTGCCGCTCCCGGGCTTGGCGATCGAAAAACGTTCGCGTGGCCGTGCCGAAAATGTGCGTGCCGTCGAACCCCAGAGACCAGAACCACCACAGAAACGAGAAGGGCAGGTGCGCCACGGTAAACAGCGCCAGGTACAGATACCCAGCCAAGCTGCCGCCGATTACCAGCGAAAGATCCACTCGCCGGCTGATGATCCATCGGGTTTCGCTTCGGGAAACAGCGGGGGCGGCGGTCACTTCGAAATTATACCGAAGCCGGATTCCGCCATCCGCGCCGCTTAAGACCGCGCAGCCAGCGGCCTTATAATACACAGTGGTAGCGAGGGGAACGGAAACGTGCGGGTATGGTCAGGTACAGTAGCGTGCGGGTTCGCTTCGGCATTATGCGCCGTCCTCCACGCGGGACCTTCAATTAATTACCGCGAAACCCTTGACCGCTACTGTGTGGTTTGTCACAACCAGCGTCTGAAGACCGCCAACCTGACGCTGGACACGATGAACCTAGATCAAATTCCAGCCCAGGCCGGGACGTGGGAGAAGGTCGACCGCAAATTGCGGGCGGGCCTGATGCCGCCGCCCGGCGCCCGCCGCCCCGATGCCGGGACCTACCGCGTGCTGACCTCATGGGTTGAGGGCCAGCTCGACGGTGCCGAAAGCGCGCATCCGCATCCCGGCCGTCCGCCGCTGCACCGGCTCAACCGCGCCGAATACGCCAACGCCGTTCGGGATCTGCTGGCGCTCGATATCGATGCCACCGCCCTGCTGCCGCCGGATGATTCCGCATTCGGATTCGACAATATCGCGGACGCGTTGGGTGTCTCCCCCGCTCTGCAAGAGCGCTACCTCGCCGCAGCCCTGAAAATCGGCGCGCTGGCCGTCGGCGATCCGCATGTCACGCCCGGCAGCGAGACGTGGCGCATCCGCCAGGATCTTTCGCAGGACCGCCACATCGAAGGCTTGCCTCTGGGCACCGTGGGCGGCACTTCGGTCGAGTATAACTTTCCGCTTGACGCCGAGTACCGCTTCCAGGCGAAGCTTTATCGAACCAACCTGAACATTATGCGGGGCCTGGAATCGGAGCACCAGGTGGAGTTCAGCGTGGACGGCCGGCGCGTCCACCTGGCCTCCATCGGCGGCAAAACGGATCTCACCGAGTTATTTCAGAAGCCCACGGAGTTGGGCGACGCCGTCGACGCCCGTCTGCGCGTCCGCGTTCCCGTCAACGCCGGCCCGCACACCGTCACCGTGGCATTCCTCGAAACACCGCAGCAAGCCGAACCATTCCGGCTTCAGCCGTACCTCCGCAGTTCGGTCGATAATTTCGACTGGTCCGGCCCTCCCCATCTGCAGATGCTCACGATCGCTGGTCCCTTCAACCCGTCCGGCCCCGGCGATACTCCCAGCCGCCGGCGCATCTTCGTATGCCATCCGTCCCAATCGAGTGAGGAAGCGGCTTGCGCGCGTCAGATCATTTCGATCCTGGCGCGCCGCGCCTACCGGCAACCGGCGGCCGAGTCCGACGTCGAGCGCGTGATGGAGTTCTACGACCGCGGCCGCCGCAATGGCGGATTCGAAGCCGGAATCGAAACCGCAGTCCAGCGAATCCTGGCGAGCCCCAAATTCGTCTTCCGGGCGGAGCACGACCCGGACGGCGCCGCGCCGGGATCAGTCTACCCCGTCGGCGATCTCGACCTCGCGTCGCGCCTCTCGTTCTTCCTGTGGAGCAGCATCCCCGACGACGAACTGCTGCGCCTGGCGGCCCAGGGAAAACTGAACGACCCGGCCGTCTTCGATCACCAGGTGCGCCGGATGCTCGACGACCGGAAGTCGCAGGCCCTGGTCGACAACTTCGCCGGCCAGTGGCTCCAATTGCGCAATGTCCGTAACGTGCAGCCGAACACCGACGAATTCCCCGATTTCGACGAGAATCTGCGTCGCTCCTTCCGTCGCGAGACGGAACTCTTGTTTGAAAGCGTGATGCACGAAGACCGCAATGTGCTCGACCTGCTGACCGCCGATTACACGTTCGTCAACGAACGGCTGGCGCGGCACTACGGGATTCCGGATATATACGGGAGCCGCTTCCGGCGCGTGCCGGTCACCGATGAGACGCGCCGCGGGCTGCTCGGACAAGGCAGTATTCTCGCGCTGACCTCGCATGCCGAGCGCACTTCTCCGGTTGTCCGGGGCAAATGGATTCTCGAGAATCTCCTCGGCATGCCGGTACCCCCTCCGCCTCCGGACGTGCCGCCCTTGAAAGGCAACCAGGAAGGCGAGCGCCCGCGCACCATGCGCGAGCAGATGGCTGAACATCGCGCCAATGCCGTGTGCGCCAGTTGCCATAAAATCATGGACCCGGTCGGATTCGCCCTGGAAAACTTCGATGCGGTTGGCGCCTGGCGCAACAACGACGCCGGCCAGCCGATCGACGCCTCCGGTGAACTCGCCGACGGCACCAAAGTCGACGGTGTCGTCGGTTTGCGCCGGGCCCTGCTGAGCCGTCCGGAAGTGTTCGTCGGCACGTTGACGGAAAAGCTGCTGACGTACGCGCTCGGCCGCGGCCTCGATTATCACGATATGCCGGCGGTGCGCGGCATCGTCCGCGATGCGGCGCAGCACAATTACCGGTTTTCTTCCATCATTTTCGGCATCCTGCACAGCGTTCCATTCCGGATGAGAACAGCGGCGGAGGGAGGGGCATGATCATCAGAAAACGAGTTCTCTCGCGGCGCAGGGTCCTGCGCGGCGCGGGGGCGGCCATCGGCCTGCCGTTTCTCGACGCGATGGTCCCGGCCCTGACTCCCGCCCGCGCCGCGACGAAAAGCCCGCCGCGCTTCGGCGCGGTCTACTTTCCGAATGGCGCGATCATGCAGGAGTTCACTCCGAAAACGGCGGGCGCCAACTTCGAATTCACCCCGATTCTAAAACCGCTCGAGCCCTTCCGCGACTCGCTCGTGGTCGTCACCAACCTGACGCGTTCTCATCCGGGCAGCCAGGTGGGCGATCACGCCGTGAGCGCCGCCGGATTCTTGACCGGCGTCTGGCCGAAGCGCACCGAGGCCGAGGACGTCCTCGCCAACACCACCATCGACCAGATTGTCGCCCGCCAGATCGGCCAGGAGACGCCGCTTCCGTCGCTCGAAGTCGCCACCGAGGATTTTACCGGCTACGTCGGCGGATGTTCGCCCGGCTTCAGCTGCGCCTATTTGAACACTCTCTGCTGGAGCACTCCCAATACGCCGCTCCCCATGGAAACCAATCCACGCACCGTGTTCGAGCGACTCTTCGGCGTCGCCGGGTCGGCCGATGAACGCCGCGCGCGCGTGGGCAAAGAACGCAGCATCCTGGATTCGATTTCCAGCGAAACGCGGGACCTGGAGCGCGGCCTCGGGCCTCGCGATCGGGCGCGCCTGACCGACTACCTGGGCAATGTCCGCGAAATCGAGCGGCGCATCCAGCAGACTGAGGCCCGCAATCGCGCCGAGCTTGCGACGCCGGACGCGCCCGTCGGCGTCCCCGATTCCTTCGACGAGCACGTCGATCTGATGTTCCAGCTGATCGCGGCAGCCTGGCAGGCCGATGTGACGCGGGTTTTCACCTTTATGATGTCGCGCGAGCTGAGCCAGCGCACCTATCCCAACATCGGCGTCACCGAGCAGCACCATTCCGTGTCGCACCATCAGAACAAGCCCGAAAAGATGGCGCAGATGGTCAAGATCAACACCTACTACATCGGCATGTACGCCAAGTTCCTCGAGAGGCTGCGCGCCACCGAGGATGGCGATGGCTCGTTGATCGATCACTCTCTGATCGTCTACGGCGCCGGCATGGCCGATTCCAACGTGCACGCCACCGATCCGTTGCCGCTGGTCGCCGTGGGCGGCGGAGCGCGTCCCGGCCCGCGGCATGTCGAGCTGCCGGTCCGCACTCCCGTCGGATGTCTCTGGATGAATGTGGCCGAAAAATACGGGCGCGCCATGGACAGCTTTGGCGATGGCACTGGAACAGTGAATGTCTTTTCGTGAGCGTCTGCTGGCGGCTCTGGCCCTGGCTCTCACGCTGAGCGCCGCCGACAGTTCCACGCGCTTGATCGACGCCGTCAAATCCGGCGATCGACAGGCCGTGCGCGAGTTTCTGAAGAATCACGCCGATGTGAACGCCGCCGATCCCGATGGCACCACGCCGCTGGCCTGGGCGGCTCGCGCCGATGATCTCGAAACGGCGCGTATGCTGCTCACCGCCGGCGCGAATGCGAGCGTCGCCAATCGCCTCGGCGTGACCCCGTTATCGCTCGCCGCCACTAACGCGGACGCCACCATGATCGATGCGCTCCTCAAGGCGGGCGCTGATGCCAAAGCCGCTCAGCCGGACGGCCAGACCGTCCTCATGACGGCCGCGCGCACCGGCAATCCCGCCGCGGTCGAGCTGCTCGTTGTGCACGGCGCCGACGTCAACGCCCGCGAGTCCACCTACGGCGAAACCCCCCTTATGTGGGCGGCAGCGGAGAATCACGCAGCCGCGGCAAAGGTATTGATCCAACACGGCGCGGACGTCAACGCGCGCTCCGCCTCGCTCGATTACTCCCAGGGCCAGTTCGGGCTCGAAGGCGTCGTCACGGTCCTGCCGCGCGGCCGCTGGACGCCACTGATGTATGCGGCCCGGCAGGGCTCGCTCGACGCGGTTGGTGTGCTCGCTGAAGCCGGCGCCGATCTGAATGCGGCCGATCCCGACGGCGCCACCGCGCTGGTGCTCGCCATCATCAACGCCCATTACGATACCGCCGCCGCACTGGTCGAGAAGGGCGCCGACCCCAACCTCGCCGACACCGCCGGCATGGCCGCCCTCTATGCCGCCGTCGACATGAACACGCTGGGCGAAGTCTACGGCCGGCCGGCGCGGCCCGCCACCAGTAAGATCACCGCACTCGATCTGATCAGAGTGCTGCTCGCGCACGGCGCCAATCCGAACGCGCAGCTGAGAACTCCGGCCCTTCAGCGCGCGCACACGCCGGGCGAGCCCACTCTCGCCGAAGGCGCGACGCCCTTGATGCGCGCGGCCAAAAACGGCGACGCCGGCGCGATCCGCCTGTTGCTGGCGAATGGCGCCGATCCCTCGATCCGCCAAAAGAACGGAACCACCGCCCTCATGTTTGCCGCCGGCCTCGGCCGCGGCCAGGGGGTTTTCGCCAAGGATTATGCCACCGAAGCCGAGTTAGTCGCGGCCGTGAAGATCTTGGTCGAACACGGCGCCGCTGTCAATGCCGTCAGCGAGCGCGGCGAGACGCCGCTGCATTTTGCCGCTCAGGCCTCCGACGACATCGTTCGTTACCTGGCCGCGCACGGCGCGCAACTCGACGCCAAAGACAAGCAAGGCCGCACCCCGGTCGATATCGCGCTCGGCAAAGGATTGCGCGGCCGCGCCGGCGGGCCGGTCACTGTCCGCGAAGGAACGGCCGCGCTACTGCGCCAGTTGATCGCTGCGCAACAGCCGGCTCCCCCCGCCAAATAGCCGCCGCTCGACTCGTAGTAATCTGGACGGAGGAATGCCCCGGGACCCGCGTCAAACTGCGGAATTCAGGTGGCACGCGCGATCCCATGAGTGCCGCCGCAATCGCCGATAAGCCTCGGACGAAGAGAAGTCACCGGCGCCGGCGTTCTGCTCCAAAACGGACCAGGCTCCCCGGCCTGCTCGCTTTGCTGGCCATTCTGGCAGGCATCGCCGGAGTGATGCTGCAGTCGCGGTATACCCTCACATTGCAGTCGCCCCTGCGCGTCCACCTGCAATGGCCCCTTGTGATTGCGAAGAGAATCACAAACACCGAAACGTCCCAGGCCCAGGCCGACCAATTCGGCCACCGCCTCACGGCTTACCAGCAGTACACCTGCAACAAGTTCGGCGCCGCCTGCCGCGTAGCGCTGGCGATCCAGCGCGCCGAGAACGCGCGCGGAGCCTGCGAGGTCTATCACTACAACACCGATGGCACGCTCGATTGGGGATACTTCCAGATCAATACCGTGCACCTGAAGCGCGCCGGCGTGAATCTCCGCGACCTGCTCGACTGCAAAGCCAATATCGACTTCGCCTTCATCCTCTATCAGGAGCGGGGGTTCGAGCCCTGGACCACCTATACCAGCGGCGCGTATCGAAAATATCTTCGCGATCAGTAGGACCGCGGCGCCAGTCCTCCCCCCGCACTCTGAGTTCGGCTTCGCACTCTCTCCACCGCATCCATCAAGTCTTCCTTTTGCGTAAGGAATGCGTTTCCCACGGCCGAAATCCAGCGAATGTGTGTAGCCAGAACATTCAGCACGTCTGGAAATAGAAGGAGCACCTGAACGCTTGTATCCCAATTCCAGTGCTGCGCGGCGTTGAGCAGCGCCAGCCCTTGCAGCCGCGGATTTTGACGCAGCCATTGGTGGGCTTCAAATATTTGCAGCGGATGAGTCGCCGCCATGAACACCTGCTGCAATAGCTGCTCGGGATACGCGGCAATCGGCGCCACCATGCGGTCCAATTGCTCCGGCGTGAATTGTGATTCCGACGGCGGCGCCTGCGCCAGTAATCCCGCACCCGCCAGGCAGAGGACCGCTCGAAACCAAATTTTGGGCGGCGCGGAGAGACTCATGACGCCAACCTTTCAAACACGACCACCGCCTGGCCGAAATGAATTTCATCGCCGTGCTCCAGCTTGATGCCGCGCCCATTGCGATGAACCTCGTGACTCAACCCATCGCGGACGATCCACGTGGCGCAGTCGGGGCTGCCGAGTTTATACCACCGGTCATTGAACAGCCGGCACTCCCCCGTTGTTTTGTCGTAGTCGATGTGAGCGTGTTCGCGCGAAACCGAACGGCTCACGTCGTTGTCTTCGCTGAAAACCAGGTCGTTGCGGCGGAATATACCCTGCGAGCGGATCACGTCGTTAGACCGTCCGATGTGCGTGCGGCCCTTCTCGATCGGCAGCTCGGAGACGTTCGCGCTTCCGGCGCGCACCACCAACTTCGCCGGCGGCCTCGCTCTGGACGATGCCGGCTCCTGCTGCCCCGGCTCGACGCTCAGCCAAGGCTCGCCGGCCGGCAACACCCCGGCCGTTACCTCAATCGCGACTCGCAGATTTTCCGGGTACCGGGAACCCGCGTTGCGGAGGGCGTCCTTTACCTCGTGCTCCAGGTATTGGCGGAAAAAGCTGCCGCGAAAAACCGGCGCGCTGCTCTCCGGGACACCTCGCAAATTGACGCGCAGCAAATCGTACAGGAAGACCTTCCGCCCACCGCCCGAGGACGTTTTCGCCTGGAGCTGGTCGAGCACGGCCAGCCGGATTTCGGCCAGCTCAGGGGGCTCCTGCGGTTGCGGAAGCGCCGCCAGGGGAGCCTCGAACAGCGCCCTGCCCCACCGCTCTAAAAAATCACCAACGTTCATCTGTCTTACCTCACGGCAATAATCCCAATTCCTTTGCCGCCTCCATGACTTCCCGCGCGATCGGCGCTGCGGCCCCGGCGCCATACCTGCCGTGCTCCACCAGCACGGCAAACGCGAGCCGGTGCGACGCATCACCGTCATAGGGAGCGAATCCGGCGAACCACGCGTGCGGCAGGCCGTGATCGAGCTGCGCGGTGCCCGTCTTACCCGCCATGCTGACCGAAGTGCCCGCCAGGGGGCGTCGGGCAGTTCCTTCGACCACCACCCGGCGCATGGCTTTTTGCAGAAACGCCGCCTGCGCCGGCGACAGCACGTCAACCGGGGCATCGCCGGAATCCGCAATCCACCGGCCTGCCGGCATTCGTCCGCCCGCCGCGATGGTCGCGGCCACCCGCGCCATCTTGAACGGCGATACCAGGACGGGACCCTGACCATACGCGGCGAATGGCAATGTCTGCTTCAGCTCCGCCAGATCGCCTGTCGAAATTCCGAACGCCTGGGCGGTTTCGGCCAGTGATTGCGCGCCCACGTCGTATACCCCCAGTTGCGCGAAGTACGCGTTGCACGAAACAGTGATTGCGCGTTCCATATCGAGCCGGCCGTGCGCCTGATCCCCGATATCGTCCTTGATGACCCGCCGGAATCCCTCGACCTGGTTGCCCGCGCGGCCCCCCGGAAGCCGTATGCATTGGTAGATGCGGTGCTCCAGCGCCGGATCTTTCTTCAGCGCCGCGATCGCGGTCACCAGCTTGAACGTCGATCCGGGCGGGTACAAACCATAACGCGCCCGGTCCAGCAGTTCGTCCGCCGTGGCCGGTTGCCTGCTTGATTCGGGCGCGGGCCCATTCACCATCGCCAGAACGTCGCCGCTCGCTGCATTCATCACGACCAGCGCGCCCTTTCCCGTTGCCGAACGCCGCAGGTGCCTGCTCAATATTTGATACGCCTTCTCCTGCAGCCGCGCATCCAATGTGAGGCGCGCGGTTTTATCCCGCGCAAGGACGCGCTGCAAGTCACGATTGCCGGGCTGATGACGATGCCGCGTCAGCCCGGCTAACTCTCCATATTCGTACCCCTGCAGGAGAGCGTTTGCATCGTGCTCCACCAAAGAAGAATTCGTCGCGTAAAAGTTTTCTTGCGTGCGGATATCGCCCAACACGTGCGCCATGGCCGCGCCGAACGGATAATGCCGCGTCTCCGCGCGGAGCGCCGCATCGTCGATCGAAATGCCGAGCTGCCCATACTGATCGCGATGCTGTTCCAGCTCGTGCCAATCGCTCGTGGCCACGGGGATTCCATTCCGGTCGACGATGCTGCCGCGAGGAATCAGCCGCGCCAGCGACGTAATCCGCGGGTTATGCTGCGGGCGCTTCACGCCGTCCTGCTCGAACGTAAGCGCATCCCGCGCAATGTAGTCGCGATCCTGGAGGATCTGGTAGCGAGCCGCCGCCGCCACCAGCACCACACCCGCGGCCGCCAATACGCCATGGATCCAGCGCGCCGGCATCACCAGGAGCCGGTCGGGCTCGCCGTCGCGCCGGTCCGCAGAGATCGAAATTAATAGTGCCAGCACCAGAAAGTTGGAGAGCATGGCGGTGTTTCCCGAACTAAGGAAAGGCGAAACCACTCCCGACAACGGAAGCAGCCCCAGCACACCGGCACTGATCAGCAGCATTTCGAATCCGAGGAGGCAGCCGAGCCCGAGGGCCAGAAAGAATCCGAATCGGGTAGCGGCTCGGGCCGCGGCCGCCATCGCGCGCGCGACCAGAAAAGCGATCAGCAGGAGTGCGGCCGTAACACCCACGAAGCCCCATTCCTCCCCGATCGCCGGCAGCACCAGGTCCGTATTCCCGGCGGGGATCAGGTCAGGGTCGCCCCAACCCGGTCCCGATCCAAACGGTCCACCAGTGGAAAATGCCCACAAGCCGTGAGCCAGTTGGTCGCCCCCGTGCACATTGTTGTCCCACGGAGAGACCCACATGTTGATGCGGTCCACGACGGTCGAAGGTTTTCCCAAGTGATAGCCGAGCGCGACCGAGGCGACCATGAGCACAAGTCCAGCAAGCACCAATCCGGGCCGCCCGCGGGCGACTCCGAACATCGCGAGGAACACGAAGAACGTCACGAGCGCCGGCCCCAGATCCTTCAGCAGAAAAAACAGCGCCAGCGTGGCGCCCAGCGCGCACAGTACCGGCACGACATGCTCGATCCTCGGCATTCCCACCCGCCGCCAGAAACCCGCCCAGAGGCGCTTCTCGCGCAGATCGCGCAGCCGTTCCCAATTTCTGGTGAAATACCCCGCCATAAAAATTACCAGCAGGATTTTGATCAATTCCACCGGCTGAAAAGGTCCGAGGTTGACCTTTGCATCGCTCACGCCCGGCCCTTTGCCGAAGCGGAGGAGCAGTCCGAACAGGGCCAGCGCCGCCAGCAGCGGAACGTAGCACCAGTCGGAAAGCCTGCGGTAGGCGAACGCTTTGAAGGAGGGCAGGATCAAAACCAGGCAGCCGAGGAATACGCCGATCGAAAATTTCTGGAATTCGAGGGTGTCCCGCAGCGGATCGCGCAGGCTCACCATCAGGCTCAACCCGATGCCGGTCAACAGCTGCAAAGCGGGCAAACAGCCGGCGTCCCCTCCAAACCCCGTTCTGCGCCAAACAAGCGCCACCAAATAGAAGCCTGCGAAGTACAGCGCCAGCGACGCAAAAAAAATGCTTTTGAACTCGCCGGGCGTCCGCACGACCAGCAGCGGTTTTAGCCTGCCGAAGGTCCGCCGCGAGCCCGCGGCACGCGCGGCCGCGCCTACGTTTTTCAGATGCGGATGACTGCGTGAGAAATCCGACAGATTTTTCGCGATTTCGTCCCGCTCCGAAAACGCCGTCAAAACAGACCCCAGCTCTTCCGGCCCCGGCAGCGAATTCAGATTGACGAGTTGGCCGCGCCGCAGGCGATCGTCGTCGGCGCCAAAGTCTTGCGTCTTCCCCGCGTACACCATTGCCAGCGCGGCTGCTACGATCAGCGACGCGGCTGCCAGCCAGCGGATCTCGCGGCGATGAGGCGAACCTGCCCGCCCGGCGGCGATACTCGCCGGAGCTACTCCCAATACCGTCCAACTCTTGGTTACCGCCATACCCGCGACCTCCGGGAGCGCGCCGGCTTCGGCGCAGGCGGATGAATCGCGTCCAACTCCTGCAGATGCGTCTCGACCTGGTCGAACCCGGGAATGCGCTGGTAAAAGCGGCGGGCCATTTGCGCGTCCTGCATGGCCGGCTGCCATTCGCCCGCGACCGACTCGCGCTGCGCCTGAAGCCGGTACGCATCCCCCTGCTGCTCCACTTCACGGCGCCCCAGCGTAGCGCCCAGGCGCTGTGCCGCGGCGAACTCGCTCATCGCCAACCTCACATCGGGAAGCGAGTAAATATAGGTGCGTGCCAGGGCCAGGTGCGGCGCCGCGTCGTTCGGCATTTTCATCGCGGCGCCGGCGAACAGATCTCTTGCCTCAAAACGCAGCCGTTGGGCGGCGCTCTCGGAATACTCCCCGCCGGTGAGGCGCTCCAGCACGGCATACCCGCGGCTCAATGCGAGTTTGCCCAGAGTCGCATTGTCATTCACGCCGAGATCCACCGCCCGCGCCAGACAGACCTCCGCTTTCTGCCAGTCGAAGTCATGGAGAGACGGATCGGAACTGGCGCGGTAGTCCGACAGGATGCGGTCGGCGGTCATGACATATAAGTTGGGCAGCTGCAGGTCCGGAGGACGAGCGGCCATTGGAGCCTCGCGGCGCGCTTCATAGCGCTGCCAGGCATAGCTGCCGCCAATCCACAACGCCGTCCCCGCGAAGAACCAGGCCACCGCGATGGCGATTTCCCACCAATAGCGGCTGCGCCGCAGCGTGCGGGTCGCTTTGCGCAACAACTCGCGGGCTACTTCGATCGTTGCATTCGGGTTCCACCCGCGCTGGGTTTCCGCCGTCGTGGGACGATGCTCGAGGAACGCGCGCAGGTCCTGCTGGAACTCGGAAGCCGAGTTGTACCGCCGCGCCGGCTCCGGGGCCAGTGCCTTGGTGACAATCGCGCGCAGAGGCCGCGGGCAAGACGCCGGCAGCGCGCGCGGCGGACGCTTCGAACGGATAAGGTTTTCCAGGTTACGCGTGCTGTCGGCCTGGTACGGAGGCGCGCCGGCCAGCATTTCATAGAGCGTGGCGCCCACCGCCCAGAGGTCCGATTGCTGGTCGACCTCCGAGCGCGTCAGCCGCTCCGGCGAGCAATAGCCCGGGCTGCCGAAGTTGTGCAGCGTCGCACGCCGGTTCGCGCGCAGCAGCTTCGCGATCCCGAAATCCAGCAGCCGCACCGTATCGCCAGGCCCCAGATGAATGTTCGACGGCTTGATATCGCCGTGCACCACGGCCACCTGCCCCGCGTGAAATTTGGCGAGCTGCTCGCAGATCGCCAGCGCGATCATCACCGCGCGAATCGGCCCCAGGGCCCGCTCGGCCCGCAAAACCTCGGCCAGGTTGCGCCCCTCCACGTACTGCATGGCGACGAAGAAGTAGCCTTCGAGGTCTCCGAAATCGTAAATCTTGATGACGCGCGGATCGAGTGTCTCGAGATCTTTAAGAATTGAGGCGCCCCGGCGCTCCGCTTCGAGGACTTGCTGCGTGAAAGCATCGGAATCGCGCGGGATCAATTTCAGAGCCGCCTGGCGGTTCTCAATCGTGTCGATCGCCAGGTACACATCGCTCATGCTTTTGCCCAGCTGCCGCACGATCTCGTACCGGCCGACTTTGGAAGGAGCTGTCATCGGTCAACTCGCGCGCAGAACCGCCCAGACGATCATGCCGAGCAGCAGGCCGTAGCAAAGAAACGCGACACGGCCGCGCGGCAGGCGGGACAGGCGCCGCGCCGGCCGCCGAATACCTCGGGCGCGCGTCGCCCGCGTTTTGCCGCGGAACTCGGGTCCCGCGACGAACACCGCCGTGATATTGTCGGCGCCGCCCGCTGCGTTCGCCGCATCCACCAGTTCCCGCGCCACCTTCCCGGCATCGCCGCTATAGCGTTCGATGATTTCGCGCACCGCCCCGGAGGTGAGCTGGTCGGTGAGCCCGTCGCTGCACAGCAGCAGCGCCGCATCGGGATGAAACGGACACGTTCGGATCTCGATAAATTCCGGGTCCTCCGGCGCGCGCGCAGAGGACCCCACGTCGCGAAACACCTCGTTGCGGCGGGGATGCTGCATCGCTTCCTCTTCGGTTAATTCACCCGCGTCTTCTTCTTCTCCCACCGGCGAGTGGTCCGGAGTCAGCTTGCGAATCGCGCCGTGCCACAGCAGGTACAACCGCGAATCCCCTACGTGCCCTACCGTGATCTCGCCATTTTCGACAAGCGCGAGCGTCAAGACACAGGCCATGCCGGACAACCCGGGATCGTTTTCCGCGATTTCAAAAATCCGGTTGTTGGCGCGGGCAATCGCCGCCCGCGCCCGCTCCTCTGCCGGACCTTCGGCTTGCTCCAGGTACTCCCGAATTTCCTTGACCGCTGTTTGGGCGGCCACCTCACCCCCGGCCTGGCCGCCCATCCCGTCCACCACCAAAAAATGTCCGCGTTCCGCATTGATCCAATACCGGTCCTCGTTGGACTCCCGCACCAGCCCTCGATCCGTAGCCGCCGCGGCGTTCATCGTCCCTCCGGTTTTCGATGCGTCCATAGGAATAACAGGACAAACGCCAGGAAACCGACTACCAGAGGCGTGTTCCAGGAATAGAGATCGCGCATATTTCACCGCAGGCTTTCGAAAGAGAGCTTGAGGACGTCGGCGATTCCGATTTCCGCGTTATCGGGCAGCGGTTCGGCCACGCCGCGCTCCAGCTTCCGGCCGTTCAGCCAGGTTCCGTTGCGGCTTTCGTCGACTATCGTGAAGCCGCTGCCGGAGGGATCGCGGCGCAGCCGCACGTGTTCGCGCGATACCTCATCGTTCGTATACAGGGGCAGATCCACCCACAGGTCCTCGCCGCCCCGGCCAATGCTGATTTCGTTCTGTGTCACAAAATAGGTCTGCGGTCCGGAATCGTCCTGGTACCGGATGCGGGCATAAGCGCTCGACCCGAGCTTGCGCGTGCTTTCGCGATCGCGATTCACCCGGGCTGCGGTAACCGAAGGCTCCCGGTCGATCAGCGTCGTCTTGATGCCGCGATAGCCGGGCTGCGCCACATCGTTCAGTTCGGAGTGGATCTCAATGTCTCCGGGGGGGACGGCGCTCTCGGTGTCCGCAAAGAATTCGATCCACCAGTCGGCCTGCGCAATCTTGGCGACCTTCTTAGCCCGTCCGCGGCGGAACAGCGAGCTCCGCGTATTCAGTTCATTCAGACGCGCGTTGAGTGCCCGTTTAGCATCTTCCTTGATGAGATCCTGTACGCCGCGCAGCCAGGCGTAATCTTCCGGATGCAGATAAATGCTGAAAAGACAGGGCAGGACGATGCTGTATTCCAACTCCAGCCGCCCGAGCTCCATATTCCGGATCAGCTCGCCGATGATTGTTTGTCCGCTGATGCGGGAGGAGGACTGCGCGTTTCCGCTCCGTATCATGCCCGAACACTCCAGTCTTCTTAAGCGAGCATGGGGAACCCGATGCGGCGACAGCCCTCGCCCGGATAGTCGCCGGTTAGACGCGGAACGTATCTATAGACGGAAGTGTGAATCTCAGGTTTCGCTGAGCTGGATTGGCGGGGAAATTAAATTTTGCTAACCGGGGGAAGAACGAAACTCGCCGGCGGTCTCCGCCGCCGGCGAGCCACTCCTACACAGCCAACAGCCGCTGGAAGAACGACCGGTACTTGCGTAGGGCCAGCCGGAGATCCTCGGTGGAAACATCGTCCCCGCGATCCCATTGGTGCTCCAGGCCGCTTCGCTGTTCGGCGAAGTTTTCCGCCAGCCGCTTCATCGCCACCGCTACCAGCTCGTCGGCCTGCTTGACGGCACTCCGCGGATCATCGACGAAGGCCGTCTGCACCCGGTCCCACTTGGTGCGGAAGTCCTGTACCGCATCGCTCGCCAGCAGCGGCCCCGCGTTCTCCTCCTGCACGGGGTGGGTCTGCTCCCGCGCGTCTGCCTGGCCTGCCAGATCCGCCGTCGTGATATGTTCTTCGGCTACTCGGTTCATCGTCTTGCCTCCCGGCCCTCAACTGCATGGGCCTCAATCAACTCGTCAAATAGATCCCGGTAGTAGACCAGCCCCTGCCGCAAATCCTCCGTGCTGGCCTTCCCCTCTTTTTCGCTCAGCGCGATTTCATGAGCGAGCCGGTAATTGCGCACGACGTGCGGATGGTCGACCGAGATGTCCTCCGCCCGGTGCTCGAAATCTCCCATCGGATACCCGCGCGCCTGCATCACGTCATACACCAGCCGGTCCGCCGCCCGGATCGATCCTGCCGGGTCATCCACGAAATGCGACTGAATCCCGCGCCACTGATCGGCAAAGCGATCGTGCTCCGGAGGGGAAAGGGAACGGATGGAGACTTTCTCCATCCTCTTTTGTCGTGCCAGCAGAGCGCGTTCCGCTTTTTCCGGGCTCCCGTGCTCGCGCACCGCCCGCTCGTATTCCGGCCCAAAACGGGTCCGTAGGCTCCGGGAGCGTTGTCTCTGCTGGAGCAGGTACCCGACAACAGCGGCTACGATAATCACAGCAATGATGAGAACCACTACCCACGTCACTGTCATATAGGGTTGTTCACTCCACCCCGATTCGGTGCAGATTCTGGTCCAAACCCCGCGCCTGGCGTTTCAGCCCGCCACTTCAAAGGCTTTGCGCACCGAAGTAGAGAAAATCACGAGGAGCCGGGACGATCAAATTTTGCACGTCCCCAGGGCGAGCCGCGTCTATAATGGTCCATGCCGGAACAGCTTGCTCAGTCGCTCGAACGCGCGATCCACAGCGAATTCCCCCACCTGCAAAAAATTACCGAACACCAGGCCGGGGAAAGACCGGCGCCCGGGAAGTGGTCTCAGAAGGAAGAGCTCGGGCACCTGGTCGATTCCGCCAGCAACAATCATCAGCGGTTCGTGCGCGCGTCCGCCGAGCCAAACTACCGCGGCCCGGGCTATCAGCAAGACATCTGGGTCGCGACGCACGGCTATCAGGAAATGGCCTGGGCGGACCTGCTGGAATTCTGGAAGCGCTACAACCTGTTTCTGGCGCGCCTGGTGCGGCGTCTTCCGGATAAGGCGATGCCGCATCCATGCGTGGTGGGTGAGAGCCGGCCGGTTACTCTACAGTTCCTGATCGAGGATTACGTTTTGCATATGCAGCACCACCTCGATCACATCCTGCAGCGCGAGAAGATTACGAGCTACCCCGGGGCCGCCCTCGGCGTGTAGGAGACTTATTCCTGGCGCAGCGCCAGGATCGGGTCCACGCGCATCGCGTGCCGCGCCGGCACGTAGCTGGCAACAGCGGCGACGGTCAGAAACAAAACCGCGCTGCCGGCGAAGGCCGGGGGGTCGGTCGTGCTCACGTGGTACAACTCGGTGGCGAGTAAGCGGGTCGCGGCCAGCGAAACCGCCACCCCAATCGCAATTCCCGCCAGCGCCAGGCCAAGTCCCTGCCGCAGCACCAGCCGCAGGATGTCGGCGCGCTGCGCGCCCAGCGCGATCCGAACTCCCATCTCGCCCGTCCGCTCCGCCACAGAATATGCGATCACGCCGTAGATGCCCACAATCGCCAGAAGCAGCGCCGTACCCGAAAGCGCGGCCAGCAGTGACGTGGTGAAGCGCGGTTGCACTGCAGCGGCATCCAGCACTTCATCCATCGTGCGGATCTGCGTCACCGGTTGATCGCGGTCGACTGCCAGCACGCGGCCCCGCACGGCGGCGGCCAGGGCGTGCGCATCGCCCCCGGTGCGAACGATCAGGTGCATGGTCGCCCACGGCAACTGCGCGAATGGCAGGTAAATCTCCGGCTGCGCGTCGGCGGCGAGGCTGACGTTATGAACATCGCCCAGCACGCCGACTACCTCGACGGCGTTGGTCTGCCGCCCTAGCAGAATATGCTTGCCGAGCGGATTCTCGCGCGGCCAAAAGCGCCGAACCAGGGTTTGGTTCACCAGAGCGACGCGCGCATCCTTCGCGCCATCATGCTCACTAAAAGTGCGGCCGCGCAGGAGAGGAATGCGCATCGTCTCGACATATCCCGGCGAAAAGGTTTGAATGTTGAACAGCGGGCGCTGCGCCAGCGCGACCGGGGGCTGGCCTTCCGGAAGCGCGGGCGAAAAGCGGCTCGGGTTGGCGGGCAATGCCGAAGCCATCGCGGCCGAGCGAACCCCGGGAAGGGCGCGCAACTGCGGCAGCAGCTCATCGAAAAACGCGATCATCTCCGGGCCCTTCGGATAACGCGCGGGCGGCAGCGAGACGCTCATTGTAAGCAGCCCGCCCGGCTCAAATCCCGGCCGCGCGCCGCGCAGTTGCACAAAATTCCGGAGTAGCAGGCCCGCGCCGATCAGCAGCACCGTCGACAGCGCCACCTGGCCGAGCACCAGCAACTGCAGCATCGTGTTGCGTTGGCGGCCGGCCGTCGCGCCGCGGCCCTCGGCGCGCAGCACCGAATTCAGCTCGGCCCGCGACACTTCGAGCGCCGGGGCCAGCCCGAACAGCAAGCCGGCCACCACCGAAAGCGCCACCGTGAACAACAGAACCCGCCCATCGACTCCAATTTCGGATGCACGCGGAAAGTTGTCGCTCGCCAGCGAGACGATGGCCCGCGTGCCCCACGCGCTCAGCAAGACGCCCGCCGCCCCGCCCGCCAGAGCCAAAAGTACGCTCTCGGTCAATAATTGCCGCACCAAGCGCCCGCGGCCCGCGCCCAGCGCCGTGCGCACGGCGGTCTCGCGGCGGCGGCCGAGCGCGCGCGCCAGCAGCAGACTGGCTACATTGCCGCATGCAATCACCAGCACCAGTCCCACCGCGCCGAACAGGATCAACACGCCCGGCCGGTAATTCGCCACCGTGCCCGACTGCAGATTATCGGCGCGCAGTACCGTTTCGGGATCTGTATCCGGGAATCCCGGCCGCTCGCGCCGGTACTGCGCGGCCAGCGCGTCCATCTCCGCCTGCGCCTGCCCCTGGCTGTTGCCCGCCTTGAGGCGCGCCACCGCGTTCAAGAAACCGGCGCCGCCTTGAATCTGCTGCGGCGTGGCGAGGTTCAGGTCCGTCAAATGCGTAGTGAACAGATCGATCTTCGAATTCAGCAGATCGAAGCGAAAGCCGGCGGGCAGCACGCCGATTACCGTGTAATCTTTCTGATCGAGAATCAGATGCCCGCCCATCGCGGCCGGATCGCGGGCGAACCGGCGCCCCCAGAACTCGTCGCTGATCAGCGCCACCAGCGGGCCGCCGGGCCGATCTTCTTCGGCTGTAAATACGCGCCCGAGCGCCGGCTGGATACCGAGCACCGGAAAAAAATTCCACGACACTCGGGCCGCGGCCAATTGCTCGGGATTATTGCGCCCTGTAAGGTTGAAACTCTCGTTTGTGAATGCGGCGATTCCGGAAAAGGATCGGTTCTCCTGCCTGAGCTGCTCAAAACGCGCCCAGGATAAAGGCCCCAGCGTAAACGGCGTGCCTTTCTTTTGCGCCGACAGCACTACCAGCCGTTCCGGCTGCGCGTAGGGTAGCGGCCGGAGCAGCAGCGCATCGGCCACGCTGAAGATCGCGGTATTGGCTCCGATTCCCAATGCCAGCGTCAAGATCGCAATCGCCGCGAATCCCGGGTTCTTGGTCAAGGTCCGCAACGCGTAACGGAGATCCTGCGCCAGATTGGTCATTTCGTGATTAGACGGAGCAGCCAGCCTACAGTCTCAGAGTAATACGGCCTAGGGCGGATGCCCGGTCTGCCAAGCTGGCGCGGTGGGGCAAGTCCGAAGGCGTTCGCCGGTCTACGGTACAATTTCAACATTAGTTCCTTTCGCAATTGAACCAAGGTGTCCTTTATGAGTTCCTTCCGTATCGTCCTGATACTTTTTCTGGTTTTACCGATTTTCGCCGCTGGGGAATTGAATCCGCAGGTGCCCCTGACCGTGCCCGCGGGTACTCCGCTGCGGCTATACCTGACGCATAAAATCCCCAAGAAGGCCGGCGCTCCCGTAGAAGCCAAGGTTCTCGAAGCGGTGTATGCGTTCGATCACGTCGTCATTCCGGCCGGCTCGGTAGTGGTCGGGCGCGTGAGCCGCGTCCAGCCGGTAACCAAGTGGCAGCGGGCCTCCACCATGATGAACGGCGATTTTACGCCGCTGCGTCACGCCTACGTAGATTTCGCCAGCGTGAAACTGCCCGACGGCCGGCGTGTGGCGCTGCATACTGATGCAAGCGAAGGGCTCCGCTCGATTGTGCCCCTGAATCCGCCGAAACCGAAGAAGCAGAAGGCCGCGAGGACGGCGCCGCCCGGCCAGAACGCCGGCGTCCTGGTTTCAGCAAAGCAAAAGGCGAGAGAGGAGATCAACTCACAGATCAGCGCCCGCACCCGGGGCGTGGCGGATATCGTGCGTGCGCCCAATAAAAAGGAACTGCTGCTGGACTATGCCTACGCCAAACTTCCCTATCACCCACAGTCGGTGCGTGCCGGCACGCGCTTTGATGCGGTTCTGAAGGAGGATCTCTCGTTTGGCATGGAACCCGTCGAGACCAAGGCCATGACGCAGCTCGGCACACAGCCTCCGCCGGACAGCGTGGTGCGCGCGCGGCTGCTCACGCCCCTGGATTCAGCCAACTCCCAGGCGGGCCGGCCGGTGGAAGCGGTCATTGCCGAACCGATCTTTTCCCCGGACCATCAGCTGGTTCTGCCGGAGGGGACGCGGCTGACCGGCACCGTGGTGATGGCGCGGCGGGCGCGGATGTTCCATCGCGGCGGCCAATTGCGATTCAATTTCCAGCGCGTCGACCTGCCTGCCGAGGCGGCGAACCTGATGCCTTCTGAAAAAGATACGCCCAGCGAATTCCGCACGCAGGCGATTCTGGGCGCGGCGGAAAGCGCCAGCGGCGGGACGATCAAGGTGGACCAGGAAGGCGGGGTAAAGGCGACCGAATCGA